>Ga0099822_1003251_pt1 | contig 20786 bp, 10 predicted proteins | sample CowpeawhiteBW_FD_76839 | JGI IMG/M metagenome (GOLD analysis project Ga0099822, IMG submission 76839) | Root nodule microbial communities of legume samples collected from California USA - Cow pea white BW | ecosystem: Host-associated > Plants > Roots > Nodule | place: USA: California | collected...
AACCATTATTATATATATATATATATATATATATATATATATATACACACACACACACACACACAACAAATCCAAAAATAAACATGATAAATAAACCCAACATCACGTCCAAGTAAAAACTTAAGCATTACAATCACGATCAAGCTTTGTTTAGAACACACAAACCCCAACATCCAAACAACCATACCAACCCAAACAGACAATCACATTCATCTAGAATTCTCAAACATAGTAATCATATAAAAGCTTTTGTTTTCCACGGCCTTTTACCCCATAGCAACATCTAGTTTCCTAGAAATAGATGGTTCGACGTGTCCCACTATTGTAGTTAGACTGTCTCCCTTATTCCTCAAGGAATTATGAGTAAAAACATTGATGCATCCCACACCGGGCACTATACTCGCAACGAGCCGAAATAAGGTGAAACATCTATCCCCTCCCAACTGCTTCACACAGGCGAGAGAGTAGAACACTTGAACCAATCCTCTACCACTGCTTCACAAAGGCGAAGAGGACCCATTTACACTGCTTCACACAAGCGAAAGATTCTTCACTTGGTCTCTAGGTATGGAAAATCTCACACAACACTTAATTCCAACAAGAATCTTCAAGCAAGGCATGAACACTCCCAGCATGCAACACATGAGGATTACATATTGCAACCAAACTACACACCACCACATCATGCATGGGAAATAAAGTTCCATAACATAAACCTATCAACTTATCAAATAATACATTCATACAACAAATCCAATGAGTGACATTCATTTAAACTCAGGCATAACATCATATGCAAGTAATTGTCCTCTAACCACCACTTAAACTCCATACCATGCAACCCATGAAAACCAAGTTGGACCACCAATCACATAACCCATTTATTCATGTCACTTCCCCACCGTAAATCAAGCTCGCACACCTTCATGCTTCCAACATCCTCACTTACTCTCTCTCTCCCAACCTACCTGCATGCATACTGCGGGTCCCATCTCAACTTAATAAAACTACACACATGCTATGCCCCTCACAACAACTCTAATATAGGTTAACCTAAAATGGAAAAAATAGCATACTAGACCTTACAATATGATACTCCTAGAACCAATACATTCTCGACCCCACCACCCCATCACTTATTACAACTATAACAATTTAGGTTGCACACGAAAAAGAAAAAAAAAAAAACTATGCATGTACGTGGTTAAAAGAAAGGAAACAAAAGCACGTGACCTATCAAAACAAAAGATTATATACATGGTAAGTTATCTTGGAATGTGCATTTTAGTGTGATCTGCACCAACCATAAATAAGGAAAACCTAATGCATAATATTGAAGGAAAGAGAAAATTAAAATCAGGTGTGATTCATGGTATAACACGAAAGTCAAAGACTTAACTTTTAATCCTAAAGTGTTGAAAGAAGTGAGATAAAAAGAGATAAATAAACCCTAAGCTCGTTTGGCTTATACCCACACATGATACCTCCATCGAAAAGCATATTATTGGTTTCTCATGCCCTAATACATATAATAAATTGGTTTCTCATCCTTTTATGACCACACACTACCACCATGTATATTATATTGATCACATTAAAGAAGAAACCTGCACCTCACGCTCATGGGTTTACGTACTCAACGACTAAAGAAAACGTAGCAATTACAAAAGTACAAGGAGTTTCAAGCATCATAAACTTACGTCATACAAGAGCAACCAAAAACCATACATCAAACCACAAACAAAGAAAGTAAAGTCAGCTTCTCCTACCTGGATTGCTTCTATCACTCTGTCTTTCTCCCGTAGCCTTCAACTCTCAATTTCTCTACTCTTGTTTCTCTCCCTCTCCTTTTTTCCAAAACCCTAACTTTCAACCTATAAACCGCTTCTCACTCACAATCTTTCTGTTAATATTCTCCAATTTAAATTTATTTTTCTTGACCGTTGTATTATTTATAAATAACAATTCAAAAAGATAGAAAGGACAAAAGATAATAATCTACGTGTATCCTAACAACCATATATATATATATATATATAGCTATACACATACTATACTGGCAAGAAAAATAAGCACCACACATGACCACTTAATATAAAGGAAGAGAGAAAAAAAAATAGAAAATGTAAAGGAACATCAACCTACATTTTCCACTAACCCGGTTCGAACCAACATCCTTACACACATAAGACATACCACAACCATTAAGCTATATACTTATTCATGATTTCATGCGCGCTTATAATTTTATAAACACTCGTTTTCAAAAAATCATAATTAGATTAAATACTTAATTTAAATAAACAACATCCTAACTCAATAATTAAATTACTTCTTCCATTGTAAGCATCATCCACTTTATAATCTTACCTAAAAATCCAAAGTCTTTCTCGGGTCTTATAGCATCTGAGTGCATCTAGTTTATGAGTGGAAAAAGGAGTGAAAATAGACATATTAGGGGTGTAGAAGTAGGTTTTGTTAGACCCATTTGGAAAGAGGGAAGTGTATAATGTGTGGGGTGCAAAAGTGATTTTTCCAGAACTTGCTGATTTTAGCCTTATTTAAAGATGTTTTGTAATTTAAATCAATTTATTTTTCCACCTTAAATGAGCTTAATCTTAACTTCAACTGCATCAACAAACGTTATAATATCTAAAAATAATTTATGCAATTGAAAATAACTTTTTAAAACATTTTTATCACACAAGCTCAAATAGTCTAATAATTAAAATTGTCAATTAAATCATTCATTTAAGCACACAAATTAAATTAAATACACAAAATTAAACATTAAATTAGGGCAATAATATGAACTCATCACATATATAGTCAAACAGATAGCGTTGCATTCATCATGTTAGAAATAGGTTGCATCCTTGCATTCACAATTTCCCTATTGAGAATTTGTATGCACGTATGGAAAGGGACCAGGTTATCATGGATGCAGGGGTTATGGGTGAATCTTGTACGTTGTTGATACCTTTCTACTGCCATATCCTGTGCGTTATTCTGCTATTGCATTTTTGAGTATATGTACAAGTTGCATGCTTTTGAGTATATGTACAAGCTGCATGCTTTTGAGTTGGGATGTTATCTTGATTTGGATTAACACGAGAATGTTGGGTCTAGAAATGAATATTCTTTGTAGCTGGGTTTTAATCAGTTTTCTAATTTGATTCTGCATTGTAGATATGGTTAGGATAAACTTTCATGCATTTATTTGCTACTTGCATATGTTCAACAAAAGTTTTATTTCCACTCATTCATTTTAGCCATTTTGCATTTAGTTAGAGTAATGTATACAAATGATACTGCATCTGTTCAAATATGGGCTATGTTTCCACTGTTGTTCTGTCACGATTGCACCAATTCTATTGTCACATGCTGGATATCTACTAATTGTTTTGGTTTAAGTGTATTGTTACAAGTGTGGTTCTAAATGATTCCTTATACATCTATGAATTTTAGCTTTAAATGCCACACTGGTTTCGCTATCAACTATTGTAGGCATATTCTGTTCTCTTTTGCCACATTATTTCATGTTTATTTTCTCCAAACAACAGTAGCCATTCGTGGTTAAGGGTAGAGTTTGCTTTTTGAGTTTTATTGTTCAACTGCATTAGTTTATAGCATGTTTCATTTGTTCTGCATCTTTTCACTTCATTCTAGTTCCTAAAATATTTGAGGTGGAATAGGCTCTATGCATGCTTAGATGCCCATTTCACGTGTGCATATCACACAAGTCCACATGTGCATGAGCAGTTCAGTTTGGGTACTTTAATTCGTTCAAAATTTTGGTTCTGGTGTAGTGAAAAAAAAATTACCCCACATCTTATTCACCATTGAATTGTAGTCACATGCATCTTTCACTTAAATTCTTATTCATTCCACTAGGATTCCATAAATAATGAAACCTCCATCAGTCTTGCATAGTTTATTTTAATTTATTCATGCATTCACATCATCATAGGGTCTGCATCTGCATCACACCATTCACTTAGATTCTCATTCCATTTAAATCTAGTTTCTCAAATTCATTAGGGCCTATGCATAGCACAAGTTACTTTTCATCATGCATTTAGTTTAGCTTTTAACTTAATAGAAATTTGCACCTATTTTCTTACTTTATTTTAATTTTATTTTCCCCTTTGTTTTCTTTTACTTTCTTTTTAGCAAGATTTAATTGTGCAAGCTATACTTAACACGCACAATTTCCTTGGATTCGATCCTGAGTCATTTTTCCTATACTTCATTTAGGAGGAATTATTTGGGTTTTGTTTAACTCTAAAAATGATTGAAAAATATGAGTTAACAATTAGAACACTGCCCTCTTGGGCAGGGGAAACCAAGTATAATATTTAAATCAAAAAGTTAAACACACTAGAAAAGTTTCACTGCAGAGCTGAGAATGGAAAATCTGAAAACTGTTAACACACACAATGGTGACTCAAAAGACCTTGCTAAGAATTGCTAAAGAAAGGGATATGCATAAAGAATGAATGAATGAACACCTAGATCCAACCTTGTCCTCACATGCAACTGTTTTCACTCCAACTCTCATGTGTTTGAGGCAAAATTTTCTCTCTACATCCTAGGACATATCACATTACCATAGGCTTGTGCACAATCTAATATCAACCACTGAACAAAAAGAACATTTAAGATCATCAGGACTTTATTCAAGGTTGCAATGGGGATTGGGTGAAAGTAGGCTAATGAATGGAAAACAAGGCTAAAATCAGAGAAATGTGAGAGTGTTGGAAGAAATTTGTGAACATAAGTGAAAGGTACAAGGCTTTTTTATTCTAGGCTAAGCTACCTTTTTCTTATTTTTTCAAACTTTCGCACTTTTCTTTTCTCTTAGAGATTTTTCAAGTTTTTCACCCTCAAACCAAGAAGTCTTTTATTTTTTGTCCAGTTTCAAACTTTTCTTTTCTTTTTAATTTTTCTTTTTCTAGCTCAACCCATGTTGCAGCCGCAACACCCCACACTTAAGTTTCCAAAACAATTCCAATCCTTTGACAACCCCTCACAAAACTCTAAGTTGGTATTTTCTTTTCTTTGGCTTTTCAGGTTTTATGGCTTGGGAAGGGCTGGAAAACAAGGAAAGGCTAAAGGCTTAGAATAAAGGTGCAATCGAAGATGTGTGGTTGGGTAGGCTATTTGGCTAGTGGGTTGGAAAAGAAGGAGGCCTGAATCATATCAAAAAGTATCACAGAGTTCAACCATATCAAAGAGAAAATGCACAAGTTCTGAAATGTTACTAATCCTATATGCAATCACACATAACAAAAAATTTAAGCTCAAGACTCACTTATGCAAAGGCTTTGACAAAACTGATTCTAGGAGTTATTCATCCAACAATATAAGCACCTCAACCTACTCTAACTCATCCTAGCAAGCAAAATTTATTTTTATCAGCTTTAGAAATCAAAACTCAACAAAACAGAAAAATGTTTTCTAGTGTTTTTATTTAAACAACTGAAATTTTAAAAAATAGGACATCAAATAGAAGATAGACAACAAAAATAGAAATAGATGGCAAAAACAAGAACAAAAAACAGTTGACAGAAACAAATAAACAAAAAATAGAAACATATAAACAGTGAAAACAATAGACAAGGTGCTTGAAAAGCTCAACCTCCCACCCTCACACTTAAAAGACACATTGTCCTCAATGTGTGGTAGAGAAAGTTGAGATTTCAACATGATTTATTGAATCAAAAAAGAAACACACAAATAAGGACAGAAATGTAAATAATGTTTTAGAAATCTCATTTGTTGTGGTGGTTCTTCCCTTTTTAGGTTAACCACTGGTTAAACCAGTATCCCTCTTGTCTTCTGATTCACCAAATCATTCACAACATCTGCCAACTGGCCAATTTGCATCTTCAAGTCATTGATTGCAGCTTCCATTGGAGGATCCATCTTGGGTTGCACTGGATTTGGATTTTGTTGTCTCACCATCTAGTTTTGGCCTCCAAAGGTTGCTGGATTCTGCCTGAACATCTGCGCATACTAGTTCATGTTAGGAATTAACCCATTATGTTGTGGTTGTTAAAGGTTCTACTGCATGTACTGTGCCCGGTCATATCTTGGGGTCAAGTAATTCCTCCAACCTTGATTCATTGAGTGAGATACTTGATTGAACTGATGTTCTTGACTTGGTAGGAAATTTCTATAATTTCCCTACTAGTGCTGAAATGTTGCTGCAGTTTCTATTCCACCAATTGGGACTTCTTGAATTTGAGGACATTGATCTGTAAAGTGCTTATCTGAAGCACACAATCCACAATGTTTCTTTACTGCATTAACTTGTTCCCCCCACAACAATCTACCTCATCAATTCTATCAATTCAATGACCTTGTTTCCCAACAGCATGTTGTTCCTAAAAAAGAAATTTGTTTTGATTGAATCTGTCATTTCATTCAATTGCATCTCATGCACTCCTTTGCCACTATTGCTGCCTCTAGTGTAGGTCTGCTGGTAATTCACAACCATGTTGGCAATGAGGTTCCTTACTGATGAAACCTTTGATGTAGGAAAAAACCTCTTTAGAAACTTGCATTTCATATCATTCCAGTTGGTGATGGGTACCCTTTGAGAGAAAAGCCATTCCTTAGCAGCATCTTGTAGTGAGAATGGAAAGGCCTTCATCTTGAAAATTTCTTTAGGGACATCCATTGGTTTCATGGTGGACCACACCACAATAAAGTTAATGATGTGTTTGTGAGGATCCTCTCCCGTAGATCCATGAAACTTGGGCAATAGCTGGATTAATCCAGACCTCAACTCAAAATTGGGGGCTCCTTGCACATGAGGCACTTGGATGCACAATGGCTAATATCCAATATCTTCATTGGATAGATCCTTCAAAGTTCTTTCTATTGGTTCAACTTCCATTATTATTCAACCTTAACTGATGATGTGGTGAATTCTGGGACATAATCTAGCTCTGGACTGGCTTGGACAGCAAAACTTAACCCTGGCTTCTTATTTTTATTCTTCAAAAATGCACCGGTTCTCTCAATTTCTGGATCAAGCTTAATAAGAGGACTCTTTCCAGACCTGGTCATGCAACTTAACATCCAAAATTACATCATAAAAAGATACACAAAACAATTTTATGAATTCATTGCCTAGGAAATATTGGGTAACAAAATTCACAATAGTAACAGACTTTATCAAAGCACTAACACTACACAAGATGTGATGTCAAAACAAAATGAGATGAATATGGAGAACTTGAGGGAATGGGTAAATACACAAAAATGAAACAAAATAGAAAACTATGCACAAAGATGCAAGACTAAACTATGCAAACTAAAATCAAGTCGCCATTTCTCCGGCAACGACACCATTTTGTTAACTCACTTTTTTTAGAGTTAAACAAAACCAAAATCTCCCTATTGAAGTATAGGGAAACCCTGGATATCAAATCCATTGAAATGGTATGTATCGAGTCTAACTTGCATAATTAAATCTCCCTAAAAAGAAAATAAAACTAAAAAGGGGAAAATAAATTAAAAACAAGAATAAATGCATAATTTTTTTCTTACAACTAAATCCATGAATGAAACTAAACTATGTTATGCATGATTGAAACTAAAGAATATGAGAATGAATGCAATGCATGAGATGAAAAATTGATCTAGATGCATGGACTAATTCTATAGAAAAGATTAAATGAACTTTAAATGAAATGAGAATAAATGTCTAGATGAAGGGAGTGGTGCAATGGTGTATAATTAGACTACTACTTCCTAAGTGATTATGCACAATTATACAACACTAAAATGCCATTGAGAATCATGTACGTTGTTGATGATTGATGGATGTAATCCTGAAACAAATGGCCGCATTAGAAATCTTAACTGTGACAGCATAACATTTTAACAACAGCACACCCAAATCAAACTTAATTCAGATAAAATGCACAAACGAGGAATGATCTTGATCACTAACAATGCTAATGCCTAATGCAAATCAAACCTGACACAATAACAAAATGATGTGCGTTAATGAGAGGATTTTTTAGATTAACAAGCGCTGAATAATGGTAAATGGTAGCACATCTCTGAACTAGGACTCAGTGAATGCAGAATTAGTGAAATGTGGATGCTCAAATAGTTTATATGAACCTGAGCTTAGATAAAGGGATGCAAAAAAAATAGATGGTAGCACAAGACTAAATTGCAACAACAGTAGAATTTCTCAGTAGAAGCAGTATGCATTAACTATGTGGCAGCAAAGAACTAGATCAATATTGCAGCAGAAGAAATGCAAGTGGTAACCAGTGTGCTCAAAAGTTTATCTAGACCAATACTAAAATGCAGAACACCTTAGTAAATAGATCTAGACCCAACGACAATGGATGTGGTAACTACAGCCAAACTAATGTAGCAAATATGATGCAGAATGATGCAATACAGCTACCATGCACGCAAGTTTAAACTACCATAATCAAGAATACAAAACAACTTAGCTAACATATGAAAACTAGTTGCAGAGGATATGCCTTTCACAAAACTAAAACTCTCAGATTAATCTAATCAAAATACTAACAATTTTTGCTTAATCACAGCAAAATCAGATTGGCATAAGGTCACTCCAGGATACCAGAAAAATGCAAACAGGAATGCTTAACATGTGACTAGACTATCATGATGCACACATGCTCCAATCACAACATGAAAAATCAAAACTAGCTCAGCTATACCTCTAAAAAATATGCCAATAATATGACAGTAAAATCAAATTTAAATAATGCAAAATAGTGAATTTTAATTGGCTGGAGAGTTTTGATCTGTTACAACAATGAATGTGCTAACAGTGAATTAACACAATATTGCAGCATCAACGCACACACTCTAACTCACTCAAATGCACATCTAGAAGTATATCATATGATATACAAATGCCAATTGCAGATTCAGGACCAACTCACCACAGCAAAATTAGATTCCAATCAATGTGCAGGTTTAGGATTATATCCAAAATGCGAAATGCAGATGCTTAAATTAACTATGCATGGAGATGAAATTTCATACCAAAAGTCACTAATAAGAAAACATGAATCCAAACTAAATGTTGCAGGAATTCTAAATAAAGCAGAGAAACCATGAATAAACTAGTGCAGCAACCAACATCAGAACAAACTAGCAACAGAAGAAAAACATATTTAAAAAATAATACAAAACATTAAGGTGAAAATTGGTTTAGTGATTGAACTAAGAGTCTCTTGCAATCATGAAGACATCCCAGGAAGTTATGCCCACTTTGGGGTTATATGGATTCCAAAAAGAAACTTAATATGTGTGCAAAGCATGACCCCAGCTCAAACCATTGAATCAACAGACAAGAACTTAATTTAAACTGAAAACAGTAAAGGAACACATAAAAACAATTCAAAATTTAAAGGCTGAAACATAAAATGCAAGTAAGAGTAAAATAACAAAAACTTAAATGGGTAATCAGAAATGAAATTTGAACGGTGTCTCTCATTGCAAAATCAAAAAAGGATTACACGAGTTCAAGAGAAATGCTAAAATTAAAATGGTGAGAAGGAGCTCACTTAGCAATCCTGACCACTTTGTGCTTGTGATCAACCAAATTAAACTACTCCCATACTAAGGAAAAATTCAATATCTGAAGGCTATTTTGTGCTCATCAAATGTGGAAAACCCTCTTACAATGCACTCTCTCTCCCTCACATAAGAACCTTGAGCCCTAGCTCTCCCACAAAAGTTTCTCACGCACACTCTCTAGGGCTCCCCTGAAAACCTAAAATGCTACCCTTAAAAACCCCTGATGAAAAAATTTAGAAAGGAACGTGAAAACTGCCTACCTCTTCGTTGCACCCTAGATCATCCTTAATCTTGATGAGCTACTTGTTGAATCATCATTGTCTTCCCAAGCTATGTAGGCACGTCTTTCCTTGGCCTTTTTCTCCTTTTTCTTGTCACCAACCTTCTCTTTCTCTTTGTTAATGTTAGGACATTCAATCTTTATATGTCCTTGATTTCCACAATTATAATAAGAGAAAATTGGAGTAATATTTGAGTCATTTCGTTTAGAATTGTACCTCATTTGATTACCTTTGTTGCCTTTCCTCTTGAGATACTTTCCAAACCTCTTGATTAGTAGATTCAAGTTCTCATTGTCAATTGATTCAGCCACCTCCCCATCGGGTTCATCACTTCTTTTAGAGTTAGTCATCAAGGCTATGGTCTTAGCCTTTTTCTCACTTGACTCAAGCTCACTTAATCTTTGCATCTCAATTTCATGTTCCCTTAGCTTACCAAATAGTCAGTTGTGGTGATGATGGATAAATCCTTTGATTCTGAGATGGTAGTTACCTTAGGTTGGAAACCTCTATTAAGGCACTTTAGCACTTTGATGTTTAGCTCCTCTTTGTGAAATTCATCGCCTAAACCCATCATATGGTTGAAAATGTGAGTGAACCTCTTTTGTACTTCAACTATGGATTCTCCTTGTTGCCTCTTCAACAACTCATACTGTTGTATAGAGGCATGCTTCCTTGCTCTCTTTACATCATTCATTCCTTCATTTGTGACTTTAAGTACATCCCACATATCCTTTGCACTCTTGCAATTGGAAACTCTAAAGAACTCATCCATGTTCAATGATGATGTGAGGATGTTCTTTGCAGTGCAATTATGTTGAGCTCTTCTCCTTTCCTCCTCTGTCCATTCAGTTCAAGGCTTGTCCACCTACTTATTTTCAACAACACACTTAGGAGTGTAAGGTTCATTCACAATTGCATCCCAAATACCTTGGTCTATTGGTTCAATGAAAATTCATTCTAACTTTCTAAAACTAATAGGTGGCCTATGAATAAAAGCACCTTATGCAAAAGGAAGCTTGTTTTCAGCAGTTTCAAAATGATTTAAGATCAAACTTGAATAACTTTCAAGAACCTTGCTCTAGATACCAATTGTTAGAAATGAAATGGTGGTTTAAGCCAAGAAGGATGGGTTGAATTAGCTATATAGAACTTTTGGAAAGCAAAAGACCTATTTGATTGAATCAAATAGACCACAAAATTCGAATGCAAAAGTTGCAAGACAGTACACTTTCAACCGGTCAAAGATAAAAACAACAGGTTAATCTTTTCATACACCTATCAATTAGCAGATTAAAATTTCAAAACTATCGGCTAAAATACTGGGAAATTGTGTAGAATGCAGATTTCACGAATTTCACTCAAACAACATACTTTCTCACACAAGATTCGTTCCAAAAAGTCTTTCTAACAAGATTATGCTATCACATAAATGCATGTCAACACAACAAAGATTGATTTGCTTGCTTTTCTTGAGATTTTAAAGTGAACAAGATGAAGGAAAGAAAATTGGATAGTTGTTTTTATACTGGTTCACTCAATCACAGAGCTACATCCAGTACACAAGAACAACTTGAGCCATATTTACACTATTATCAAAAGTTTTACAAACCACAAACCAAGATTACACTTTTGAAATCAGTCGATTGAAAAATAATTCCATATTTAACACTATAGAAACATGATCTTCAAGCGAATCTTGATCAATCTTCATCAATCACATGTGATCTTCATGGACTTTGCTTTATCAAATCTTTGCACCAAGGTTGCTTATGCTAAAAATCTCCCCTAATTTGATGAAGTCAGCATCCTCGAGTTGAATTGAAGAGTTAAGATCCATAGAGAAACCTAAAAAAGCTTTTGCATACAAGATACCAATATACAAATAAAAATACAAGCAAAAGCACACAAACATGCATACATATCACACATGCACATGCCCCCCCTTATCACTGATAGTGTGATTTAATTTCATATTTATAGATCAGTTAGCTATATTACATAGTTCCAACAGGTGATTAATCTAGGTTTTCCATTCTTTACACATTTAACTCAATTTTACGCATTTTATCTCTGCCTTTGGATTCATTAAATTAAAGTAATGCATATATTATTTTGGAAAGAGTAAAATATTCATTAATGCAACACTCTGACCAATACGTCTTCTACTTCTTTTACTGTATTAGCAATGCTCCTGTTTTCTAGTTGAATGACGACATTGGTTGGCTTTAGTTGTCCTAAATTCAGCATCTTATAAACTAACAAGGGTATTACATTTATAGACATTTCCAAGTCCACCAAAGCATCAATGATAATTATCTATCCAAATGTGCAAGGGACTATAAACTACCCAAGATCACCACATTTTGAAGGAATGTTAGGAAAAATTAGTGTTGATGCACATAAGTGCAGCTCTTCTTACTTGGAAATCCTGTTCCAAAGCATTCTAAGCATTATGAAATACACTCTCCCTCTCTCTAACCAATTCCTAACCTAAGAATTATGTCCATTGATTGCCAAAAACGAAAATAATCATTAAGGGCATTAACTTGTGGTTTCATGTCAGGTAAATTGCTCAACCCTCACCTCTCTAGCTTCCTTGACAGTTGCTAGGGTTTCTAGATTTTCTCCAATGTAGCAAAAAAAAATGATAAACGATAAAAGAAGCATATCACGATAGCCAAGGTTCGAACACACAACCACACAATTGTCAAGCCAATGCACAACCATGAAACCAATTCATATTTCATGATAATTCCTATAAATCTAGGATTATATTATCACTCCTCATGATCACGTATATTATTAAAAATAATAATTAAATTAATACATAATTGGCATACATAACACTTGAAGTACTCTCAACCACTTTAACTAATATTATTCCACTTTGTAAACCCTGCATTAAATGTCATAAAGATTTCAACTACTCGCATTTATTAAATAATTATTTAATTTTCCCGAGTCTAACAGCTACTTTCAATGTTTGTGATCTAAGCCCTTTTGTAGGAGATTTGGAGTAAGATGAAGATGAGGAACCTATAGATTTGAGGTCAAATCCTTCTCAATAGGGAGGGGATGATGACACACCCTTAGCCAAGGATCCAATCATAAGAAGCATGGCCAAGCAAATTCAAGAAGAGTTAACAACATCTAGTCAAGGTGGTGCTAAAGTCCTTTTCACTTGGGCCATCATAGAGCATTTTTAGACCTTGTATTAAGGGTCATGTAGTGTAGGCTTTCCTTTTGAAGGCCTTGTATTAAGGGTCAAGTAGTGTAGGGTTTTAAAAACAATCTTGCTTAAGTAGGGAGCATCATATTCGCCTAGCTTAAGAAATCCTTTGATGTTTAATTAAGTTAACCTTAGCTTAAGGTGGAGGACATCCCACACATGCCACATGGTAAAGCCTTTAATGAAGAGTTCTCTTACACATGCCACATGGCAAAGCCTTTAATTAAGTTATCTTATTGGAGAGGCTTTTCATAAAGTAGCTTTATACATGACAACTCATGAATGGTTCGTTTTGTGAGTGTGAGGATTGCCATATGCCAAGTTCTCATTCACCAATATAACATTTTTAGGGTTTTGGTGCATGTTAGCTTTTTAGGGTTTGGACCATTTTGGAGACACCTTACTCTATAAATAGAGGCGTCTTCCCTATGTATTTCTAACTTTGAGAATGTTAATGTTATGTTGCCAAATTCAAATTTGAGTCATACTTCTTCTCTTAGTCACTTGCTAGAGCATCCCTATATCCTTAGAAACTTTGCATATTTGGGGACTTGTTTGATTACCTCCAACAAAGACATATTTATTTCCACCTTGTGGAAAATTTGCATCATTTCATGCTCAACAACATGTTTCTTCTCATTTGATAGTACTTTGGATGGAAAAGGTAGGGGTCTTGTTATGATTTCAATCTCAAATTCAAGTTCTACTTCTTTATTCTTTATCTTCTAATTAGCTAACTTTGTGCAACTTCTCTAAGTAAAAGTATTTATCTTATCATTTTGTTGTGAATTAAGTTGATCAACCTTTGATTCTTCCTTATTAATATGCATTCTTAAAACAGAGATTTGCATCTTTCCTTCCTCTTTATTTTTTCTCTTATTAGGTGGAATATACTTATGCTTTTCCTTTTTCAGTTTGCTCTAAATCATAATTTTCTGCCTTGTTTTTCTCAATATGACATTTCTTTGGCTACAGAAGATTTGGTTTAAATACACAATTTGTTGTGACACTAGACCGTTGTGCTACCATAGTGTCTACACTATCATTGTATTCATCTTCATACGTTGTTGCTATTTGCTTCACCAAAACAGCCAATGCTTTAACTTAATTCTTCAATGCATTTAATTAATCAGTTTTCCCATATTTATCTATCTTTTACACTGATTGGACTTCAACTATAACACACTAGTTGGATATTACTTAATAAAAGAGAATTAAATTTAAAATAAATTCAAACAATAATATTATTCTAAAAAAGGCGGGAAAATTTAAAATCCTCAATGGTGGTAAATTAAAACTAATTCGTAACAATTTATTACAAGCTCAAAATACAAAGTCATCTAGTAATAAAAAAATGGCATAAATAGTCATTTGGTCCTAGTTTTGGTTGACTTTTTTCATTTTGGTCCTATTTTTGAAATTGTTTTCAATTTAGTCTTACCTTTCGTTAAATTTTTTCAATTAACTCCTTTTCGTTAACTTCGTCTAAATGGTTAACGGAACAGTGGACAGCGTGGTTATTTTCTGTGACGTGGATTGTTGTTTAGTGACATGTCTGTTTCCACTGTATGCACAGAGCAAATGTTATAATTGAAAGTTAGGGTTTGTGTGTTCTTTAATTGTGGTTGTCTTTCATCCATCTTCAACTAAAAAGGAATGTCTCGTGGGGCATCTTCCTCTTCTTGCAATAGTTGGGTTCACCGAGCTTGCAATTTATGCCATGGTGGTTCTAGGGTTTCAGGCTCACCCACAATTTGCGATTGCAGAGACATTGTAGTGGTGCGCACAGCTAGAACTACTCCCCAAATCGACGAACTAATCCCTAATTGGACACCAAATCCCCAATTCAACAAACACAACCCTAAACCCAATTCAATTAACCTAAACCCTACATGATTATGCAATTACAATTAAATAGCCAGCACAGTAATTAAAGAGACACGTCACTGCATAGTGCTCCACGTCACAGAAAATAACTACGTTGGCCACAGTTCCGTTAACCATTTAGACGGAGTTAACGAAAAGGAGTTAATTGAAAAAATTTAACGAAAGGTAGGACCAAATTGAAAACAATTTCAAAAGTAGGACCAAAGTGAGAAAAAGTCGACCAAAACTAGGACTAAATGACTATTTAAACCTAAAAAAATTATAAGTTCCAAAAACAATTCCAAAATAAAATCCAAGTAGTTATTCCCCCATTCCCTCTCTACGCATCGCCATCCTCACTTGGAATCACATCTGCTCTTGTGTGACAAGTCACACGATCACCGCCAAACACACACAGAAAAGGTAAACTTAAAAGTAATAAGAATGCATAAATAAAAGTATAAATCTAGCACCCAAAATAACGTAACCAATTTATCATTTTGCCAAGACTTTTACACCAAAAGGTACGTAGACAACCCTAGTCTCATAACCTATATGAGATCAGCACATACTCACCATGGTTCGTGATCTTGCTGCATTTTCATATCTATGAGTGGCATGATGCTAGTTTTGCAGTTGTGCATGGTTTGCATCGTGCAACTTGCTTGATGAAAGACTTTGAATGATGGTCTGCAACTTTTGGGTGCACGCGCACAGACCTACTTCGTGTAGATGTCCATCTCCTTCCTGAAGATATTCTTGGTGGATGATGGTGGTGGCGTAGTGGTTGTTGGCATCAAGGTTGTTGTTGGTGTCTAGGGTTTGAGGGGAAAAAGATGAGATGACATGCCATCTTGTCATTGGTTCAACATGTTTAGTGGTGGATAGATGACATGGCGTGTTTTGGTTGGCTAGTTTAATTAGCGGAGGATTGTCACATGGCATGATCTAGTTAAGTTGAATTTAAGCGATAAGAGGAGTGAAAATAGACATATAAAGGGTACAAAAATAGGTATTATGTGGTCCATTTGTTGGAAAGGAGAGTGTATAAGTAATGTAAGGGGTTCATAACCAAATTTTCCAGAACTTGTTGTTTTTGGCCTTATTTTGTAACTCGGGACAATTCAATTTCACACTTCAATGAACCAAACTTTACTTTAGTTACATCAACAAATGTTTAGAATATCCAAGAATATTTTATGCAACTAAAATCACTTTCTAAGACATTTTTGTCGCATAAATTCAATAAGCCCAATTATCACAAATCTTGACTAAATCAATCTTTTAAGCACTAAAATTCAATTAAATCTCAAAATTTAAACATTAAATGAAGGTCAAAATATGCAGTCATCAATAAGGAAAATATTGCACACGCAAATTTGTATTGGACCTCACACCTTAAGACTACGTCCAGTCTCTTAAGCATCACGCTTAAGATATTCCACTAATCAACACCTTTGACTAGCACAAGTATCAACCTCTCCATGTTACAACAAGTATAATCCTCACCACGCAATAATGAGTATCAACCTCTCCAAGTAAAACAAGTTCCAACTTCTTCAAGTATCATTACTATTAACTCTTTAGGTTACAAGTATCATGCTCTCCAGGTATCATTCTCAATCTCCCCTTGAGATTAAAAACTTTCAAATACAATGAACAGAATGTCTATCACACAAGAGAGTACAATCAAATGCACAATGTATACTTCAATATGTGAAGGATATTATATTTGTTACCACACAACCCAATTTAACTCTACAAAATATGGATTTTACTTTATGCACTCATAGTATTTTTTTTCTATGAATGATTTGATAATTTTGTAGAACTTTTGTATATCTCTCATATTATTTTTTTTTCTTCATCTAGGTCTTGGTATTTATAATCACATTGTGCCATTTGATTATTGATGCATATTCAATTCTTCATATCTTCAATATCTTTTTCTTTCTTCATCTGTGAATTATCGCTTCTTTCCTTTTAGCCATTCAATAATTTGAGTTTCAAATATTATGCATTGTGGCTTCAATCTTGATAGCCTCCTTCTCAAGCAAGGTTGGGACAATGCTAGAAGATGGTGGCTATGAAGGTGGATGTTGTGTAGAAGCTAGGATGGTGGTGGTATAAGCTCTCAATTTTATGGTTTTGGTGGTGGGATAAAGGTGGTTGATGGTGCTCTTAGAGAGGTTGGGCCAACTCTAGAGAAGGGTGGCTAGAGGCACCTCATGGGATGCTTTAGCAATGACTAAGATACAAGGTTGTGGCTTAAAATAAATTTTAGCAACATAACATTATACATCTCAAAACGAAAAATACATGGGGGAGACATCTCTATTTATAGGAAAATGTGTCTCCAAAGTGGACAAAGACCCTAAAATGCTATCTTGCACCAAAATTTAAAAATTCCATCTTGGTAAAGAAGAGCATGACATGTGGCACTCTTACTTTTAGGAAAACTCTCCACTTCTGGAATGCCATATGGAAAACTACTTTAGAAAATTTCTCCACTAGGAAAATGGCACATGGTCACTACCTTTGTAAGAAAACTCTTCACTATGGGCTTTATATTTGTTCAATCATATATTCAATCATCTACGATATTCTTTAGAATCACTTAAAATAATTTTGAGACGTATATCGAAATCTACATAGCTTGATAATCTCTTGATCAATTTTAATGTTTAGATTTTTCTGACGAATTCAAACTTTATCTTTACATCACTTTGTGATTTGATATTTCTCTTTTGCATTATTTCAACTTGACTAGTCTAATGCTTGCATATGCTAACTTGTGTAGTCATTTTTCCATAGGAGTTGTCCACTGGAAGTACTTGTCTAATAGGGATATTCAACATTCAACTTAGTGAGTTGACTTTGACTCTACTAACAATGATACTTGTCTAGTATCTTTATCTTCGTGTGTTGACTCATCTAACATTTTTCTTTGACTCATCTACTGCTTGTAAAAGTCTAATGCATTGCCATATTATGTTGACTCATTTGATCAATAATCTTGTCAACTAAGTTTATTGTTTGAGTTGTCTGGTGACCTTAGTTGTCTAACACCATAGTACTCTTAGGTCGTTTGACACCTTGAGTCGTGTGGTCCATCTTGTGACTCGTATATTCAACACTTCTGATTTAGCTTGTTTAAGCTTTACTTTCTTTAGTGTTTGGTTCAAACTACAATAATCTTTTGCTTTATCTTATTCATTTTTACTATTCTTAGCTTGCACTCAATGAACAAACATTATTTGAACTAAGACATATATTCACAATAAATAACATGGTCGTCTAATGGTCATTTGTGAACGTCTAACATGTCTTTGACCTAGCTAGCCTTTTCTATGTCCAATTCTTATCTAAATATGTAGTCTAATTTTTCTTAGCTATCCTGGAACATTACTATACTAACTTTATCTTTCTTGTTTCAATATAGATTTTGCTATCATCAAAACCCACTTATAATCAAGCTCGTCTAATGGGGTTTTCCAATGTCTAATGCTCACATGAATTATGTCGACAAGATATTTAGGAGGAGGACGTCTCGGTATCTGTGCTACTTAAATGGGTGAGTTGAAGGTAGAAAGAGGTGATCGACCTAGTTAATCGAGCGAGGATAGCAAAGTCTAACTTCCTGTGGCGATGAGAATTATAGTGGTTATTGGAGTAGCAATTGTGATTGGAGCACCAAACGAGGGACATTAGTATCAAGCTCAAAAGTGATGTCTATAGGCATCGACGAGCTTATGACTGCATATTTATGCCCTCATATAACCTTTAATCTTTGTTTATTAATTGGTTTATATGCTTAAAATGTTGTTTTAATTAGGATTTATTTTAAGATAGCTAAATAACCTTGAGATATAAAAATATGTTAAAAATAAGTTTTTAGTTGCATAAATGTTCTTTGGATCTTTTGAGGTGTTTTCATACAAATGAAACAAAGTTTAAGTTCATGGATTAGCTAAGCTACAAGAAATCAAGCCAACCATTGCATGAAAAAGCAAGAAAAGCATGAAAAAGTGATGAAATTGTGTTTGCTGAAAAACTAGTTTGGCTAAGCTAAATGGAATTTGGCTTGGGCAGAAAGGGGGAAAAGGCAACAAAAATTGGACCTTGCAATTTTCTCTATTGTTTTTCACAAAAAATGATTTGATGATACAATAATTTAAATGATAAAAGATAATTTCAGGCAAATATATCCTAAGATATTTTATTTGATATTTTTAAATAATTATCTTATTTAATTATATCAAAAGATAATTATCTTAAATATATTGGATTTATTTAGAAGATAATTGGTGGAGATTACGTTAGCAAGAAGAAGATTACGTGTCCATTTTCTCTATAAAAAGAAAAGAAAACAAATTGAGAGAGAGTTTAGGAACCCTCGGGAGACAAGTACGATGGCACAAAATATTTTGGCAGCATAACATTACAAATCTCCAAGTTTTGAAAACATGTTACGCCTTCTTGAAAGAGCATAGGCTACAAAATTTGTTTTTCCTTTCTTGTATTTGATCATAGATGGGAATTTTTCAAAATACTCCATCCATTTTGTATGTCTCTTGTTCAACTTATGTTGTCCCCTCAAATACTTAAGTGACTCATGGTCACTATGAATGACAAACTCTTTGGAGACTAGATAGTGCTCCTAAGTTTGAAGAGACCTTATAAGGGCATACAAATCTTTGTCATAGGTAGGATAGTTGAGAATGAAACCATTGAGTTTTTCACTAAATAGGCAATGGGGTGCCTTTCTTGGATTTCTTATTACGCTTGGCATATCTCTCAGTTTGGTGTTGTATTTAAGACTTCACCCTCTCAGTCATTTTCTTCACAAATTTGGACCTTGATACCCCTTCCTTATGAATGAAATCACTAGGATTTGGTATAGGTATAAGATCTAAAGTAGTGAGAGACTTTGGTGGTCTTGTGAACCACCCTGTTGTATGCAAACTCAATGTAAGGATAGTACTCATCCCAAGATTTATGGCTTTCCTTTAGGATTTCCCTTAGCATGGTCCTTAGAGATCTATTCACAACCTTGGTTTGGCCATCCATTTGAGGATGACTAGAGGTAAAAAATTGAAGCTTGGTTCCTTGTCTTGACCAAAAAGTTCTCTAAAAATGGCTAAGGAACTTAGTATCTCTATCGAACACAATGGTCATTTGAAAACCATGGAGTTTAACCACAACTTTAAAGAAGAGTCTAGTTATATTACTTGCATTATCTACCTTGTGGAATGGTATGAATGAAGCCATCTTGCTAAACATAAAAAAGATAGAGTCAAATCCCTTTTGGGTCTTGGGTAAACCTAAGATAAAATCCATGCTAACGTCTTCCCAAGGGGATGAAGCAATAGGGAGAGGAGTTTATAAACCATGACGTATAGTCTTAGCCTTATCTTGTAAGCATGCAATGCACTTATGACAATGCCTTTGTACTTCCTTTCTCATATGGGGCCAATGGAATCTCTCTTAGAGAATTCTAGAGTCTTGTCAACTCTAAAGTGGCCTATGAGACCTACTTCATATGACTTCTTGATAAGGAGCTTCTGTTGGTATCGCGCAGCGGAATGTTTGGGCGTGTGGACAAAAACCAAGAGGAGGGTGAATTGGGTTCTTAATAAAAATTATGCTTTTAATATTTTCCCTTTTAATATCAAAGATCAAGTAAAATTCTTTCCTTGATTTTCTAATAAACACAATAAAATAAAGAGAGTAGAGAAGAGAAAATTGCACAAAGTATTTATACTGGTTCGGATCAAAAGACCCTACGTCCAGTTGTTAATCTTTTAAAAACGAGATTAACT
>Ga0099822_1003254_pt1 | contig 20777 bp, 6 predicted proteins | sample CowpeawhiteBW_FD_76839 | JGI IMG/M metagenome (GOLD analysis project Ga0099822, IMG submission 76839) | Root nodule microbial communities of legume samples collected from California USA - Cow pea white BW | ecosystem: Host-associated > Plants > Roots > Nodule | place: USA: California | collected...
ATATATATATATATATATATATATATATATATATATATATATATATATATATATATATATATATAAGTAAATATTTCATTTGGCCGTACAGCATTCGCTGAATAATATATAGTTTCTTATAAATTGTACGTACCTAAGAAACAACAAATTAAAATGCTTGATTGATTCAGCCAACTTTTAGAATAAGCCTTGCAAAATGATCAGTCTAAAATTGATTTATAACTAAACAAATATTGCAAATTATTATTATGATTATTCTACATAAAACTCATTTTAATATTGATATTACTAACATGAATATTTAATTTAATTGCATGAGACGTGCAATTAACACAAATATTAGGAATTAAATTTACAATTTGGTTGATGTATAATAAAATGAAAAAATATTCAATCACTAAAATGTCGTTGTCTTTGTAATTTTGTACCTGTTCTTAGTTTTGTTGTTATAAATTGTGTAACCACTATTAAAACAAAATTTGTAAAGTTTTATTTCACTTTCACCTTTTCACTTCTATTCAAATTTCAAGCTTTACTCTTATTCGACTTCTTCACCATGCCAAAACACAATAAGATACATAAGAGCAGAAAGAACAGTAAATTATTTCATTTAGTGCTTTATATCAAACAAGTCTCTTACAAATTGGAGGCAATTATAATTACATTAATCATTAAGCTTTATTCAGAAGAAAATCAAAGAAGAAGAATGAGAACAAATATGAATGTGGTAAGAGAGTATATTTGAATTCTCTACTGAGATTTTGGTCATTCTCTCAGTTGTCATTTTAAAATATATTCATAGATATTGATTTTAATGTTGTAAAATACATTAAAATATGTATTAATATCTTAATATCAATGTGTTTTGAAAGTTCAGCCGAGAAATAATACTAAAAATTCAGTAGAGAATTTAGACTCGGATAAAATGATATTTGTCAGATGAAGAGTAAAATAAAACATGACAAAATCTTGTCATGAGCACAATGTGTATACTATTGTACCTTCTTTTTACTCTCCCAATATTCATCTTCCCAAATTTCTACCTGTCTTGTTGAATTAGCTTTTCTGTCTAGAAATTGTTGTAGGCTTGTAGCATCATATGGAGGAGGAATAGTGCATGGATTTGAATGACTAGGAAACTTCACCATTGAATCTTCCATGAACCTTCTCTCTGTACCATTTAAAGCACATGCCATTGTTTCAGGACAATACTCCACAGCTTTTGGAGGTATAACTGGTTTGAACTTCAGGAGCTTTGCATATTCATTTAGCAGATGAAACATGTAATCATACACATGATCCATGTCCATGTCCTCATGAATGAATTTGCTTGCAGCCTCCCCCATTGCCTGTGCCTGCAAATTTCAGTTATGTTAAGACACATAGTTTTGTGTACAATAGAATGAGAAATTTTTCATCATTCAATATTCTATCTATATAGAAAAGTGTGCAGTTTTGTTTAGAAAAATTGTCATATTATGTTGATCACATTAGAAAATTATCTCTTTTATCACAGAGACACTCACAAATAATTGTATAAATAAAATTACACAATAAATTTAGAATGGTTTAACACCTAAATTTTCTAGACAAAACTACAAACTTATTTCTACAATTTTTCTAAACAAAACTGCACACTTTTCTATATAATTATTTTTGTACAAAATTGTAAATTTTTCAAGGATGGACAATTGTCTCAGTTTTTTATACATCCCATATACTTATTAAGATATGCTGGAAATTTAAGTGTGAGAGTAAATATGAGAAAATCGAGTATCATATAAGAACGAATATCTATAAAGTTATTGTTCTAAAATTTTGAGTTAACAGTAGTATCAATTTCTTATGTGTGAGAGTTTGTCTTATGTCTCATTGACATTGTATCTTCTTAGTGATCCTCTCTCTCGAAATATCCAACAAAATATGACGACAAAATAGCTTTCCAATCAATTTTATTATAAAGTGAGAGTGAGAGAGTACCTTGTCGGTGTGATTGTTGCCCCATTCGACGGCAAACTTAAGAGAAGAGCACTTGGTGTTGTCTCTGATGGGCCAATAGTGCTCCAATGGCACCATGCCTCGGATAAAAAAATCATGGAAGCGAGACCTAACATACAAGTTTGTAGAATCGCATGCCAAAATATACTTTTCACTCACAGACCAAGCCCAACCTTCTACATAAATTTTATACCTGTGTCACCACCATTGCACACATCATTAACATAGATTTCACATAACAATTTTATCAGAATGTCAGTCACAGAGTTTGAATCTTACCTATGTGTGCATTGGTCCCCTAAGTTGGATTGTTTGAACCCTTGTTGGGATTCTTGATCCCAATCCTGTGACCAAAACAAAAACATGTAATAAAAATACAAATCTTCCTTTTTGAAATGAATTACAGAGCAAAAAAATGGTGAAAAAGTGGGAAAAACCTGTATGTATAGGCGAGTGTTCCAGTCATCTTTGTCTGTGAGATTGCATGTCATAAGGTTTTTCCTAGTTGGAGTCACATTAGGGTTACCCTTCCAATACGCATATGGCACTCTTTCTTTCCACTTGGTTTTCTTGTTCCCATTTTTTATATCTTCTAGCACATATTTCCATGGCTTTATGTTTATCTCAGCCCTGTTATAACAAAATCCTAATTACAGTTCTTGTATATGAAAAATAATATTTTAATGACCAAATTTTAATTTTCTTTCACAAAATTTTAATAATCCTTTTCACAATTTTAAAAAATATTTTTTAAATATTTTTTATTTTATTTTTTCATTTTAAAATCATATCACTTCAAATTATAAGAAAAAATTGTTCGAAAAAAATTATCCTGATACCATTTGTAGAAAAAAATGTAAGCTTTCTCCTTACACCTTCGTAAGTTTCTTCTTGCATCCCATATAAAAAAAAACACTTCCCTGTCTTGTTCTTCTTTTGGTGCAATTCAAAAATAAAAATATTTTGATATTGTGGAATCAAAAGATTTCCGAATTATATGATTCAAAAGATTCATGAATTCTATAATTTAAAAGTTCAAAGTAATTTTTGAATTTGTCATTTTTTTTTCTAAAAAAATACTTCTTATGTAATCCAAAAATTAAAATATTTTTTAAATTTTAATTTATAATTTATAATTTATGTAACTTAGGAGCTTCTTTTTTTTAAATTATGTCTAAATTACATAATTACAAAGTCATTTTTAACTTTCAGTTATAGAATTTGAATGTATAATCTGAAAAGGACAAAATAATGGAAAATTATTTTAGTATAAAAACACTGAAGGAAAGTTATGGGGGTGCAAGAAAAAAGCTGTAAAATGGTATTTAAGTTCGAAGACAATTCTATTATACTGTTTTAATTAATTTTATATTTTATTCACCTTTATGAACATCATTTATGTTTTACTAAGTAAATATATATATATATATATATATATATATATATACTTTTTTATTTGAATAGTTTCTTTTTTTTTCTCTTTTTTCTAATTTTAAAATATAATTAAAAGATGTATTCGCATAAGATGATCATTAAATAATGAGTCTATTTGTTTCTAATTAAAAACAATTGTCAAAAACAAAAATTGTTTCTTTATCTACATTTTAAAATAAAATTACCTAAATATGTAAAATTATTAATAGTACGTGATTATTTTATCAAAAAGGTTTTGTTTCTTAAAGAAAATAAACAAACAGACCTAATAAAAAAGACGCCACTTATAAGATCCAAAGATTTAAAAAATAAAGGTTTAATATTTCCTTTTTACTAATCAAGATTTTTTTCTTTTACTATTTAAAACGCTTTGAATTTGATTTTATTAATTTTTAACACAAGTTAATATAACCTATATGTGAAATTAATGGTAATAATATTATGTCAGTAATACAATGACATATCATGTCAATCCTAATACCATTTAATCACTCGATTTGCTTAAAAAAATTAAAACTTTATGCAAACATTAAACTATGTACACGTTACATTAAGTATAAAGTGGTAAGAAAAAAATAAAAAGAAAATTTGCAATAGCATAAGAAAAAAAGTTATTGAGAAAAAAATAAAGAAAGGAAGAAAATAAAAATTGGACTAAATATGTTTTTCTTCCTTTAAGTTTTATTGAATTTTGGAATTAGTCTCTTCTTAAAACTTTATATCAATTTAGTTCTTCATCTTTAGAAATGTATGGATTTAATCATTCTTACCAAATTTTGATATTTTAAACATATTTTATGATAATATTTTATTTAACATTGAAGTGAAAATGTGTTAAACGGTGTAAACAATTCAAATATTATCATAAAATGCACTTTAAATATTATATAAACTTAATAAAATTTGGTTAAATAACTAAATTCATATATTTTAAAAATAAAGAATTAAATTGATAAAAATTTTGAAAAAAATTAATTTAAAATTTCAGCTAAATTTGAGAAACCAAATAAATATTTAATCCTAAAAAATTTGTATCATTTACTAAAACTAAATAAGATATTATTTTAATTAAAAAGAGGAAGAGAAATTGAGTTTTAACACGTACCATCCCCAAAAGGACCAATCAGGGAAGACGATATCAAAGCTCCACTGGTCCGAGCAATAGCGAAACAACGGTGGAGTAGCAGCATTTGGGCCTTCAAACCTTCCCTTCGGTATAACGGGCCTATCATCACAATCAAACAAGAGCTCCAGATCAGGAATTTTACCGGGATACACCCTCAGCAGTTGCATGATGCCCCACAAAGTGAACGCATCTCTGGTCTGGATCGACTTCTTATACTTCTCCACGTACACCCTCCCGTCCACGATCACTACCCTCATGTGTGCCGTTCTCCTTGCCCCCTCCACCATTTCCCTCGTGATCCCTCTCTCTCTCCATGCCTTCAGGTCCTCGTGGATCCATTTGAAGTACGAGGGGCACGTGCGGGCTGGGCCCGTGGGCTTATGCGACCTAGGGTAGTCTCTAGGGCACTCTTGTGGCACGTGTGGTGGGGTGCACCTAAGTGGGAACTCTTGTTCTTGGGCTTTCGGTATTGGCACGGGGGAGGGTTTCTTCTTCATTAGAATGGAAGCACCTGGAGAAAATGTCGACTTCAAAAAATAAAAAAAATCACCATGTAATCACCATGTTAGGATACTAGCCATACAGAAACTTTTACCAACCATATAAATTTAATTAATAATCTAATTATATATTATGGTCTATAATTTATTTTTGTTTTTATTTTTTATTCAATTAAGTTTGTATATTTTTTTAAATAAAATCAAGACTCACAAATATTGAGACAAATAACAAGTGGGATGTGGAGGAGGTGACCTCAAGTGGGAGGAAGGAAAGAGATGGAGGGATGGATGGAATAGTACTTTTGAAAAAGAAAATAATAACAATATCCTAGGTTTAGGTCTCTTATTAAACAAGAAATTTTTTATTTAAAAAATATAGTAGTTCAATTGAGTAAAAATAATATAAGGACAAAAATAATTATAAATTTAAATGTATGAATTAAATTACTAATTAAGTTTAGGGCTTAAATTTCATTATTAAATGGCATCAAACTCGTGTATTCTTATAATGGATGTCTTATGAGAATAAATTACCATATAAAAGTGAGGATACTTTCTTTATTAAACTAATCATGAGTTTTAGATTTAAATTCAATTTCTAATAATAATTATTCAAGCGACTAAAGTTTAGGAGAGTTGGAGTTAATTTTATGTGTTGTTGTTTTATTTTCTTTATTTATTTTTGTTGATTTATTTAGATGAAGACATATTATCTTTTCTTTAGGTTCTTACTAAGATAAATCTTATTTTTTGTTATCTTAAAATTGTAGAAACTGTGATTAATCTGTTTACACTTATGTTTAATTATCACCGGCAAACATTCACATTAAAAACCACAAATTTTGAGCATGGAATTTGAAAAGATTGAAAATATCTAGATGCATGTGGTTTTAAATAATACTAAACTAGAATCCAATAGCATGTAAAAAAATTGAGTTTATAAGACTCCATATCTAAAACTCATTCAAAAATTTTCAAGCGCATCATCAATATCTCCATGCATGTGAGAAGAAACAAAAACCAGAAAAAGTTTTTGAATTTGCATGGTTTGAGAAGTGACTCACAGTAATGTTCCAGACAGTGAAAGCAAGGAAAGTGGCTGCAAAGAAAACCATGACAAACACCATTGTTCTGGATTTCCCCTTCTTCGACAACAAACTCATTTTCTGATTACTCGAACGCCCCCAGAAGAGTTTCAGATATGCCTCGTTGTCCTTCTCCATCTTCAAACACTGCTTCAATAATTAATCACTTTCAATTCAAGAAGCTTTTGAAGTTCTCTCTGTGTTTGATCATGGATTTTGAACAATGGTGTTTCTTCTCACAAACCGTGTTATTGGTTGGTTTCTGTAGCTATGTTTGATGGAGAGAGAGAGAGAGAGAGATGGTGTGTGTGGAAGAGGAAGCAAGAACCATTGGATGTATATCGAAATTGAAACACTTTCAACTAGTCAAAGTTTGAATTTTTGATGATTAAATAAATGCTATAATTAATATTATGTAAAGTTTTTACACACTATAAGAAAAGATTAACATGACCAACAAATTAAGCAAGTTAATTATAAGAAAAGAAATATTAAAGTCTTATTATATGGGGAAAAACAATCTTTAATATTTGGTTTATGAATTTATGTTAAACATTGTCTTAGCCTTTATAGATAATATTATTCATCTTATATAATTAAAAATATGATAAATATGTTTTTACTCAAAATTATTTCCAAAATATGCTACCAAAGACACGAGTATTATACATGGTCTTTCTAACACAAGTATTTATATATATACCTCAATAAATACACGTAAACAATAAAAAAATATTTCAGTTACTGATTAAAATAAAAGTTTTAATTTTTCTTTACAACATACATAAATGTATGTAATTATTTATATTTCAACTGACAAAATGATAAAATAAAATAAAATATAAAAACAAAAGTTTTAAATATAAGCCATAGAATAATCATGAATTTTATTATTTAACAACTAAATAATAAGTTTTATTAATATTAATAAATAATATATTCATAAAATATATTGTATTTATAGTTTAATTACTCTTTTGGTCTTTGTTTTCATCGAAAAGTATCAAATTGATTTTCTAATTTTTTTAATTTTAATTTGGTCCCGAATTTTTTGATATGGATCAATGATTTTTCGTTAATATTGACACTAAGATTATATTAATTATACCAAAAAAAGAAAATCATTCTTATTAACAACTCTAATTTTGATGGAAAATCTTTCATCCGTTTCAAGAAATTAACGAAAAAAAAATCCAAATAGTATCAATGTTTTAAAGAACCGGATTGAGATTAAACAAAACTTAGTGATTAACTTAATATTTTTGGACGAAAAAAAAGATCAAAAGAGTAATTAAACCTATATATGTTTATTCAATGTATAAATGCAATGCTCTTTTGTTGCTATTACGATTACAGTTGGTGTTGGTGTAAATCATAAAAACTTTCCATCAAGAAAATTCTTCTTGACTCAAATATACTCAAAGTAGTTTTTTTTTTTAATATCTCATGAAACATGTGATGTTCAGTAAAAATCATTTAATTTATCTGACCCTTCAATCCAAAATTATATATATTCTCGATGTTATTGTATTCATTTTACGATTAGGATTATGAAATTTTATTTCTTGATTATATAGGAAGTAAAAAGAATAGTAAGAAGAGTTGTTTATAGTTTATGAGTTTACTAATAGAACAAAATAACATGTGGTGATGATGTTATGCTATAACTTGTTTGTAAAGGCAATTCCACATTCACGTCCGTAATTTGCTCTTCAACTTAATCAGGTAATTTTCCATCGTTTCAAAGTGACGTAGAAGACTCAAACACTCTCATTTTCAGCCTCAAAACAAGTCTACTCCATAATCTCACTATTTTTATAATAATATATCTAAATCGATAAGTTTCGTATCAGATAAAAAAAAACTTATAAATTTATTATAAATTTACTATCTTAAGATTTTGGATCGAGAGTGATATCATTTATTTTATGTGACTTGGACTCAATTTACTTTGTAAATATATTTTTAATAATCCTTTCTCAAAAGATCAATTAAAATTGACATATCTCAATTTCATAAAATCGAAATAATTTAATTTTATATAACTCCACTCATTTATATATTATGAATTTGTTTTATTATAGTCGAAGTAAGTTTTTCCAACGATAGTATTTTGTTTATCAATGTCAAGTTGAAAAGAAAAGAAAGAGTGAAATTGTGAACATCGTTTTGTTTTGACCCCACGTTTTTCTCCGTCAAACACAAAGACACACATACATTACAGTGGGAAGAGTGGGTTGGAAGAGAAAGGAAAGCGAAGAATGAAAAGTCAGCAACGAATGTTAATTTGATTAATATAATAATGTGAGAGGAAGATGCCAAACTAGGTAGAAAATTCCAGTACTTAATTAGTTCTAAGTGGTCAATTACTTAGAAAGTGGGGCAAATTATGAGGCAAATAATGTAACATAATAGAGCATTATTAGTTTATGAGCTATAAACTCTGTCTATGGCCTTCTCTCTAGTTCAGCAACCACGTGCTCACATTCTATTCAATTTTCAATGTCAATTTTATGCAGATATCATTCACTTCATGCAAAGTACATGCACATGAAATAAACAAATTTAGATTCTCTTATTTAATTTTTTATGTTATTTTTCTATTTTGTTTTTATAATACACCGATTATCATTTTAATATTTTAAAATATATTAAAAAGATATTTAAAATATTAATACAGTATATTTTTAATGTTCAGTAAAAGACAACACAACAAGTCTAATAAATAATTTGGACTCGAAATAAAGATAATGAAGATTCATTAAATAGTTAGGTTGGTTAATTATGCATTTCACCAAAGTTATTGAATAATACAAGCTATTTAGGTTGTTTTAACCTAACTGGGAAACCGTAGCAATTAAAAAGCAGAGAATGTGCATAAGTTGCAAGAATCAGTGGAGGACCACCATAAAATGAGGCTAAAAAGGATTATAGTTACAAATAGTTACACATGTATTTGGTGAATATCATTTTTGTGTATGTTAATTTTACACCAATTTACCTGTTCAATTTGATTTTTTTTTTTAATTTTTCATTTAAGGGTAAACTCAATTTTGTAACAAGATTAATTACCTTCAAAATACGTTTACACGTTAAAACTTTTGAGTTTTAAACTCAATCTAGAAAAAAAAAATAATGCAAAGATACACTGTTTCGGCAAATTGAGGATGGATGGAGGAGATGACGTGATGTTTGGGATTTATTTTTTTTAATTTATTGATTGACTTGAAATGCAGAGTCAGTAGACAGCAACGTGCACCAAACTCAAAAGGAAATTATGCAAACGACAAATAGACTTTAAATTTTGGACATCGACATCAATGCACACTCCATGTGCCCATTTCCCAGGTTTTCATACGAGGTGGTCCTTGTCTATATTAATTATCCATGTCTTTTAACCAATACTTGGCAATTACTTTTTGCACCACAAATTTTATTTCTGCATTCAAAGATTTTTGAAACAAAAGTTTAATTGAGTATTAAAAAATTGGTTAAATTATACTTTAGTCCTCATTTTCGTAGTAAAATATCAATTTGGTCCCTCAATTTCTTTTATTTTAATTTAGTTCCTATTTTGTGAAATTTAATGCAATCAAATCTTTTTCTTTAGTGGTGTAGTAATGACATTAAATAGGGTGTCATGTGTCTGTTCCTGAATTTTCTGATTTTTTTAAACTTTTTTTATTTTTTTAAAAAAATTAAAAAGTTATACGTGTCAAGCTGACATAGTGTCACGTGGTAGTGATAGTACCACGTGTCACTATTATGCCAGATGTCATTTTCTTATTCTCAATTTGGTCTCAGTATTTTAATTTTTGTCTTAATTTAGTCCTAATTTTTGTAAAAATTGTGCAATTTTGTTTCTCTCCAAAATGAAACCAAATTTAATTTCTATATAATGTGCAATTCATAAATTATATTGATATTTTATTACATCATACTTTAATATTGTTTTTTAATTGAATTTATATTTTAAATAATTACATATTTTTAAAATGTGTAAAATTCAATAATTTCTATACAAATGTTTTAGTGTGGTGTAAAAATAAAAATTATATAATTTAAGATAAATTAACTAGTTTATGTAACAATAAAAAACAAATAAATTTAAAATTTGAAAATAATTTTAAGTAAAATTGAATGTGAAACAAATTTAAATAAACTTAGTTTTGTTGAAAATATATAATAAAAATATCAATTTGAATAAAAAAAATCAAATTTAATAAAAATATTTTTATAATATTTATATAAAAGTTAATTTTTGTTTTAATTTGGAGGGGGACGAAATTGCACAATTTTTACAAAAATTGAAACTAAATTGAGACAAAAAGTAAAATATAGGAACCAAATTGAGAATGAAAAAATGACACATGGCATAATAGTGACACGTGGCACTGTTACTACCACGTGACACGATGTCAACTTGATACGTGGCAAATTTTTAATTTTTTTTTTTATTTTAAAAAAATAAATAAATAATTCAAAAAATCCAGAAATTGACACGTGATACCCCATTTAACATCGTTACTACACCACTAACGAAAATGACTTGATTGCATCAAATTTCCCAAAATAGGGACCAAATTAAGATAAAAAAAAATAGAGAGACCAAATTGATATTTTGCTACAAAAATAAGGACCAAAGATATAATTTAACCTAAAAAATTTAATATTTTTCACACCGGTGCAAGAAAGACTTATCATCAGTTATAGGTCGCATGACCCAAAATTTGATATTAAAAATGTTCACTGATATTTTTGTAAATATTTAATCTAAATTGTTATCGGATGCTTTACAATAGATGTCCATTAACAATTTGACGTCGACACTAGGACCAATAGACGTTAAATAACATCAAACTACTCTAGGTCCAACATCATTTAACGTCTTTTTTGTGAGGAGTTTGACATCAATTTGTCTTTTAAAATTTCAGAACCCTCACATTTCTCCTTCTCATTTGCGCGAAACCTTCTACCAAAGTATAATGACAACGTCAAACTCGTAGGAGCAAGTGCTTCAACCTTTTCACTATATCTTGTCGTGGTAATGCTTGTTTTGGCTCAAACTTTTATCCTCCTCAATTGTATTTCACATAAGGTTGGTGTTTTCATTCACTAGTCATTTTTGTATGTCCTAAAGGTTGCATTTTTGAATTTTTAGATTATCTCTATTTTGTAAAATTCACTAAAAATAGCTAGAAAATGCTTTTTTTACTCAAATATTTTTTTTGGTAACTTCTATTAGGTTGTATTCAAATGTAGAGTGTTCAACACTGAGAGATATTGGTCACAAAATCAAAGTTGTGAAGATTCTTTGTGGTAACTTTTGTTACAAACCTTTGGACGAAGACTCTCAAGAAATGAAAGTTGTTGGAAAAGCGGTGACAAATACGTTGACCAATACCCAAAGGGAATTGGGGTTCTAAAATTTTCAAAAATCCATTGTTTAAGGTATTTTTTATTCTTGTTATTTTTCACCCATTTTTTTATACTTTATACTTTTATTTTAGATACTCATACAACTTCTATAACTGTGGAAATTTTTGTAGTGTATTCTTGTGTAACGATTTTTCATGGTTTAATGGAGGAAAATATTGGCGAAAAGGAAAAATCCCACAAATTGACATTTGTTGCCTATGTAACAGACATCAATTAACGGTTCCTTCATATGTAACAGATGTTAATTGATGTTTGTTTAGACTTAGGAGAGGTTAAATTGACATATGTTGTCTCTAGAACAACATATGTTGAAATAGACGTAAAAGATGTTAAATTGACGTCTGTTGTCTCTAAAATAACATAAGTTGAAAGTCTTTTTTGTGTTAGTGTCAATTGAGTTCTTACTATTTAATTTTTCTATTATCTGGATAATATGATTGTTATTTTGTTTGATCACATTGGTTAGTTGTTGTCACACGTAATTTTATAATTTTACAACTATTAATTATGTCACAATTTTCAACATCAATTTCAATTACTATAAATTTTCTCCTCTTTTCATTTAACCCATCATCAACAAATCTCTTCATAAAAAAAGAATAAAAAAAATCCTCTAATCAATAAAACTCATCAACCTTACTTACAAGTTTAGTGTAGGAATACTTGGCTCCACGAGAACTCTACAAAATCTATGGTATATCTAGTTGGACTCCAACCACATTCATAAAATCCTATCTTCGACTATTGTTAATTGTTGCACGTCACCTCAAAGGACAACACTCTCATCAGACTTCTTCCTCCCACCCTGAGAACCATGTCAAAGCTTCAATTGTTTACACTTTCGCAAAAGCAATTTTATGATTTGGGCCCCACCTCCGTAAACGCACCTGCGAAGATGAAGTTTATCTCCACTTTGAGACACAAATTGGAGAATGTGACATGTTTTGAAGGTTTTAGATGTTAAAGAGAATCACATTGTTCATACTGGTTTCTCTCGTGGTTGACACCAGCGATGACAACATCAAAGCCTATGATTTTTCTCGAAACTTTTTTTATTAGTTCTCTATCAACAGAGAGATGGTCGATAATTTCATTAGCGGTTGAGTTTGAAACTTTATAAATAGTGGACAGTAAAAGAAGAGAGAGTTTATAATAGTTGAAATTAGTGATGAAAATTGCAACATAAATAATAATTATATTATAAAACAAAATATGTCAACAACCGAACAAAATAATTAAATTATAAAATTATATTATAAAATAAAATATGTCAATAACCGAAAAATAACATTTACATCACACAATTAACAGAAAGATTAAATAATAGGAGTTGATTAATATTTTTTTTTAATACTCAATGAACAACAAAATTCTAATAAGAACTCAAGTGAACATATATTAATTTATCAATGACTTAAAAGTTAGTTAAAGCTTAAAAGATTATTTTGAAATACAAATGTATATATAGATCAACATATACCTTCGAGATTATGTAAACCAACAATATATTCAAAATTACATAATTCAAAATATATTTTTACATTTCAAAATTGCATGATCTAAAATGCATTTTCAAACCATGTAATATAGTTTCACGTTACATAATTTAAAATATAAGAATTGCAACAGGTGAAGGTGAGTGCGAATTTCACTTCTCCATCCTTTTCACCAAATTAAAAATTTACTTTTTATGTGTCATCCTTATCTTTATTTACACTCATATATGCTCCTTTACTCTTCCAAATATTTTTTAAAAACATCAACAAAAGAAAAACATAATAATATTCAACATCAAAAAATCCGTATTTTGTTAACCAATGCTAAATATATTACATAAATATCAAGTAATAATCGGATAAACGTCAAGTATAAAAAAGAACAAAAGTAATCAAAGATATATCTCAGAAATAAATTATAGAACTAAGGATCAAAATTAAAAATTAATCTAATTATTTTAGATAAATTAATAAATTTAAAATAAGGAGATATGAAACAATAATGGGTATAGAGCCGATAACAAAAATTCCTCATCAAATCGAAACAGATTTAAATAATACCTAAAAAAACGGTTCACTTGTCATTCTTACCAAAATACACATCTTGATTTTCATATTACAGAATCTAAAATACATTTTCAGATCACACAATCCAAAAGTATATTTCATATCGTACAATTTAAAATGCATTTTCAGTTTCCCAATCCAAAACCATTTCAAATTATATAATCCAAAATACATTTTCAAATTCAAAAATATATTCTGAATTATTCAATCTATAAGATATTTATGCAATCTAGAACACATTTATGAGTATAGAATTACACATTTATGAGCAACATTCTCATATTACAGAAGTTGGATGACATAACTAAAGATGGAGTTCAGACAGATAAGTAAATGTATTATTCTGAAATGGGGAATGCCTCACAATCTAAGGGTTTCAAGAACCACCTGTTAAAAGGTGGCTTCCCTTTGAAAATTTTGGAAGCCAAATTATATTCTTCAGCTCCATCCTGCAAATGATTAATCATGCAAAACAAGACACAATTATTAGGAATGGACAAAATGAACTGCACTGCATAGAACTGTTAAAAACTGCATTGAACCAAAAAGAGAATGCGAAGAACATCAAGAATACCTTAAGTTCTCGGTAGGTAATCCCATTGGCCAGAGAACTGCTCAATTTTTCCCTTCTCAGTGGCAAGAAAACCTCCAGCAACCTCTGTCTGGAAAGACAATAAATTTTTACCACCTCTGATCTTTTATTAATTATAATTAAGTAACTTAACTATCTTTATTGGTCTTGATAAATTAGTTACTAGTTTATATAGGTTTTGGAGGTAGCAGTAACTGTAATTTTATTAGTACTTCACAGAGATTTCTACCATATACATGTCAGTGGCACTCACTTGCATAAAGATGACTGTGTGGAAGGGTAGAGTGCCCCTTTTGCAGAGGTGCCTTGCTTTCTTCCAGTGGTTCCCAGGATGACTTCATGCAACCCATATTCATTCCAGCATATAGAATATCTGCAAAGTTAATCATTTAAACTAAATGAAACATCCATCCATAAAGCTCCATTAATTTCACAATTCTCCAACATTTGGCGTATGTACCCGCATGTTAAGGTGTTGGCAGCACTCTCAGATTGCTGAAAGTCCTTTGGTGGTACTGGTGCGGCGTGAAGTGTCGGCTGTGAAATGAAAAAAAGACATACAAGTCAGCATCCTACAATGCACTTTTCTTTCTCACTAAGATACCAAATATTCCTCAGACCTGGTTCACCAGAAATGGAGATGTCAGTTCACTTGATAAGGGTAGGATACGTTCATACAAAGCTCTTTTCAAGTTATCCTCAAAATGAAAATTCCCAATGGGAAGACCAACAGTGATTGAAGAAAGATATACAGGTTGAAGAAAGTAGGAAAGCAATGCTCCTGCACTAAGAGTAACAATGTCACAACACTTAACTAACTTGACGGAAATACAATCACTATTTGAATTTGTTGGGTTTCTTTGATGGGAGACACCAGATAGATTTGAGACGTATAAGTCATGAGTAAACCCAGACACCACCTTCAACCAAAAACCTAAAGTAACAAGATTGTAAGTCTTTTCACCTTATATGTTGTTTATCTTGCATATTATTACCCAATGTGAGGCTCCAACTCAAACTTGACTCCAATTATATCCACATATCTAACACTATCACACAAATTAGAAACTCTAACTTTTATGTTTGAAAAATTGACAAAATTGATATTCATGAAACCTCAATATTGTGTTTACAACCAAATTAGACGTCTACGCTTTAGTAATACAAGTAAAAGATTTATGGAAAATAAACAAGTAAACATAAAAGAGTCAAAATCATACAGCCAAGTATAGTTGATGCAGAATATTTACAAGTATACAAACAATAAAAATGTCAATCTCCATGATGATTCGTTTGCTGTATTAAATTGTTGTAGAACAGCACATCACAACTAATTTTCAAGCAAGAACTACCAACATGTAAACATCCATGGTTTAAACATATCTAACCTTGAACACCAACAACATTCCAACGAGCTATCTTGTCAGAGCAACTAACTGACAACGTCGTATCACCACGACCCGGCTTCCTCTGGACCATCCCCTGTTGGTTTAAAGCGTTGTCTGGAATTGATGAGAAAAGTATTTATCTTCAGACAGTCAGATCAAAATAAACAGCAGCAATATTTCAATTATCAATGAAATATAAAAAACCACCATACATCAAAACTTGATAAAAATCATCATAATCCAATAATTGAAGTATAGAAGGAAACAGAGTTCAGAAAATATATTTTCTATTAAAAAGCTCAGTCTCATCTGTCTTTAAGGCCCCTCTGACCTCAGACACTTCATAATTTTCACATAAAATGTTAAATGTTGTAAAACTTAACCATGGAATCGAATAGCTTACCCAAAAGTGAAGTTGAATCTTTTTCTCCTAAAGGAACAGTTTCCAAAGGCGAGATAACCGAACTCAGTGAAGCATCTCCACCTACAAAAGGGAACACAAATGGAAATCACCCTTGAACCTAACCAACATAGGGTCACAGATAAAGGAGGAACATTTAAACAGATAGAGTGAAAGGGACAGAAAGATAAATTACATGGTAACTGTGATATGTACATATGTAATTTCCAATCCTTCCTCAAAGTATATTTCGCTTTATTAAGACACCCTGTATCTAACTCAAATGGCAAGTTACCATCATCAAATTTAAACCGTTTGCCTCCATTGGTAGGTCCGTGGTTACCATTAGTTTCAGTAAGATGTTGAATCTGTGTATAGAAGAACCTGGTGTGAATAGAAACAAATGAAATAACATCTCCTCACATAGCAAGACATTATATTAAGGACAAAAATTATATACATTTTCATTGGTATTGTTTGCATACTCTCCAATAACAATTTTCATCACAATAATCCACATAATTCTGCAAACCTTTATTACGAAAATATTCGAGATAAAACTTCAATTCTAATTAGAGAACATTACAAACAACCTAAGGATCGTATAGAAGTTTTGACCATATAATTCATCACAAACAGTAGTAGTACCCTGCATGACAATTTTACAAAACTTAAGTAAATTGTTCTGCAAACATGACACAAGCAAACCTTCACTATCGGTATTCAAAACTGAAAAATCAATGGATATAAAGTGATGCATAGTTATGATACAAAAGAAGAAAAAAAAAGGCTCTTAAAAAAAAGACAAAGAAGTTTCAAAAGGATAGCAATGAAACCTCATCAAAGCTCTTCGAGCAATGACTTCAGCATGCGAATCATGAACAACATCACCACAAGTTCGCAAGAGAGAGCGCCCAATGCACTTTGTTCCCGTTCCAATTGCAACAACCTTCAAGTCTTGGGAGAAAAAATAATGAACTAGTGAACTCCTTAACCAGAAAGAAGGCTTTTTTTTTTTAGAGAAATAAGAAAAAAAAAGTGAAATTTGGTTAGTGGGTGATCGTTATGGTGGAAAGAGGAAGAAGAGAACCATTGGAAGGAGAAGAGAGAAGGAAAGCAGCCAAAACAGTGACTTCACGGCCTTGAGGTTTGCCCTTTTTGGGAAGAGAAGCGTAGAAAGAAAGAACCTTTTCCGATACCCTTTGGCCCCAATTACTTTCCTCAGAAGATGAAACTGAAACCGCCATAGAAATGGTTGAGGTTCACCAAACCAATGCAGTAACTCTGAACTATGTGTAGTGAAAAATCAGAGAAGAAAACCCCAACAGCATTGGCTTAAACCTCTACTTTTTTTATTAATTATTAAATGAAATGTTAATGTTAATTAATTAGTATCCTTTTTAAAGAAAATATCTACAAAACTTATTCGTTGGACATTTTTATCAAATATTATTAGTATAATTTTTAAAATAATTAGTGTAAAAAATAACAATTGAACTCTAAAATGTAACCTCTTGTAAATGAATTATTTATTTTAATCCTCTTTTTAAATAACTCTCTTTGCATGGAAAATGTTTAAGAATTTTTTATTTTAATTAACTATTGTGTTATGTACAGAGTTTTGGGCTTCTACTCAATGACTCAATTTGAAATTCTGCCCAAAAAGATGGCTTACTGTAAGTTTTGTCATTATTTCTAAAACTTTTGCTTAGATTTTTAAGTGTATTTGATTTAAACCTACAAAATATTTAACTTTAAAAATCAACTTATTGATTGTCGTTAACCGGATAATTATAATTAGTTTTTTTAATCTCATCATAAGTTAATGGAGGGACAATTTAGTCAAAATCTTCTGTTGCTTCTTTAGTAGAAACAAGATAGCCATTTTTTTTCTTCAAACCCAACAAAAACACCCTCTTTTCCCTCTCCGGGCTGAATGCATAAGTATCCCAAAGCTATTGTTTCCTACACTTCCACTATTACTAATTGCACCCCCACCAATTCGTAAATCTCGAATTATTCAACTCAATTGGGTTACGGTTTTTACTTTCTGCATCCCCACAATGTTTTGGTGCACCTCCCAAATTTTGGAGATTATCTTTTTATCTTTGGGAAGTAATTATTCTTGAACCAAATTACCAAAATCACATATCATAATTATTACAAAGCTTGGTGCGCTTTGAAAAATAAGCAAAACTTGAAACTTATTTTCGATAGGAAACAAAAATATACTTTGATAACTAATATAAAATTTTAAAATTATATAAAATATATTCTAAAAGCCAAAAAAAAAAATTAAACTACTGAGAAATAGTCTCTCAGTAGTTTACTTCTTCTAAAAGAAATTTCTTCATTGTTTGTCACTCTCCATAGAACTTATGAGGTGCTTCTTCAACTTGTTCCATGGAGTCCCTGTAATATTGCTTTGTTTACTTTTTTTTTTTTTTTCTTGAAACGAAAGAGAAAAGGTTGAAACGAAAACTAAGATTTGATGATGATGCAGGGCACGTAGGGAAAGTTGTGTCCACAGTTTATAATAAAACCAACAACAAACGGCGAAACAAGTGGGAACTCAAACAAAACACTCTTCGAATCTAATAATTCCACATTTTTCCAACGCGATTTTTCTGTCTCCAACCACATTACTGCTACTTTTTTTTTTTTTTTTTGGGGTGGTCAACCTCAATTATTAATAAGTGTTTGCACGTAATATATGAGAAAGAAAGCACCTAGCAGGGGAATAATGGCAGAAAAGAAAAAGAAAATGGCAGTAATATTACAGCTTAATAACATGGTTTTTGTAGCTAAAAGGGAAGAAGTCGTAGGAATCAAACATAACATAGCTGTCTAACTTCACTAAACTAGTTGGCACAACTAATTCTTGACTTTGTAATTAAAGTAACTCTTTAACAAGTGATTCTCTTGTAAAATGATTTTATTAATGTCATTCCAATCTGTATTATTTGCTATCAAATTTAATATGTTAGTAACACTTTTATTTTTATAAGACAGTTTAGTAGCTAAGAGAGTAACTTTTATAGACAAATTTGGTTTTGGATAAACCATCACTTTAGTACAATAAATGTGAAAATATCTAGCTTTTATTATAACATACGAAAAAAAATATTATACTATAAATATAAAAAATTGTATTGATTGAATTTAATAATTGAATATGTGTTTCATATTCACTAATTATCACGTGTTTATTAAAAAAAATTAACAAATATATAATACATTTGACAATTTTCAAAAACTAAATATGTGTTTAATTACTTTAACAATCAAAATAAATTTAATCAAAATTAATGATTTTTTTATTTTACTCTAATTATATATATTTTATCATAATTTTACTAAATTAATTATTTATTTACTAATATTTTATTTTTACTTTTAAATATATAATATTTTTTAGTATTATTAAAATTACATTGAAAGATTAAGATTGAAAAATTACCTGTATTTATATTTTACTTACAAATGAGAAAATATTTTTAAATCAATTATGTTAAATCACATATTTAAAGCCATGACTATATTTGAAGCATGATTCTTTCAGAGTTTAATGTTTTCGTCAAAGTTTTATTTTTAAAACGCGTGTAAAAAATTGCGAGAAAAAAAAATATTTACGATTATCCATCCTAACAATCATATATTTTAACAAAATTTAATTTAATTTTTTTTTTTAATGTTCATTTGTTAAGTGATTTGTTTTAATATTTCCAAAACAATTTACCCAATTTAAAAATTAACATTATAAATAGTGTATATAAGCATTTTCTTTTTCTTTTTTAACTCATGAAAACATCAATGTTGGGATAAATTGTAATGAAATTATTGAATATGAAAGTAAACATTATCTATAAACTTGAACACAATAGAGTTTATTTTGCTTAAATTTAAAAGTAATCTTAATTATAAAGTATTTCCTAGTTACATTCATATTCCACAAATACTGCTACGAAAATTATTCATTGGAGTAAAACATTTTCCATAACTTTAATAAGGAGATTAATTATGTGATTGTACCAATAACACTTTATAAAAGATCCAAAAGATAAAAGGTTGAGACAAATTAGCTAAAGTGTTTGTTTGTGTTTTGTAATTAATTAGAGTAAATAAGTAATGATTTTGTTGCCATTTGAAAGGCAAATAACACTGTTTGGACCTAAAATAAACTCAATTTGAGTCCTGAAGCATCTCTAATAAGCTTCTTAAGTAAGATTTAGATTTTTATTAAATCCAGTTGGTATGATATAATAAAAATCTTAAATTTGAAACTTACATCCCATCTAAAACTTTGGATTTTAAAATTAGAAAGTATTTAATTATATAATTAAAATTTGATAAGATCTAAAAGATGACGTGAAAAAAACACGTGTGACGCAACCCATCAAAATCTTACGCTGTTGTGTAAATACCGACACAACACTGCTAAACCACACGGAAAACCCACCGTTTTATGATTACTTTCTTATTTTTCTTGTAGGGTTTCATAAATTATTAGAAGTTACTGTAGAAGATAGATCTAAATAGTTTGATATTGTTTTAATATATATATATATATATATATATATATATATATATATATATATATATATATATATATATATTTTGATTTTATATTTATAATTTTTTTTTTTTTTTTTTTTAATATATTTTTTATTTTGTGGTTTTTTTTTTTTTTTTAAAAAAAACTTATGAAAAATTAATTTCGAAAAAAAAAAAAAAACCCCAAACTCGAGAATA
>Ga0099822_1003256_pt1 | contig 20773 bp, 7 predicted proteins | sample CowpeawhiteBW_FD_76839 | JGI IMG/M metagenome (GOLD analysis project Ga0099822, IMG submission 76839) | Root nodule microbial communities of legume samples collected from California USA - Cow pea white BW | ecosystem: Host-associated > Plants > Roots > Nodule | place: USA: California | collected...
AACAAAAACTCATTCTAGAAAGTTTTTTTTTTTTTTTCAAACATATTTTATTCGTTTTGGAAAGCTCTTTCTGAAATTTATGGCGTGTTGGAGTCTTTAGAAACACTTGTTTTGGAAAGCATAGTAGATATTCTGAAAATTTTATTTTAAAAATATTTAATGACACTATTGGGCTTTTGTAATCCACCAGATTCTTCGGGCCGAAACCCACAAACATTCTGACAAGGCATAATGGACTTATTGAAATCATTCTTGGAGACAAAAAAATTAAAACATTTAATTTCTGTTGGAAGATTGAGGTGTGACTTACTTCGATTAAGGATTTATGAACAATTTTTTTCATAAAAATTTATGGAAAATAAAATAAAATAAAGTTTTTTCTATATAAACTTATGCACAAGTTAAAATATAGAATTTTAAGAAATTATATGAAGTAATTTCTATGAATTGGTTTATATGTAAAATAGTTTTAATCTATAAAAGCATTTATCTGATTCTTTATTTTTTAAGATATTTATAAGAAAATGTATCCGAAGAAATATTCTTTTATATTAACACTTGATATAATCCATCTCCAAGATGTGGACCCATTTGGATTTGGGCTACAGCACACACTCATCCATCACCATTAATATTGATTGGTACAATCACATGTATGCAAACCCAAAGTCAAATCTATTATTATTCGTTCAAATAAGATTCTAATAATTAAAACAAATTATATAATTTTAAATACGGTTTGTCAACAGGGATTCGTATAAGTTTTTTAAACATGCAAACCCAGTTCAACTTGCTGTAATTTAACAACTAAGGCAACCTTATAGAGTAATATTTAAACTTAAAATTACAAAATGGTTTTATGCAACAAAGAAAATAAGTTTATGGGGTATTTTTATTGACAAATTAAAAGTGAAGGGTTTTGATGAACAATTCTTTTTATTTTTATTTTTTTAATAAAAATTTTATGTCATGACTATTGTTTGACTTTTAGGTATCATTATAGTTGAGATGTAGAGTTTAGTGATACATAACATAAACTTATTTGAAAAGTTTTACGATTAAATATAATTTTAAGTAAAAATTTACAGATTATATTGTAATAAGTATTGTTGGTATTGCTTTTTAATATTTTGATAATTTTTATTTATTAAATGTTATTGTTTTACTTAAAAAATGTTTAATTAGTAAATTTATTTTTATAGTTACACTTTTAATGATTTATGTTTTGTCTGAATCGACTCTTTATTTATGTAAAAAAAATAATTAATGTGACACTTTGATTAAATCAACTTTAACACTTTTTGAAAGTGTTACATGTAAAAATTTAAATAACTTTTTAAAATTTGAATATTTTTTTATTTTATAACTATTCTGATTTTAATACATGACATCTTTCATTAAATTAATCATTTAGAAGCGTTACATGTTAAAATCAAAGAATCTCACGTGTCAAAATTTGAATATTTTTTATTTTGAAATACTTATAATTTTAACATATGTTACATTCTAATTAAATAATCCAAATTTTAACATGTAATACTTTGAAATAATGCAATAACGTAAAAGACTATATTAAGTGTTTTCTAAAAGAAATATAGCTCAGTTGAGTTAAAAGCAAATAATTTAATTTGAAATGTACCAATCCTTTGTTTGTTGAATAATAAATATTAACCTTTTTCATGATCATCAACGTATAACGAAAAACTTGATTGATCGTTTTTAATGGGATTTCCTTAATTAATTTTTTAAAAACCTTCCTTTAAGATTATTTTGATTAAAATAATATTAATTGCTGCGTTGGTGCATTCAATAAAATATATACTATAAATCAATATATTAAATATTTCACTCATTCAATATCACAGAAAATAATTATTATTCTTGATAATTTGTTTATTTATCTTTCGTTATTAAATTGATCGGTTAATTTTTTTAATAGAAATTAGTTACTAATAAAATTAGTAAAATTATGCAACAATCACATGGTATATATAGAAAATAACTAAAATCGAGAGGAACTGAAAATCATGGCCTAATTTCTTTTATTTTTTAAAATTCGCGATCATTTTCTCTTGTACTATTTTAGAAAAATCCTACATCTAACAGTCAAAATAATACTTATCCCCTCACTGTTTAAAACCTTGTTTTCTATCAGTTAAGAGCAGGACTATAAACATGAACCGAGTTTAGGCATTTTAATTAATCATGTAAAGTTATTTACGTTTCCTAATTAATTGAACGGTTACGTGCACATGGATTGTTTAATCTCGAGATGCAGAGAAAGACGAACAACTCTAATAAAACGATAATGTCTCACCAACCGCTATTCAGAAGGACAATGTACTAAATCCACTATGTTTTCTTAGCCTCGAATCTAACGAGGGACATGCATTTGGTGACATGTGGAAAAGTCTTCATTATTTACCTTTACATGCTTTGAAAAAACTTGTATAATGAACCAGAAGATGCAATGAACTAAAAACATGCAATTCAATTCCCAATCACAGTGTCTCCCAACGATGTGATTATCCGAAACAGGAAACATATTACTGGAAATTGGATTCAATGATTCTCCCATTCAAATTTATGTATATCATCTTAATTACTGAATAAAGGAACAGAAATCCGGTGAGGAAACATAGCAAATCTAGCATTCTCGGAGGACTGAAACACTGTTCTGTTGTGTCGATGTTTATGCTGTGTTTCTGGGTGCATTGCACATTCTTTTCTCAAGTTTTAAGGGAATCTACACCCTATGTTATAACTTTCTTAACTAACATTAGGGTTCTTAAAATGGTTCATGGAACCTAGCTTAGGTATCTGTGTTGTATTCTTTCTATGTGAGTTTCAAGCAGACAATGAAGCATCGCATTATCCCCCGCATAACATATCGGCCATTTTTATTCCCTTTCTTCTTCTTCAACCATTGCCACGGATAAACACATTTTTCTCTTTCGCCTTTTTCTTTCAAAATTCAGTTTTTTTATGTGCAATTTTTATTGAACTTATCAATAAATGTTTTATCATACACACATTTTTATTCATATGCCTACTCTTGGTAAATATAATAATAATAATAATAATAATAAACAACCGTTTGTGAATTCTCTAATTTGATCTTTATTGCCAATATTATTATTTTTCAAGCGACTTTCACACTACGGACTTTGAGATTCCAAAGATCCAAAATGAAAAAAATAATAATTCTGAAGCCATGTAGTTTCCAAGATAACGATATACTTTTTTACAATAAAAACGAAAAGTGTGCCACTATTTTTTAATAATAAAATTAATTAATAAGATAAATTTATAGTATATAGATAAATATAAATTTTTTTTATAAATAAAATTTGTAGAATTGAGTTAGAATTAAAATTTATTTTTAAAATAATATTAAAATTATTGAAAATTTATTATAACAAAATTTTTTATTTATTATTAGAAGTGTGAAAACTATTGTACTTTTTATTCTATCGAGTAATTATATGTGTAAAAAATATAATATTTAGTATGATGCCTAAGATAATTTTCTTTTTTTTTACCTTTTTGTTTTTTTTACTCATAAGTGACTAGTAAAAATATTAATGATAAATTGGTATAATATTATCTTATTTTTTATCATAAAATACTTTTTGTTACACAATATATGCATTTTTATAACAAATGAAGAGGATAGTCTACATTTTATTATTAGTTTTAGTCTTAATTATTATTTTATAAATATTTTATTTTTAACTATTATTCTAAAAACTTTTTTATGTTTAACGATTATTTTAAAATTTTCTTTTGTGTATATATATTTTTCTAATTTTACATTTAAAAATTATTTTAAAAATTAATTATATACCTTTTATATTTGAACTCAAATTTTTATAAAAATTAAAAAACGTGAATACACGAGCGTGTACTATTACTTCATTCAACTTCATTAAGAAATCTACACCTATATTTTCAATTTCTCTCTTTCATGAATAAAACTTAAATTGATCTCAAATTTAAAAACATATTTTAGTTTATACGAACTAACAAACAATATATATTTTTGAAACTAGTTATCATAGTGTATTTAGTAATTGAAAAGAAAGGATCTTGTTTGAAGAAGTCCAGGCATAATCCCCATCATTACTCGAAGACTTGCTAAAAACAAGATGATTAAAGTTTAGCATAGATATGCTACACTTTGAAGAGTGTAACTTTTGAAATAAAAGTTGGAGTAAAATCTCTTGATGAAAAAAAAAAGTGAATATATTTTAGAACAACTACCACCATTAACTTATTTCATTCATCTCAGGAAAAATATTCTAGTTAAATCAATTTTTCAACGCAAAAATAATATTTAATATGAATTTTTTATCTTTTAATTAATTTTAGAAATGTACTGTTAGAAAATTAATTCTATATATTTTAAATATGTGTTCAAAGGAAGGAGTTGGGTTGTGGGTTGTGTTAAGTGTGTAAGGCGAAAGAAAAATGACTTTTTAATTATTAAATTTTGACAACTTTCTCTTATAATTTTATATATTATCTTTTTAATGGTTTTATATTTTTTCATTTTTTCATTCTCAATATTACAAAATCATTTAAAAAATGACATATCATGTTATAAGAAAAAATTATCAAAATTTAATAGTCAAAATTTTATCCTAAGCGAAATCTACTATTGTGGCACATGTTGAAGTGTAGAAGAGCATGAGGGGGCCACGTTTGGTTAATTTTGGCATGGTTGTGTTGTCATTAATGATGCTTAGAAATTTGCAATACTTGTAGATGCCAAAAGCCCTAGTCCTCGATACACATTTTGACTTCTGTGTGCAATTACAGAACACTCTTTTTCTCACCAACAACCACAATTCCAACCTCCATAATGTCTCAGATTTATGTTTGAATTTCCACTCTACCTAATCATGTCATACCAGTACCACTCTCGATGCCTTCTACATACCATTGCCACCAAAAACATTGCTTAATTCAAACACACAATCATGCACACTCACGTATTTGGAAAAACACTATTTTCGCAACTAGCATGTTAAATGTATTCCAAGAAAACTATATAAGTGTGTGTATGTGTTTGTTTTATTAAAGTTATTTTGTAGAGAAACAAAAAAGCATTCTTTTTTTATTTAATATAATAAGTTAAAGCTTATAACGAAATCTTATCAAACTACTTTTTTGAAACACTTTTGTTTTTTCCATGTTATCTCTCCTACATGATTTTATATGTTGTTGTATAAAAAGTGGCTTTAAGATTATTTTTATTTGTTCTTTTTCGTTTTTTAAGAACTTTTATTCATAAAACAAATGTTTAGGAGAAACAAATTTAAATAATAGACCACTTATATATTAAAAATAAGTGTACGATTTTTTAAGTTTAGATTTTTAAAATTTTGTATACTGTTATCGTTTTCTTTTTCTTTTTTCATATCTTATTCATGCGAATGATTATTTGCTTTTAAACTTTGTAGAAGTAGCTTTTTAAAGTATTTATAAACCTGGTTATTTCTAAATGTGCTTCTTTTAAATTTTTCTAGTAGATTGATTATTAAAAACAAAATTAATTGATATTGTATTTGTCTATTTTTTTAACTTATATAATTTTTTATTCTAGATCGTACTAAACTAATCCACATGTATTAAATTATTGTCTAAATATGGAAATGTCACATTTAAATACACGTATGGTTTAGAAACCGTTAAAGACTAAATTTTATAAACTATTGGTTATTTAAACAATATTTTTTTAAATGTTATCTTTAGATAATGTGGGCTAACCAAAAAAAAAATGAGAACTCTTTCTCTAGAATAACATTGTGAAAAATATAGTTTTTTTCTAGAAAATGTTATCTTAATGACAGTCACAACTGAAAAATCATAGTCAAACTATTGTTTAAACTTAAGATCATAATTTTTTTACTTTAGACAATATTTTTAATTGGTCTAAAATAAAAATAGTGTAGTGCGAATAATATAACTATTATTTTAACGTATTTTATTTCTTAGTTGTATCGTGAGGTTTTTATGATTAATATTAAATAATATTTGAAATCATCTATATAGACAAATACATTTTATAACTTTAATTAAAAACATGGTAGTTAGATAGTTAGAAACTATCATCGTTGAGTACATAAATGGGGAATAATATTCCTTAATTATTATAGATAATAACATAAAAGCCATGAAACAAATCTTTTTATAATAGTTATTGAACTTGTTATACCTACGACATGACATCGGCATGATACCAATGTAATATGTTGTTTTTTTTTTTAAGAAAAGTGTTAATGAAAAAAATTATTGACATTTGATTTATAAATTTATATATTTATTGTTTTGATTTATAAAATTAAAGTTATTTATTAAAAAAATATTATTTTATACTTTGGTATTCAACTTATTTGAATGTATTTTTTTGAAAAAAAAAGCTTATAATATTTGAACTAATAATTTGGTAATACAAATTTATTTGAATTCTATCCTAAGATAATAAAAATTATCTGAATTTATATTTTAGAAAATAAAATTTAAATAATCATGTTTAAAATTTAAAGAAAAAAAAATTAAAAAATTCGTATAAACTTTGTTAGTAGCTTCTCTGTTCTTATTTATCATAATTGTTTTCCGTTTCCTCCTCCTGTATTGAATTTTTTTAACTTAATCTATTATTTTAAATGAGTTAATATAATGTCTTATGTCAAATTTATCATGATACCGTTACTGTAGTGTAGATAACATTTATTACCAATATCACATTTTATTCATTAATAACCTAATTTTAACTTATTATTTATAATTCAAGCCTGATGTCACTTCTGACAAGGCAATTGTAACTAAGAACAGGTTTAGTGTTTATATAATGTGTGATAATTATATAACATTAATATTATTAATTTGATATAATAATAATATTATTAATTTGACAGAAAAGATAATATTATTTTATTTTTAAAAAAATATAAGAACAGATTGAGAAAAAAAAAACATACATCAAACTTTTAAAATATACTTTTCAACTTCTAATTTTTGGAAAACTAAGACTTTCTCTAACAGGAATTAATGTAAAAGTCATGACTTGCTTAAGGTATTGAACCTGAATCTCACTGCAAACTTTTACACTATTTTATTTATTTAAACAAATATCCTTATTTATTTTCAACTGGCATAGGTGTTTTTTTTTTTTTACTTTTTTTTGTTTTTATTATGTAATTTTATTTAAAGTATACTAAATTTAAATTTTAAAAATTTACTTTAAAATAATTTTGTTTAAAATTAAAACCACAAAGATAAAATTATCTGTGGGTAAAATAAAGAATTTGAAGGTATTTTTTCGTTTGAATAACCCGCTTGTTGCCATCACCCCAATAAGCTATTTACAACTTAACTGCAATAAGAACGATTGTTTATTGTAATAATAAAGAATAAGTTACTGATTTCTCAATCTCTCAAGTGAAGTGAGATTGTTATATTTTGTAAAAGAGTTATATCTTTAAGATTTTTTGTAAGTGTCATAACCTTTAACTAAAATAAACAATGGAAGAATTATATTTTAAAGACATTTATAACACTTTTATTACGGTAATTATTAACGAAAAGTCTCAACATTTAAAATAAAACTTGCTTTTCATGAAATCAGGATCACATTATGAAAACATATTTTTGTGTAAGTAAATTTAGAAATAAAACTATCAGCAGTCTGACTTTAAAATGATTAAAAAATATGAAAATTAAAACTAGGGAAGTAAAAAATCCGTGCATATTTTGACAACAGCAACAGAGTAAGTTAACCTTTTCTACCATAAGTACTGATAACAGGGTTATACAAAAGTAGAAGTGGTTATTATTTAAATGCGCATCTAAGTAACCTTTTGAAATTTAAAATTGATTTTATTAAATTGTAATTGTAGAACAGAGTCCATACTCTGAAGTTCTGTGAAAGAAAGAAAGAAGTGATGGTGGCAGGGCACTAGTTTTGATGGCAGTAGTGGCAGCCAACCATTCATTGCTCCTGCTTTCAATGTGTATTCGTCCTCTCACATTTCTCAACATTGCTTTCACTCAATTCACTTCTGCCACTATTTCACACCAATTGGCACAAATATGCTGTGCGCATTACAAAACAATGATGACAAATAATCCATAAGGAGTAAGAATTGCCATCTCATGAAACTTTACTTATCACATTCAACCCTCTATTTCTATTTAGTTACACAAAGCTTTTGACAAGTGGCATCCTTCCGGAAAATGAACTTGGCTTGAATCATTTGATGGCATCAAATCAAAATGAAATAAACCTCAAGCAGAGTGCAAAGAGGTGAATCCACACACACACACTCAGAACACAGACAGACAGAGATATAGTAGAAGATCCCTTTGATTCTTCCCATAATATTGGTCCATTAATTTACACTCACCACAGGGGACTCTCCAACACTACCTAATCATCACACCTATTCCATCCTTCCCTATTCCTTTTTCTTTCTTTACAAGTACACTACAAATACAAAATTACACATTTTCTCTTCACTTTCACCACACCATCCGCAAAGTTACACTTTTGCCCCACGTTCACCGTCCAATGACTTTCTCGCCGGATACATTGATCCTTCTGCAAAAAATTCAAACCACGTTACAACTCTTGAATCATAACAACAAACCCGACTTCAGTTAAAATTTTAAAATACTAAACGATGCAAAAGTACCTCTCGAGTTAAAGGACCTCTTGCAATGAAGAATGGCGCTTTGAATCCCATCATGCTGCAGCAGCAGCGTATCATCGCTCCTACTCGCCGGGGAACCAACTCCGGCCACTGCCGACGACGCAGACCGACTCTTCCCCAAATGTTTCGAACCCACCCTCATCCCCTTCCCCTGTTTCGACTCCGTCGTCGAAGAAACAGAGGCCACCGACGGCGACGAAGACGGCGACGCTGCGAAACCTTCGCCGGGAAATCTCATGTTATCACTATATCTCTTGGAGACTTTCACATACAGAGGCTTAATCAGTTTCAGATACTTCCGCAACACCTCCTTCGAGAACCGCTCCGGTTTCGGCTCCTCGTAGCTGTAACCCCGAACCTTGCTCCCGAAGCTTCTCGTGCTGTTATCCCTGCTGAGAGCGGGGGAGGATCGCAAATCTTCGACGCTGAGCTTGACCGCGAAGACCTTAGCGTCGTTTGCAGAGTGGTCCGTTTTCTGCGGAGGAGCTCTGTTTCGCTTTCGGAACATGAAGATTCTGAAGCTTGGGGCGGACCTGAGAAGCGCAATGGGGGATTGAGGTTTGGATACGGGCTCGATTGGGAGGACCTTACGTTTGGAGATAGGTTCGGCAGGAGACAGAGGTAGTGTAGTTTTGAACGGAACGTCGTTTTCTGTTTTGCCCAGTTCGTCTTTGGAGGGGAGACTTTTGAGTTCATTTGTTGTCGTCGTCGTCGTTTGTTTAGGGTCTTCGTCGCTTTTGTTGGTGGCGGTGTTGTTTTCTTTGTTGTCGAAATCGGGTAGCGTGAGCTCCAAGTCGAAGAAGGAGTCATCTTCGTCGGATTCAGTGTCGGTTTCGACCACTAGGTGGGGCTCGGATGTAGTGGTCATGGTGGCGTTTCTCCAGAACTTGAGGAAGTTCAGAGCGTCCATGAAATGAGAAGAATGAAGAGAGGTGGAAGCAGGGTTTTCTGTTGTGAGGTGGGGTTGAGTTTTGGGTTTTATAGGGACAGTAAGGTGAATGAACTAAATAAAATAAGTGTTTGAGAGAGAGAGTGAGAGAGATAGAGAGAGGAGGGTTTAACTTTTCGCTTCGTTTAATGGCGCTTGAGTAAGCATTGAATACGGTGCTTTCTTGGGGAATCAGAGGGACTTAGCTTTTGCTTTTTGGAGAGAAACGTTTTGCTTTTTGTTTTCATTTTCCTCACTCTTTTATTTTATGTTTGTTAAAATTGAGTGTTTTGTTTGTGAACATGTGGGGGAGAGAGAGCAGATAAAAAATATGAAAAAAAGGCACTCAGTAATGTACAGTGCCTCTGACCTCAGTCTTTGGACTCATACAGAGTCATGAACGAAGCGTTTCAGTCTTTCATCAGAGTTCCACAGGTAAATTTGAAAACTGAGATTTGTTTGGCCCACTTCCGATCCCATCAAAATGAATCATCAAATACTATCTCTGCTACTGTATTATTCTAGTTCTAGCTATACTACATCGCTGCCTCGCTGTGATGCAATGTCACTGTGAATTAAGATTTTAAATATAGGGTGATTTTACAATTATTATTATGAAACTAAACCAAGCACTTCAGTTTATCTCCGAATGATTATAAGATGAGTGGTTAAGTTAGTATTTGTTGAAATTATAATAGGGCATGCAGGAGATGCGGATTGAGATGAAGAGGGTGGAGCGATGGTGATAGGAAACTTCCAAAAAGGTGGAGTGGAAGAAAAGGAAAAGAAGGGAAGAAAATGAAAGAGAAAAGGGTTAAAAAAGAAAGGGTCATAAAAAATAGAGAAATGCAGAGCAAAGGAAACGTAAGGGCTATCAACTGCTTTACCTTTCTTTCTTTACAGAGAGAGGAATTAAAAAGAGCTGGTGCAAGTCAGAAAATTGGGTTCTTTTACAAGGCAAAGTCATTAGGTGCAAAGCTAGAGCACGCATGTTCTGCTGCTTTTAGGACCCCATCCTATGTGACTACACCTACGTTTGAAGAGGTCCAAGTCTTTGTGCTGTTGAACGAGCACAAGGGTCCAACTCTTTTGCTTCAAAAGGTTTGACTTGTAACTCCGTTTTTGGCTACTATTCCACTCTTTTCCTATTGCCTTCCAAAATGCTTACAAAAGGTCACAAAAATTCACCCAAACTCAAAAACATTATGAATATTTGGACTTTAATGACTTTGGTTGGTGTCCATGAACTACGCCCGTAGAAATGTCAATTCAAAGGAACTGTCTCTAACTAGGTAAAACATCATTCCTTATTTAATTAGCACCAACATAATTAGTGGGCCTTTAACTTAGAATTCTAAACCTATATCCCAAAGTTCTGATGTTATATGTATGACTATTTCGAGCACATTTCCAAATCAATTTCTACACCACAGCTAATGAAAACAATGTTCAAGCACCGAGGCCTACTACCTGCCTGAAATTATTACAACTTGAAATTTTTTTAATAATTGTTTTCCAATGCTTGCCAAATTCTAAGGGATTTCATAGGGTTGGTCCCGTATCTAGTAGGGGTTATTAGCTGTTCAGACACTGCTCAATTCAATCACAGACAAAATATAAAAAAATTGGAAAGTATCTGCAAAATCTCTTATTATAATTATAACAACATACTCCTCAACATCAATCATTAATTGAGGAAAGGTAGAAAAAAAATTCCCAGAAAGTTAAAAGATCAAAATCATGATATCATGTATAACCAATAAATACTGTTTTTGGCATAGCAAAAGAAACCATTCATTAAAACAATTTTAATGCATTGTATCATTGTATGGACCTCAACTGCATCACTACTGTCCTACATATCATAACCCTAAAAGTTTTCTTATGTGTGTGTACCTAGGGAAAAATATGCTGATCTTGCGTGCTATGGAATATTTTGTGGTCCTGCTCTTAAATTGTTTAAGTTTTTCCCCTCAAGATTCTCTCTGATCAGTGACAACGGAAAATCACTTCCTTAACTGTTTATCAATCTTTTACACAGTCTCACATCTTCACTACAAACAAGCCAAAACCACAACCAAACTCAATTTTACATTTGAAAGGTACCTTTCAAGTTTCAAAGGTTCTGAGCCAGAATATATACTTATAGTGACACCTAACCCAGGAAATATATATATAAAAAAACTATGTTTTTAGTTACAAAGGTTCAGGTTCTATAAAGAGGAAAAGAATGTAATGATTCATAAGATCGTAATGCTCTGGGAGAAAATCTGATATTCATTTCACTTGTAGTAGTTTAAAAAGTATACTTGTATGATGGAATTAGAATTTGGATAAGAACAAGCAAGTGCATCTACAGGGTGAGTTTGTGTGATGTTACATAAAATGTTTTATTTTTCCTTATCCCCTCACCTCTTGCCAATTTCAAAAGGAAACCTGTCTGGTTTATGGCTTGCACGACATGAGATTGATTCCTCTTACTTCGCCAGAATTTACTGCTGAGTCTACGATAATTGAATGTATTTTTTAAACATACTATATTATGATATGATATCACTAAGACAATTTGTTTGTTGTTCCGTTTTCTTCAGTGATTTGTTTATTTTATTTCTTCAAAACGCAGAAAATGAAACACTCTATGTCTGTCTCATTTTTTAAATCTTACTCAACATATTTCTGACATAATTTGGACTCGAGGTTTTTAAAATAAAGTAGCTAATGCTTCTCTTTCTGTGATGCAGAAGAAGTTGCTTTCTTTTGATGACACTGTTGTTGGTTGTTAGAGTAGCTTCATCCAACGAAAATGGTGTACTATGATCTGTGGTTTAACTACGTAAGAATAATCAATCACACAAAACTGTTATTTTCTGAACATATTGTCTGTCTATGTTGAATTTTGCAACCTTATCTAGAACACACATGTGTACAAAGTTGTAATTGGCCTTTTTCTAAACGGATGATCGAAGAAGTTAAGTTAAATCGGTTAAATTTGAATGCTCGCATTGAATTTTGAATTTTTGTAAAATTTAGCATGGTTCCAAATTCTTAATTTCTTGTTCACATTGATGGGAGCCAGTGTGACACTTTGTGTTGGTTGTGTTCTGGTGGTTGGGGGTGGCACTTTCTGTCGTTATTAGGACAATAACAATTGAATCAATTGGTCAAATGATTCTTCCTTGCAGAAATTTCTAAGTGGGGTCTTCATGCTCCATGCTAGTGGGGGCAGGAACAGGATTTTCTACCATAAAGTTTTGTGTGGTTTTCAGTACCAAACTAAAATAAGAAATCAGAAACTTGCCAAGTATCGTAGAGAAGTTCATGTCTTTGCATGTTCATATATAGAAAGGAGAATATAGGTATAATATTCTGTGCATGTTCCATTGTAACCTCCTTTGACCGGAGACTCTCAGAACTTAAAACTAAACTTTGTGTACTTTTCCATTTAGATTAACGCAAATGAAAACTCTTTTTTTTCACTGTTTCACAATAGATAAACTTAATTCTGTTGCAGGTAACAAGGTGACACTGTGAATCATTAAATGACAGGTAAAAACCAAGTGAATTTACCTACACATTCACACCTAATAAACTTTGACCATTCAAAACCTTAATAATTAAGTCTATGTACGAATACATATACATTTGACTGCTCAAAACCTTAATAACTAAGCCCTTGTTCAGAACTATGAGCCAAAATTTGCCAACTTTTTTAGAACTTAAAAACTAAAATTGGTGTTTATTTAATGCTCTCAAAAGAGTTATCCTTCTTCCAATAGAGTCCTTTTCAATAACAGATTTAAGAAACAAAGGGAAGGAAAGGGTGAGAGAGCATTGAAGTGGAAGTGAAAAAGCAAAGTAAAAACCATGAAAGGGAAACGAGGTAAATCCTCTTCTAAGTTGACCACTTTTCTTTCAATGTCTCTTACATGCACAACCATGCAGCATTACTATGGCTGCATGTTTTTGGGGTACCCCGTCCTGCTTTTAAAGTTTCACTATACCATTTCAGTTTTACCCTTTACCATCTTTACAACAAAAAATTAAATCCAAAATTTTAAATTGTATTCTAAATTCGTCACCTTATATTAATAAGCATAAAATATCGTAAATAAATACAATTAAGTTATATATAGCATTATATTTAAATACATCTAACAATTTTTTTTAATTCGAAATCTTTGCCAAACTATTTTGTTCTAGAAAAAACTGATCCAAAAATAAATACGAAATTATTGCGTCAATTTTCAATTTTTGATATCGTTTATGTTGTTAATCCTTTTAATTTATGGATGTAGTTACGATAATAAAGTAATGGTAGATAAATAGTTAGAAGTAATTATTATACAAGTAAAAATAAATATAAATATAAAAGATAGATTAAACACTTATATTCTTTTTATAGTTATTAGTAAAAACATATGCTAAGTGTTTTCACTCTTTTATATACTAAAAAAAATAAATTATAATTATAAAAGTAAATATAGATATTTTTTATAATTTCATTGTAAATAATTCTTATTTATTTTGTAGTTAATTATAATTATTTATTTTAGTTTATTACAGTAAAATTAAAGAAAAAAAAATTAGAAAATGATTAAATTGAAAATAAATAATCAAAGTAAAATTAGTAAACGTTTACTTATTAACGAGTAAAATTAGAAGAAGAAAAAATGTAGATAAAAAAACTAAATCATCTTTATTTAATGGTATAGAAGTATAGATAATATAAACTAAGATAATTATTTTGACAGAAAGTGTTTTGAAAGTTATTTTTAACATAAATATTTTAAATATGTCTTTTAAATATGTAAACCTAAGAAATTGTTTTCATAAAAAAATTAACTAACATGTTTTTTTTATCAGTTGCGTATTTATAAAAAGATTTATTGGATTTTGAAAAATAATAGATGACTTATTCATTCATAAACTTAAATAAATAAATTTGATAATTTCTTTTTTATATTTTTTTAATAGATAAATTAGCGAAATTTAGTTATGAATAGATGACCAGTAAGCAGATAAATTGTTTTACTTCCCTAATCTTATCCACGTAGAATAAAATGAATTGGTTAAAAACATTGCTTTATTTTCTTTACCATTAACCAATGCCTGGGTTTTCTTTTCAAATGTCAAATGATAGCATACTAGCATACAAGTTTAGCGATTTTGGGCCTCTGAGGAAATTTGTTTCCCTCAAACTTTCAATGAAGCCCATCATTTACGGCAATTGAATCAAATGGAAATTCAGGCCCAGAACATAAGATTTAAAAAAAAAAATAGGAAGAGGAAAATAATAAAAAGAGAGTTGATTTTGGGGGTAAGACTTATATTAAAATGGTGCAGATCTAATTAACAGACTTCCTTAGTAATCTATACAACTTCCAAAAACATAAATTCATCTGAGCTAGTTTTTTTTTTTTTTTTCATTGTGGTTGAAAAATTTTATTTTTATTAAAATTCGGTTTGAAGTGGTACGATTTATATTTATATATGCCCTTTTACTGTAAAAATAAATTGAATCTGGAACCTTCTTTGTTAGATAAAAAAGATAGAACGAGATCAATGGGTAGGACTTAAGGGGTTGAGAAAATGCAGCATAAGAAAAATCATAAGCAGTGCATGCGTTATTTAACTAAAATAAATATATGAAAATCTGAAATATATGTACTTAAGAGATATTTAATCGAAGACATGTGCATGAAATTAAAAGAAAAAACAAGAACATTTCTAAGTTATGAAATAACTATTCCATTAGTAACGATGCATGTACATATATATTTAAACCCAAACAAATAAGAGAAAAAAGTGAGATAGAAAAACAGTTCAACTGAAGTGGAAGATTTCCGTTATTTATTCCTAACCTCCGTTCCGAGCTTGAGACTCGGACTCAACAACCCGGGAAATATAAATAGAGAGGGTTCAGTGAAACTCGGTTCTCTCTTCCCATTATTCGCATATCCATGGCGTCAATGGATACGGATTCCTTCGTCGAAAAGATGGAAGAGAAGTTTCACGACAACGACTCCGATTCCGAATCCTATTCCGATTCCGACGACGACCACTCCAATAGGCCGCCGGTCAAGGCCGCCGGATCCAACGTTTACCGCCTCTTCGGCCGGGAACAGCCCGTACATAAGGTCCTCGGCGGTGGAAAACGTAATCTGCATTCATTTTCTTTTTCATTTCTCGTTATTATCTTCCTCGTTACTCGTCAGCCACTTATTGCACGTGCTTTGTGATCCATGGCATGCGATGGAAAACTCTGATTTCGAGAGTCGGCTGTGATTTAATGCTGGCATTAGAAGGATGCATAACGATGTTGTTTTCTTATTGATGGCGGTGTTCTGATAATAGCATTTGATATTCATTTCATCATTTCCCGCTGGCCATAAATGCTTAGATTAGACATTGATGGATGTTTGTTTTATATTGAAATTTTATTTTGTTCTTGTGCCATCTAGGTTATAGTAAAACAAATTTAATGAACTAATTGTTAATTTCATTAATTAAAAGATATTAGCTCTGTAAACTACAATCTAATTATAAAATTGTTATATATAACTCAGTGTTATTGAGTTTTTGTGATAATTACATGAATTTTAATTGACTGGTATGTAACGTTGAGAAATATCAGAGTTTAACGTTATCTTATTTTTGTAAAACTCACATCTTACATTAAGTTATAATAGTTTTTATGTCGTTATTGTGTTTAATTTGATTTTGATCGAAATCTAGGGGTTTTCTTTTATATTTTTTTCGAAACTTTTGGAACAAGTTTGCTTGTAAAGGGGGATGGAAGTGTAAAAAATAACAATGAGGAAAGCATGAAGAATGCTTGATGACTTTTCTGGTATATGTTATAATTATAAAGAGAGAAGATATTGCTTGAAGTGATTTTCTTATGCTCCATTGCAATCTTTTGTTGAAGGTTGTTTGTGAACCTTTTGACCTTTTGCGTCATCATTCGGCATTGCTGCAATGTGACCTTGGCTTTTGATGGCCTACAGTATTGTGCGAACCTGGACCACAGCTGAACTTGGGAAGGGGTTGAATTGAATATATCTTTCAACATTGCGTAGAACAATTTCCTCCTAATGAATGAAATCTATTTATTTTCTGTGATAAATCCTCTTCTTCTAATCATTGTGTTGCATTACATGTCTCCCTTTTGCAGCTGCCGATATTTTGCTATGGAGGAATCGGAAAAGCACAGGAATTGCACTTGGTGCTGGCACTGCCGTTTGGGTTTTCTTTGAGATGATGGAATACCACCTGATAACTTTTATTTGCCATTTATTGATTATGTTTCTCGGTGGACTTTTCTTGTGGTCCAATGCATCTGTCTTTATCCACAAGTAAGCCTTTGTGAAATGCTTATATTTATTTATGCTGTTTTCGTCTAGTTATAGTTTGGTGGCCCTCTTAAAAATATCATTCAAAAAAAATCAGAAGTGTTCTCTTAACGGTGTTACATATTCACTCCACGTTTTATGGAAATATCAAATACAAAACTGACTCCTATTAGTAAAGCACTATATATCTCCTATCTTGATTTGTGCACTCCATTTGGTCATGAAATTTTCTGAACTAGGTCTCCACTACACATCCCGCATATAGTAATTCCCGAGGATTGCGTTCTTGAGGCTGCTTCTGCTATAAGAAATGAAATTAACAGAGCCTTCGTTGTTTTGCGGGAAATTGGAACAGGGAGAGATTTAAAGAAGTTTCTTAGCGTAAGTTGATTTCTCCCTTCGTTCTCATGTGTGAATCCGGTGGTTACGTTTGTCTTCAGACACACTATGAGCTGATATATAGTATCAACACTAAGTTGTCTTTTGTCGTGTCACCAGGTTGTTGCTGTATTATGGGTTATCTCAGTTATTGGGGGTTGGTTCCACGCCTTGACCTTATTTTATCTATGTAAGACTTCATACATTCCCTCCATTAGTTCTTCCCCCTGTTTCCTGTCTTTATGTTGTATGCTTAAAAGAGCGTTGCAATGGTATTCTCCTAACACTGAATCCGTTTGGTGAGATACAGTCTATTTGTCACTGTTCACATTCCCACTGCTGTATGAGAAACACGAAGACCAGGTTGATGCAATCGGTGAGAAGGCAATGATTGAGATAAAAAAACAATATGCAGTTTTTGATGCTAAGGTTTTGAGCCAGATACCAATAGCGGGACTCAAAAAAGATTAGAATACATCATCTGTTCGATTTGTTTACTATGGATGTCTGTTTTGTTCAGACGTCGAGTTTCCAAGTCTTACAGATACTCCCTCTTCCTCTTTTAATTAATTTAGTGAAATATAGTTTGTTTGAGGAATAAAAGTCCTCCTAGTCCTGGCTTTAATTATTTTTTAGGATTATCTTTTATCACTTCTGAGTAGTCTTCAATTAAATTTCAGAGCACTACCCTTTTGTTGCATATATTGGCTTGATGAAGGTGTGTCCCATGTCATCTAAGGAAGTGCCTCCTAACTTTTTCTATTTTGTCGCTTTTGTGCATTTAATTCTTCGATTGGTCATTTACAGAAATTCCTTACTTGAAATACGTAATAGTAAAATTTAATTTAAATATAAGATGGTTGTTATGGATTGATTCTTTTAAAAAAGTTTGGAAGCATCCATTTTATACCTACCTGATGATTGATATTAACATTAAAATCATATGATACTTATAGACTCTCTAATGGCTGTAAAGATTATCAAGGAAATTTTTTTGAAACGCGTAACACGTATTTGTGTTAAAAGAATTGTGTAAATAAAATGTCTTTACTTGGTATTATGACAGAATTTTAGATACACAAATTAATGTCCAACTGTTTTACTTTTGTAAAAGCATTATTGCACGAAGCAAAATATATTCAGTTATTTTGTATGCATATGTTTGAAACATATTGTTATATTCAAATAAACCATATATCATATCACGCATAGAAAAATAAAATACATATTTTGTGCATACGTTACGTGTTCCATCATATTTTACTCTTTATCTTGAGCATTGTTAACAAAAACTTTCTATATAAGAAGTAATCCTATCTATCAATTTGTTTATTTTTAAATTAAAACCAAAAAATTCTAAAGGAACAATAATTATTAAAAAGGTTAAATGAAAATCTTCTCTTTGCCTTTATCATATTTTCCCAAACGTCTGTAAAAAAGATAGGATGTTGAAAATTTAAAAACACATAAGTTCAAACCACATTCACTTTTGCACTTTATACATTTAAGTTTAAAATTATTCAGAGTGTAAAAGTTATGAATCTTATTTTTTATTCTCTTAATAAAATGCATTTATATAGTTTAGGGTTAAATATGTTTTTGGTTTATTAATTTTTAATAAAAATAAGAATTAATTAATCTTTAAAATTTAAATCTAATTTAGTCATTTAACTTTTAACTTTAAAGATGCGTAAATTTAGTATTTTTAATCAAATTTTATTAAGTTTATTTAATATTTATTAACTAACATTAAAACAAACTTATGTCAAATGATGCATATAACTCAAATGCTATCATAAAATGTGTATGAAACATTAACAAAATTTAATTAAAACGACTAAATTCATGCATTTTTTAAGTTGAGAGACTAAATTGGATTAAAGTTTTGAAAAATAATAATTCTAATTTTCATTAAAAATTAAGGGATAAAAAATATATTTAATCTTTATAATAATATATCTGAATATTTATTGAAAGTATAAATGATAATAAGAATACGTGGTTGGTTATAATATGTTTGAGTATAATGAGACTTGTTCAGAGTATTTAAAAAAGATGATTAGATATAGTTAAAACTTAAGGCGAATTAATATTTTTTTTTCTTCATTCTCTTACTCTTGTATTTAGATGATTGATGTTTAAATCATTTCCAATAGAGTACAAAAGTATCAAAACTTTTTATTCAGCTCCCTTTTGAAGTATATCTTATTTCAAAGAAAGTAATCACTTATTTAATTTGATTTAATCAATAGTTACCTTTTCAATAAAGACTTCATAATTAAAAAAAAAAAAAAACTTTCTCTTTTCCTTGTGATACCACTATTAAAGTACTCTTTCAAAATATTTCATCCAAACAATTATTAAATCTACATGTCAATAAGCAGCATCTATAGTAACATTTTAATTGTGTAAAATATGTAATACTTGAGATATTACTGTTAGAATAATCTTTCAAGATTTTAATCAAACAATTATTAAATCCTACATTACAATAAGTGATATTTTGTACATTCTAATTATATAATAATTGATTAAATACTAAAAGTTGATGAAATTTAATTTTGTTAATAATAATAATATTTATAATTTGAAAGGAAAACTTGTTTTAATCAAAACTTGTTTTGTATCAATTATTTATATTATTCCTATTACATCATATAATTTAATAGTATAATGTAAACTTAAAACAAAAAATGTGCCTCATGTGTTGTCTGTGAGCCTGGTTTAATGGTTGATACATTAGTTGCACCTTAAACTTTGGTTCGATACCAGACACCATCGCTTCTCATTCTTCATACCAACCAATTCCAACATTATTTCAAATGAGGTACTCCTTAGTACCTCTCTTTTTATTTTTCTAATTCAATGTCAAAAAAATAAAAATAAAATCAGTAGTACTCTCATACAACGTGACACACTTATTCAACAAATAAAGTGTTAGTTACATTTTTATGTACATGTTGCAATTCTTACCAAAATATTTATTATAGCTAATTATTATTTATAAACTTGACTTTTCATAATATTTGTCTATTTTAAAAAATATATATTACCATGATAATTTCTACATCAATTTCATTGTCATTTTAAAAAGTCACGAATATGTTTTTCAAAATTTCATTACTTTCTCTCAATATTCTTGTTCATCTAAAATATGAGAAAGAATACCCAATACCCCACAATTTTCTTACATTTTGTATAAAAAAGAGCACACGACAATTAGTTCGAAAGGAACAAAAAATGGATTTAATTATTGATTATTCCTTCATAACTAAACACAATATATATATATATATATATATATATATATATATATATATATATATATATATATATTTTTTTTTTTTTTTTTTCTCGTGTTTCATTATCTATTTTTTTTTTTTATATTTAATATTTTA
>Ga0099822_1003257_pt1 | contig 20772 bp, 16 predicted proteins | sample CowpeawhiteBW_FD_76839 | JGI IMG/M metagenome (GOLD analysis project Ga0099822, IMG submission 76839) | Root nodule microbial communities of legume samples collected from California USA - Cow pea white BW | ecosystem: Host-associated > Plants > Roots > Nodule | place: USA: California | collected...
AGAAAAGTGGTTTCTAGAGAGATGGTGTGTTTTAAAATAATGAAACTCGTTTATAACAATTCTATTTATACTAAAACCTTTTAATATTAAAATAATTGAGTCTCACTATTTTTAAACCACTATAACTTTTAAAACGCCATTTTCTACGGTGTTACAATGTATATATTAATAATGTAAAACAGACTAGGAAGAAATAAAGAAGGAGTAATAATTTGAATTTGAAGATGAACTTTATTTAAAAGATTAAATGAAAATTGATATTAATTGTTGTAAAAAAAAAAAACTTAATTGTCTTATCAAATCTAATCTCTATATGACATGCTTGTCTATTAAAATTTAGAAGTTTTGTCTTGAAGCAAAGTGCATTTCTAATTGTTGATACGTGTTTTGAGCAACCTGATCCATCCAATGCATGTTAAGATGATGTTTGATGTCTGATCAAAGCTAACATCTGCATGACATGCTTAACCAATAAAGTTTAGAAGTCTTGTCTTGATGGCAAAGTGCATGTCCAATTGTTGATGCATGTATTATGTGTTGAGCCATCTTATCCATCCAATACACATTAGTGTCAAGTCTAATCAAATATAATCCTTTTGTGACATGCATACCCAATAAAATTAAAAAGTCTTGTCTTGGTAACAAAATGCATATCCAATTATTAACGCATAATCGTGAAAAGTTCCAAAAATTTCACCTCCTATGTTTATAATAAATTATCTACTCAGTGAATTCATATAATATTTCTTACAAAATTTTCCTGATACTTATATCTATTTATGTAAATAACTATGTATACCAAAAAGCCTATACCTCATAATTTAATTTTCAAATATTATAAAGCCTAGTCATAATTTAGTTCTCAAAATTTTACTATCAAATATATCATACTTTTTTTAAGAAAAACTTATTCACTTTACATCTCTGATCAATTAAATACTACACATTCACTAAAATAACACTTTCAATTTTTAATAAATTAAATATTAATAAATAACAATAATTCTAAAAATGAAGTCCTTAAATAATCTTATTCTTTATTCTTATTTTACTAAAATTTATAACTAAAACATATATTTTCCTACTTATTATTAAGTAAATTATTTCAATTAAATAAATATACATTTTTCAAATTGTTTCCAAAAACATTACAACAATTTTTCTCATGTTAATTTTTTTTTCTTAACTTTGTCATATCTTTACATTAAAATATTTAAATACAATAAATTCTTAAATTCTTATATACCAAAAATAAATATATTTTCCAAAATAAAATACTACTTATTTTTAGATAAATTAATATTTCTCAAATAACTATTTTTTTCCAAATCAATTCCCTTAAATCATCATCTTTATATATTTGATTATTATCTTATTTTAAAAAAAAAGCTATTAATACATAAAATTATATTCCTAATTTTTAACTTCACTTCTTTTCAAATAATTTTAATTTTACCTACAATCATCTTATACTTTAATTTAATTTTTCTAATACATTACACCAAAATATCTATGAAATAAATTATTTCAACTAAATAAATACACGTTTACCAAATATAGTTTTACAATAACAAATTTCAGAAAAAATTAAAAAAAAATCCAATTCCGACTTCGGTTTTTTCAAAACCAAATTCCAATTGTATCACAAATGAAAGAGAATATTAAAATTCGATTTCCAAAAAATCCAATTGTATATTTTTAGTTTATTCGAAATTTTAATTTAATTTTTAAATTTTAGAAATATATAAATTTTGTTTTTTAATTAACTTTTTTAAAATTTATTTGATTTTTTAAGTCCATTTTATTTTATTTTATTAATTAATACTAAAGTAAAAATATGTATTAAATTATATAAATAACTCAAATATTATTATAAAATATATTTAAAATATTAACTAAAATTAATAAAATTTGATTAAAAAAATTAAATATATACATTTATAAAATTAAAAAACTAAATTAAACTAAAATTTTAAAAAATAATTAATTTCTTTAAAAATTAAAAGACTGAAAACATAAATTACGGTATGAAAGACGAAGCTTGCCTTTGGAAAATACAGAATAGTACAAATTTCGATATTGAGTTGAATTTGAATAAGAAAAAAGCTGTCCAGAAGTGCTATTGGGAGAAGTCAGTTTCTGACACGTTATAATCAGATTAAAGAATCACAATGTAATGGAAAATGGGACAAACGCGGAATTTAGAAAACGTTGAGTATATTTCAATAATTTTTCTTTATTTAAGTTTGAAAAAATCATCCAATCACAGTCTACAATTTTATATAGATTTATTTTTATTTTAAGTCATTTAAAATAAAGAATAAATATAAGCGTGTTAAAGTTTAAAATTCATTTAAACAAAAGCTAAAGAAAAAAATACATGTGAAATTTAGAATGAAACCAAAGAGCACATTTTAGAATTTGGAAAAAATAAATTTGTAAAGTATTAAAAAAAGTGAGTAAACAAAATTACTATATAACTTCTTTTATATTATGACCAAACCAAAGGTTGGTATCTAAACTCTAGTTAATTTGATGGGTTGAGAACCATACAAAGTGACACTCATGTTTTACTATTTTCAAATCATGCTTATTACAAATTTGACTCAAGGAGTTTGACCAAAGTGAAAAATTGAGTTCATTTTGTGAAATTTTATGAGAATACCATTTTGTTCCAGAGAACATTCATTCATGTAAATTTATAAAGCAACAGAAGACTTTCAGAGTAAGAAATTGAGATCACCCAAAACTTTTATTCTCATTCTGACAACTACTTTGATCATTTTTTTATTTATATTTTAATTAAATAAATTAACAAGATGAAGTTGTGAAAAGAGTTTTTTCCTTATATTATTATGCCATCTTTGATGAACAACCCCACTACAAAATATCTTTCATTTTCTGTCACGATATGATGTTCTTTAAATTGATGGGATCGACCTAATTATTTAGTGTTGGAAGCTTCTTCAGATTTTTCAAATCTGTTCTTATATATTAAAGAAATGTCAAATCTCACCTAACAAAAGATACGCTCTCCAAACTTAAATATATACAAATAAATTTCATATGTACGAGAGTTAAATATAAAGAAAACATAATTAATTTTATTTATTTATTCGATGATATAAATTTAAAAATACCTTTTATTTAATAGTAGTTTTACAAAATAAAAATATATATTAACATTTAAGCCTAATCATGAATCAAGCTCACAGGTACCGAAATAAATTAATTATTTAGTTATACAATTATACTATATAAGATTTAAATAGTTATTTCATTCATTTAGGCACATCACATAAACATTAATTTCATTATCAACAAAATAATATTCAATTTTTATTTATAAGCTTCACAGTGCATAACATAAAACACATCATAAACAATAATCAAGGAATTGCATATACTACAATAAACATTACCTTGTATTTTGATTTTAAATGTTTAATGTAGACTTAATTGGGATGTGTACCTTTGAAAATTTATGAGTCATAGTATAATATATAGAATATTATGAGTCATATAATTACAATATGAAATATTATGATTGTTGTGAATTTGTAAGTATTATGAAAATATGAGATATATAAAATATATGATAGATATAAGAGATATGTTACAAAAAAACTTCTTATTCTATTTTATTCATATATTTTCTCTCCTCTCTCTCTCTCTCTCTATATATATATATATATATAAAGTTATTTTTTCTGGAAATAAAGTCACAATATTATTGATATGTGTTTTTGTGTTTCTCAACCCATTATACTTTTCAACACTCAACCACTTCCATTTTTTATGTGAACCTATGGAGGTTGGGAGGATCTTGATAAACTCAAGAAGGTATTTGAAGCAAAAAACCATGGGAGAAAGGACCAACAATAGCGAAAGCAATAAAACCCATGGTTAGCTTTGAAAACATCATCCAATTCTAATGGAAAAATAATAACAAGTAAAGGAATGAAAGTAAAAGTGGATTGAGATAAAAAAAAAAGGAGAATAACATGCCACCTTCAATCCAAGAATCAAAGGATAAGTGCAAGGAGATTCACCACTTGAGAAAACTTCTCAAGATAAGAACTAAAACAAGAGAAGAGAACTTTCTAACTCTCAAAACCTCTCAAAAAAGAGCTTCATTCATTCAACAAATTATGTTTATAATGGAGAGATACTTCTATTTATAGTGGAGGAGTTTAGTCTAAGAGAGAAGAAGGGATGAAAAATTGGATAACTTTGCTAAGAAAACATTAATGTAAGGACTTGAAGGGTAGCTAAGTAGTAGTAGACGTTATGGGATAAATGAATAGAAAGGAACTATATTACAATAGGAATATAATGAATGGAGTAGACGAGTCCTGTGTGAGCTAAGAGATTAGATGATAAGGGTTCGAACACAAACCATATGACACCTTGAAGTGTAAAGTAAATGACATATATTTACATATATCATATTGTATGTGTTTACACATATCAATTGATATGTGATCATACATATCAAAGATAGCCAGCTTGTGTAGTAGACAATACATGTTTGAGAAGGAGAGACACTACAACAAAAATGACTTTAGGCAATAGTGAAAAACTACGACCTAAAGCCAAAAAAATGTTGCCTAAACTTTAGGCAACGAATTTGCATCGTTGTGAAAGTGTTTGTGGCCTATACTATAGATAACATTTTTTTTTCATTTAGGCCACGAAATTGTAAAATTGTTGCCTATTATGCAACAATGAAGAAATTGTTGCCTAAGATATCATAATAGGCAATGTTAGACGATACACGTGTCAAAGAGAGAGTAGGCTAATCAGAACAGGTGATAAATTCATGAATGAGAGAGAATAATCATAAATGACATGGAACGTGATGACTTAAGGTTTTTTAATTATTATTTATTTTTTACATAAGCTATAAAATTAGAAAACCAGATCATCAAGTTTCTTCTTATAACCGTATTCCCTCACTACTACCATTTCTTTCTTTTCTCTCATGTTCTTCAAGATTGGAGAAATATTTAGCATTAAAATCATAGAATTGTAAGATAACCAATTGTTAAAACACACTAGAGGAAGTTTAAAAGACCAGTAAAATGAAGTTAGCTTTGTTATGGCTTGTTTTGGATTGTTTACCATTTCATCAATTGTTTGGATGTATTTTAAGATTGTGTGGATGTTGAATGTTCATTTCCTTTTCTAAATTGCAAGTGTTAATATTATTTTACTAAAATTGATTTTGGAATGTGTAATGAGAGTGTAATTGTGATGTTTGTGTTAAGGAGCTGTTGAAACGGTGAAGCCTAAGATGAATGAAATTTGTTAAAACTTTGATGCGTTGAGTTTTTAGTTTAAGAAGAGAAAGTGTTATAGCCTTAAACATGATAATTGAGTCTAGTTGTTGAAGTTTGAGAAAAACATATTTGTGAATTATACCAAAGATCCTTTTAAAAGCCTTTTGAATAAAAAAAATACAATTAGGTCCTTGGAGATCAATTTGTCATGATTAAGACCGATAATATAAAGTTAGTATGTCAAGTTAGGATTGATTAGCGTAAGGAAAATTATTTTCATAAATAAAATTATAATTTATTAACTTTTAACAATAACTTAAATATAAAAGTGGTGGAGCTCCAAAGATGCGTGAAAAACTCCATGGTGCAGCGAAAGTTGGATGAATGAGTAGAGGCAAGTTTTGAAGGCACTTGCAAGTTATGGTAGGTGAAGGAGGTGATAGGATTTCCTAACCAATGCTAGCCTAAGGAAGGTGGCTAGAGGTAGAGAGAGGAAATCTCTAGAAAGAGTGACTCTCAAAGACAATAGAGGGAGGAGTGATCTCAACTCAATTAGCATCTATTGCATAAAATTTCAAGAGTGAAAATGTACAAATAGTCTACTTTTGGCTTTTATATGCAACCCTAAAAGCTAGACTAATTCTTGGCCCTTAGATCACGCTTGGAGGAGAAGCTTTAATCATCACCCTTGGATGGTGGCCTGGAGAAGGAGGCATTTTCCTAGCCAGTGGGAACTCTTCACACTGGACCGCTATGCAGGGGACACCGACCCAGACGAGCACCTTAAGGTGTACATTACCCATGTCGCCCTTTACACATCTGAAGACGCCGTCTTCTGCAAAGCTTTTCCTACCACCCTCAAAGGCCCTATCCTAGAATGGTTCACCTCTCTCCCTCCACACTCCATTGACTACTTTAACATTCTCTCCCACCTTTTCACCACCCACTTTGCCGGCAGCCGACCCCATCAGGCCACGTCCCTATCCCTCCTTAGCGTCAGATAGGAAAGAGACGAGACACTAAGGGCCTTTATAGACCGCTTCAGTAAGGCCGCCCTCCGAATGTCGAACCTCACTCAAGAGATGATTTTGCAATATATGGCCCTAACTTTCAAACCTGGTCCATTTGCTGACAACGTCTACCTTTGACCTTCTACCTTTATGCATGAACTAAAGCTGCATGTTGCGGACTACATCCGCATGGAGTAGATGAAAACTTTACGCACAAAATTATGCACTGACTACACACCCTCATCCGCTAGGGCAGAAAAATCATCTTCACGACCTAAATCTAGGCCTAGAGAACCTAGACAACCACGATTCTCCAGATATGCCCCGCTAAACGTCCCTAGATCACGTTTTCTCGATGAAGCACTTCAGGACGACCTCATCCCACCACCATGAAAAACCTTGAACGCCCCAACACTGATATGACCAAATACTGCAAATATCACTAAAACAATAACCACACTACTGATGAATGCAAGTCGCTTCAAGATAAAATAGAAGAATTGATCCGCATCGGCCACTTTTGTCGTTTTGTCAAAATAGATGAACCATCTCCCCCCGACAATGCGCGAGACCCGTCACAGTAATCGAAAAACACCAGTGACCATACAAACCATCAACCAGCTCGCATTGATGTCAACCAAGTTGATCCCCCCCTACGTGGCACAATCAACACTATCTCTGGCGACTTCACCAGCGGTGGCTCCACCTCATCAGCCAGAAAGAAACACCTTCGCATCATCCAGTCCATCAACCACAAAACTCGCTCCCATCATAGACGTTGAATGCCCCCATCACGTTCACTGACGCCGACTTCCACAACGTCGATCTACAACATGATGATCCAATGGTCATCACAATCGAACTCGAGAACTTTGCGATTAAAGAGGTGCTCATAGACCAAGGCAACTCAGTTGACATCCTGTATTGGACCACCTACCAAAAACTTCAACTACTTCCCACCGCAATGGTCCCCTACGACGAACCTATCTATGGCTTCTTGGGAGAATAAGTGTCGACTCACGGATACATTGATCTCCACACCGTGTTCTGTGAAGGATCTCAAACTAAAACCATACCAATCTGTTTTCTCGTCATGGAAGCACCTACATCATACAATGTTATGCTAGGACGTGCATCCCTTAACACTCTTGGAGCCGTTGTCTCCACACCCCATCTGGCCATGAAGTTCCCCTCCTCATCCAGCGATATCATTACCATCCATGGCGACCAACGGCTCGCACGAGAATGCTATATGGCGAGCCTATGACCTCAACTACCCATCCTCCAAACCCACAATATCGAGCACCAACTCGGCTAAGGTATAGCTCTATCTAGTGGTGACCTTGATCCCAGAATAGGATACGACTCACACATCGAACCAGTTGAAGAGATTGTAAGTTTAGAGCTCTCCACTAGCAGGGCCCTCAAACTAGGTACAGGCCTGCAACAAGAGCACCGCGATATACTGACACCTACTTTAACTGCCAACGTCGACTTCTTCGCTTGGTCAGCTACAGACCTACCCGGTGTAGACCCTCAAATAGCAGTCCATAAGTTGTCGGTATTCAAAGAGGTTTGGTACATCTCACAAAAGAAAAGAAAATTGGGAGAAGAAAGACGAATGGCAGCAAAAACAGAAGTCGAAAAACTACTAGATGCCAGATTCATTGATGAAGCGCACTACACCACATGGCTTTCTAATGTTGTCCTGGTAAAAAAAGCTAATGGCAAATGGAGAATGTGTGTTGACTACATAGATCTTAACAAAGCTTGCCCCAAAGATGCATACCCCATACCCAAATTGACCGGATAGTTGATGGTGCAGCCGGTAATAAGGTCCTCAGTTTTTTGGATACATATTCTAGATATAATCAGATACCAATGGCCACAGTCAATATGAACAAAACCACATTCATTACTGATGATGCAAACTACTTCTACAAAGTTATGCCCTTCGGACTCAAAAATGCAGGCGCTACCTATCAAAGGTTAATGGACAAAGTGTTCAACCATTTGGTGGGCAAGTGTGTCGAAGTATACATTGATGACATGGTTATCAACTCACCCAACCACCTGTAACACGCACAAGACTTATCCGCTGTATTTTTTGCTCTATGATAGTATAACCTCACACTCAACCCCAAAAAATGTATTTTCGACGTTGACAACTGGAAATTCCTAGGCTTCATGCTAACACAACGAGGAATTGAGGCCAACCTTAAATAATGCAAAGCTATAATCGAAATGTGTAGCCCTACTAACGTCAAAGAAGTGCAACGCCTGGTAGGCCGCCTAACTGCCATATCCAAATTTCTTCCCAAGTTGGCCGAACAAACCCGACCCATCATTCAGCTCCTCAAGAAATCTGCAAAGTTCTCCTGAAATGATGATTGCGAAAAAGTTTTCCAAGACCTCAAAACTACCCTTACATCTCCCCCAATCCTCCGCAAACCAGATGTACACCTCTCACTCCTAGTATATATCACCGCAACAGACTACACGGTCAGCACTGCCCTGGTCCAAGAATCCGCCAAGATCCAACATCTAGTGTACTTCGTTAGTCGAACCTACGTCCATACTTCCAAAACCACCATATCATTGTTAAAACCGACTACCCTATCCAGAAAATCCTCCCAAAACCTAACCTTGCCGGATGAATGTCATCCTGGACCGTGGAACTTTCCGAATTCAACATCTGCTACAAACCAAACGGCCCCATCAAAGACCAATGTGTACTTGACTTTATCAACGACCTCCAACACACCCCCGAAGATGACCAATGGACACTATACGTTGATGGTTCCTCTAATCAAGAGGCGTAAATATCGATATCGTCCTGGAGGGCCCCAACCACATCCTCATCGAAAAATCCCTACATTTCGCCTTTAAAACCTCCAACAACCAGGCCGAATACGAAGCCATTCTTGTTGGATTATCACTAACACGCGAAGTCGATATACGCTCCTTGGTATGCAAAATTGAAACCAAGCTCATTGTTGGCCACCTCAACGACGAATTTTAAATAAAAGACACGACTCTCCTCCAATACTATCACCTGGTCTGCAACATCATACAATCCGGATTTGATCGAGTACACATCCAACATATACCAAGAGGAGAAAACGTACTAGCGTACGTCTTGTCCAAACTCGCAAGTAATAAACTCAAAGGCGGGCATAAATCCCTCCTACAACAAATGTTATCTTCACCATCCACAACAAACATCTGCCTCAACCTAGGCCACACCGACAATTGGACAACCCCGTACATCTAATACCTCAAAACTGATAACCCTCCGCCCAATACCGACAAAGGATAGCTGACAAAAGCAACACGATACACGATGATAGGCGACGAATTGTACAAACACGGGTATGGGCAACCCTTACTTAAATGCATTACAAGGGAGCAAGCATAATACACACTTAAATAAATACATGAAGGTATATGCGACTACCATTCGGGTGCACGGACTATGACCACAAGAATACTCAAAGTCAGCTACTTTTGGCCAACCATGGAAACAGACTGTCAAGCGTTCGTCAAGAAACGCATACCATGTCAGAAACATGGCAACCTCGTTTATAAAAAACAAGAACAATTGCACTCCATACTCTCCCCGTGGTCCTTCGCGAAATAGGGGATGGACATCTTGGGACCCTTCACCCCAGGAAAAGGACAAGTGAAATTCCTCATTGTCAGCATTGACTACTTCACAAAATGGATAGAGGCTAAGCCATTGGCCACAATCACAACACAACAAGTCCAACAGTTTGTATGGAAGGACATCATATGCTGATATGGAGTCTCACACACTATCATAAGTGACAATGGCCGTCAATTCATAGATAAGGAGCTCACCAAATTCTACATCGGCCTTGGAATCAAACACATCACCAACTCCGTAGAACATCCACAGACCAATGGCCAAGCCGAAGCCGCTAACAAGGTCATACTGGTCGGGTTACGAAAATGATTAGATGGTGCAAAAGGCCGATGTCCAGATGATTTATTAGAAGTATTATGGACCTACAAATGCAACCCCCAATCCGCCACTAACGAATCCCCTTTCAGCTTGGTTTACGATGCGGAAGCAATGAATTGGTTGAGATTGGAGAACCTTCCTTACGTCGACAAGTATACGACCCTAACCAGAACCAACAGAATCTATGCACCCACCTAGACCTATTAATTGAGTTGTGAGAAAAAGCGCAAATCCAGAATATAGTGGTGAAACAAAGAGCGGCCATGAAATACAACTCAAACCTATCCCCACGAACATTCGTCAAAGGATACCTAGTTTGGAGAATGGCCAATAATGCAAGAAAAAAGGACAGCAAGTTCTCAGCCAATTGGGATGGGCCATATCGAATACGAGAGGATGTAGGAGGAGGCCCTTACAGGCTCGAGCTACTATCAAGAGAAGAGGTACCAAACACGTGGAATGTATCTCATTTAAAGTTCTACTTTAGTTAACTTTGTCAATGTAATGAATACAACTTGTAACCTTGGGTGTACTCTTTTTCCTCACTTGGCATTTTTTCCTAAGGAGGGTTTTGGCCAGGGAGTTCTTAACGAGGTACCCGAACTTCATTAATAAAAGTAAAGGGTTTTTTCCTCTATTCAACAGATCCATAAATTACTCCTTAAAAGTTATCCACCACTTACTAAAGTAAGCGGCATGGGTCGAACACAGATTATTACGTTTCCTTCTCAAGTTCCCCACCACTTACAACCAGTAAGCGGCTAGGGTCGAACACATATTATTAAGTTAAGATTGCTAAGTTCCCCATCACTTACAACAGTAAGCGGCCTAGGTCGAACACAAATTATTAAGTTAATATTGCTAAGTTCCCCACCACTTACAACAAGTAAGCGGCCTGCGTCGAATATCATAACAATTGTGTTGTTTCATAAAAGATCGCTAAGACATTTTCTAAAAACTTCTCCACCATCTACTAAAGTAGTCGGCCTGGGTCAAATATCAAAATCATTACGTTGTTTTCTACAAAATAGTTGAGTAATTTTCTAAGCTCACCCTCACTTACCAAACTAGGCGGCATGGGTCGAACAATAACGTTTTTATGTCATTTTCTTAACCTTGATTATTTTCTAGTAGCTCCTATCAACAAAGTATACGGTCTATAACGCCAATATCAAACAACTATAACAAATACCAAATCGGCATAAAAATCAAACAACACGTGACTATAACACAAACTAGCGACATCATACAACACAGTAGGTATATAAAGCACATTAATCCGACAAAGTATACGCAAAACATTCATCATATTAGAAGAGTAAAAAAAATGTACGGGTTATTACAGACTCAGGTTGAAAGAAGTAAAATCAAATATTCAACATCATAAATCCTAAGTGTATATCTGATCCATGTTCACTTCCATGGCCGCAACCTCATCAGCATGCAAAACATATTCATTCGCCACCTTTACAACTTCTTCCTCAGGGCTTGAATTTACTTCGTTTACAAGTTGCCCATCAACCACATCTTTATTCACGTCAAACTTGGTGTCAGACGCATCTATATCCTTGTGGAAGAAGACAACTTGCTCAAACCTTTCTAGAAGCCGTTAATATGCTCCTGGATGATCAGGTCTTCAAATTCGCTCTCTAGACTGTCATGTTTTTCTTTTAGTTCATCGTATTCGGTCTCAAGATCAGTAATCTTTTCATTAAGTTTTTTCTCGGAGTCCAGACATCTCACCCTCCAAGACCCCAACCTCTTCCTCTCTTCTAGCCATTCCTCCCTTTCCTTCTTCCAAGCCGCCTTCTCTTCTACGTGCTTATCGGCTTGGACCTTCAGCTCCTCTTTCAGCTCCTCCACCTTCGACCGCCTACCTTCTTTCAGCTCTCTCTGGTACAAGCTCCCCATCCTACGTCCTAAGATCAAGGCCTTGTGGCTAAACTCGAGCATAGCCTTGACCATGGCATTAGGCTCCATGTTATCAATGGAATTAACCAGAGACTCCGCTAGATTAATATCAATATCACGCTGGACAATTGTCTTCGACTACTCAATCAGCCCAGCCTTAGGCTTCTTCGCACCAGAAGAAGATCCCCGACCCCAACAAGGTAGCCCTCACCTCTTGACGTCCTTGCCACCACCTTGCTTGGCGGGCACGTCCATCTTTCTCTTCGTAGCACCAGGACGTGCACCTCCACTAGTGGATCTTGAAGGTTGGGAACTTTAGTATTCTCAACGCTTTTGGCCTTTGCCGCCTTCTCCTTACGAAGGGCTTTAAACAAATTCAAATTCTTCTTTTCGAGTTACGCCATGTAATCTGCAGTAGCAGTAAAATGCCGGTTAGTTCACTCAAACACAACATAGCAGTTAAAACACAAAAAGATACCTTCTATATCAACAATGGGATGCATGGAATAATAAACCCTAACTAAGCCCTTAGTGGGAATCGTTAAACTCCATCAGGGTCTCCACCACCTCCCTATCGGCTAACAACAACTTCTCCCTTTTCATATCCTTATAATGCCAAGGGTTGTCAGTCCAGTTGAATGGGAACTTCGTACTTCCATCGGTATTGTAAAAGTAGGAACGCCTAGGCTCCTTGACTACCACCTTAAAAAATTCATCCTTGAAGTGCTTAAATGATTGTGTAAAAGCCTCCAACCTGCTTATTCTTGGCCGGCTTATCAACGGAAGTCATGTAGTTGGACTCTTGGGCTGAGTATCATAAAAGTATAAAAATGATTGAGGAGATGGCTGCAAATACAATGACCAACACAGCACCCGAAAATCTTGCAGATATGCCCAGCTGTTGGGATGCAGCTGAGTCGGGGCAACATTCAACAAACGTAATACCCCCATTGTAAAGTCATTGAAGGGCAACCTCACGTACAACTGCGAGAAATCGCACATATACATGTAGAAAAACTCCTCAAAAGCCCCTTCCTGGCCATGGCATATGCAGTCGATGGCGCTGACTCTCTCTAAAGCCACAATATCCCTCTGGACACTCCTCTCTAAAACAGGTATACAATTAAGCCAAGATTTTAGCAGTTGAGACCATATGAACAAAGAATGCTGGGTGCGCACATCCTCGGCCACCCATCCATATTCGGCCCTTGCCGGCAAGCTACTCTCTGCTATCTCCTCCGATGGATCCTTTCTTGTCTCTGTGGTCACCTCCATTGGAATCCCCCTTCACTAGCCAACTGACCACTGACTCCACACCCAGACCGATACTACCCTCTTCCTCTGTATGTTCACTCCCACTACCCAGACTAGACGAAGACATGCTACCACTAGCACTTGACATACCTTTTCGAAATATTAAGATGACGGTAGAAACAATAGATGTATCAAACAGATCTCACGCACACAAATCTCTTTTCTCATACTTTTTGCAAATGAACCAAGGTGAACAAATATTTCTCGTCACCTATATTTATAGCCAATGTTTGAACCGCTACGAGTTTCCTCACCCAAACAATGATCAAGTGAAACGTCACGACGAATGTGAAGTGTCACAGGTCTCAAAACGACTGTGCAAATCCCTTTGATAAGACTCTTGACAGTTGACACCCCTCCACCTACCTTCGATGCTTCTAACATTAGTCTTAACAATGTTCCTCACATTTCAAGACTAGGGGACTACCATACCATACCATGCCAAGAAGTCATTTTTCTTGCTAAGAACTATCAGAACTAGTAGGCAGATTGTCATGATAACTTGCATCGCCAAAAATCACCAAACTGACATGTCAGGCATACATCGCAGACACTTATACAACTCGTTACTTACCCCAAAATAATAAACATCCAAACCTTCGACGTGACATCTGTCTCGCTAAAGGCTGGGGGACTGATGTACTCTACCTAAGCATATTTGGACAACTACACGGCCAAAACCGCCTAGGTATATTCTCACGATAGAAACAATATATGGGTAATCAGTTAAACAAGATCGCATAGTGGCCCAGGCCACCTACTATAAAGTGCCATGTTGGATATAGGGCCGTTAACTTCGAGCTTAAGCCTCTCACAGACGCTCAGAACTTAGGCTCAGCCCATTCCCATAGGGAATCTAGATTGGCCCAAAATGACTCATGAAGGGCCCAACCCACAAGAAGGGGAAGACACATTTAGTGATTCTATAAATACGAGTGGACCCCAATAATTAAAGGTACGCTTTCATTAATTCCCTAATTTGAGATTTGACTTTTGAGAGCTTTTTGCTGAATTGATCGTCGGAGCCCCTTCTGTAGGTAACCCCGTAAGGGTCTAAACCGCCTACGTTAGAAGATGACATGTACCAGTCGAGAAGGAGCCAACTCGAGAGGCCAACTTCAAACCGTCTAACATCTCTTATTTGTTTCCGCAAGAACAGATGTATAGAAAAACGTTATTGGTGGTGAACCATATGTGTTGAAAGGTTAAGTAAAACTTGAGCAACGAGACCAAAATGTACTGTGTGGGGTTAAGTAGAACCCAGACTATGATGTCAAAATCTTTTATTATTTGAATTGTAGTTATATTTGTTATGTGATGATGGAAAATGGTCTTAAGGAGAAACTACTATGTGTGTGCATTGTAGAGGTACTGAATAATGATTCGATGAGATTTATCCTTACTTTACTAGTTATTGGACTTTAGTAAAAAGAGATAGTTGGAGGTAAGAGTCGAAAGAGGTTCTAGTGGTCAAGGTTGATGGTGTGAAAAAGAACTGTGTATGATAAGGCCATAATAAATTTATCCTAACATATCGCTAGAACTTTGTTCTATAGGTTAGGTAGAGTCAAGGCTGGGACCATAATCTATTGTGAGGTCATATGACAGATGCAAAAATCTCAGAGTTTATTCAACATACAAAATCTTCTAGAAATAGTTTCATATGACTATTTAACTCTCTGATAGAGTTAAATGTATATCTTAGGTGTATATGATGTAGGACATATGTATGTGTTGTTCTTAAATTATTACTTATGGTTATTTCTATTAGTTCACCCTACATTTTTGTGTTATGAACGTGGATTTCACATGTGAGTAAATGATAACTCAAGTGTTGGTGCACAATTGTGAGGAGGTTTATACATGGTTCAACCTTATATATATATATATGTGTGTGTGTGTGTGTGTGTGTGTGTGTGTGTGTGTATAGTTTGGTTACTTTCCTTTAGAAGAAACTTTAGTTGTAAATATACTATGAAAATTTTCATATATGAGGAATGTAAGTCAATGCTATGTTTTGCACTTTCTTTACGAATACAAGTCTAGTGGATAAACAATATATCATACGAAGCTAGTAGACAATGTGTGCTCTATAGATGATAAACTCAATGCTTATTTGTTAGATGATATGAGTCTCTTATGCATTCGATAATTTTTTTTTCTTCATCAGACGATGTACACATGCTATGTTTTAGAGTAAGCAACCATTGGGAAGATATGTAGCATCAAATGAGAATGTTACAGTTAACTCCACTAAACATGATTAAAACAACTTAACCCCTTGAAGTTATGGAGTGCACGACAATTCCAAGAAATTAGGGAGTTGTAATGATTACATGTGAAAAACAATGATGACTTGGACAAGTTAGCCTACGTGGCACTTATGAGGAGTTCCAGAGGACATAAGAAAATTCTTGAAAGCTTTAAGGGTCTAGTGGGAAAGTCAAACTACCCATGTGATCTTGAAAGTGACATGCAGATAGGTTTGAAGTTCCAAAAGACATTTATAACTTTCTAAAATTGGTCCAATGTTTTCTCAGGTACTAACCATCAAGTTCTAACATCTCTCAAGTTCCTCCAATTTGTAAGAAACTAGTCATGTACAATTCCTCTAATATTTTCCTCCAAAGCTTTGAATCTTCTTCTTATCAGCCTCCCAGTAATCTTTCTTTTATTTCTTCTTTTCCATGCTTCTTGTTTGTATTCCTTTAAGCTCTTATTTTCTTTCTTCCACAAGTTCTTCTTCATCCTTATTTATTTATGTCATCCTCTCCCTTGTGGAGGAATTCATCCATAAATTCAGAAGACTTGTATCACAAGGAGAAAGATCAGAAACAAAGTGACTAAGGAACTTAAAGTATTGGTAAAAAAACAATACTCCAAGGGTGTCATTGTAATATAAACATTTTGTTGAACAATACATTGGCAATAAGACATGCATCATCAACTTTGTAACATGGTATGAAATGTGCCATTTTTGAAAACCGATTTAATACCATAAAGAGGGAGTCATGTCTATTCCCTTATATAGGCAATCTAAACAAAAAATTCATCGAAATATCTTCTTATGGAATGCTAAAAATTAGAAGGGGTGTATACAAACTGTAACATGCTAGGCGGATATTACTTAATTAAAATAAAATTATGTTTGAAACTAGTAGGAGACCCGTGCATACGCACGGGTCGTGTATTTTTGCATTGAAGCTTTGATTATGTTGAAAAATTTAATTTGATATTTTTATGTATAAATAAATAATTATTGAAAAAAAAATTTTGAGGGTTGAATACTTAATTTAATTATATGCACCGATTACATGAATTTAAGGATATATTATTGATATGGTTAGGTGAAATGAAGTATTTTTTCTATAGTATAATTGATAATAAATTAGTTATGATGTAGGTTTAAGTATATGTGTAATATGTAATTTGATTTGTTGAAATATATATTGTTATTTAATGTAATTGGATACAAATTATTTATTTCGATTTAAATGTTTTGAAATCGTTGATTTGTTAGTATGAGTATATGAAATGATTATACTTATTAAGTAAATATAATATATTATAACTACGAATAATTAATTTGATGTACTATATTTAGATTTCTTAATTTTGTTTATATTTTTAACGTTAGTGATTTTAAAGTTTATTAATTGTTGGTAAATTGAAATTTAAAATCAGAACTATTAAATTTGGAATATAAGGTGATTTAGATTTTAATTGATCAAAATACGTATTAGTAGATATTTGAAATCGAATAAGAGACATTATTTTTCTTGGTCGAAATGATTAATATGATTAAATTAGAAATTAGATATTTATGGGAATACGAAGAGTTGGCGGCAAAAGGAATTATGGTTAGTCTTGTCAATGTCCTCAGACTGATATTGTGCAAGTTTTTATTCTAAAGGTTAGAACGTTTAGATGTGCAACAAAACGTTTGCTTTATTTTAGATAAAAGGAGATATCGTGGCTGTTGCTTGTTTTGTTCACAAACAAAGAAGAAAAACAGTCTTCCTCAGCAGTCGCAGAACCGTCGGACTATCAATGTTTGCCTCCAAAGATTTCAGCTTCACCAATTTCTACCAAAACTCTATGATGGTCATGGAACCCTCAAAGGTTAGTTCGTTTGCATGTTGGTTTTTTAATGTTTTGTGTGTTTGATGTATACAGTTGGTTTTTGGAAGAAAGTTTATATTTTTCTGTCATGCTTTGGTTGAACCATGTCCATAAAGTTTTATAAAGTTTTTATTTTGAAGGAAGTTTATGGTTTTATGCATTACAAGATTTTTTGGAGTTTGAAGAAGGATTTTATGAACAATGGGGCAAATCTCTACTGCTGGGGATAAATTTTTTCAGTGATCCGAGAGGAAACGTGATTAACATAGAGTTTGAACCAAGTCTTCTTCCTTAGAGTCAGTTTCGTGCGGTAGAGCAGTTGATGGGTTTTTATGACCTAAATGATGTGTATTACGTCGTTAGCCTTTACTATGGGGATCGCTACTTTCGTATGAGGTTGTTCGATCTGGACTGGAATGAAGTGGTGTATCCTGGTAGAAGGAACAATGGTCTAGCATGTGACCCTCTATCCTCAGTCAGATTTTTCCAAGCCTTTAGAGTACAGTTCATTCCAAACACGGTATGTAAGTTTATTTATTTTTTTTATATAATTTTGACTTTACATTTCGTGTTATTTTGTCTAATATAGGGTTTCTGTTGGTTGTTCTGGTAGCTGTTGATAATTTTGCCTGAGTACTTCCAAATGTTTTGTCAGGAAAAAATATCGTTTAACCATCCGGTCAAGTTGTATGATCCTTTGGGCAAAAAATTTGAAATTTTCGTGGACACAGATGAGGGTGGAAGGCTGGTATTATTTGGATTTTGTCAGTATGTTGCATACTACGGGTTCGTGTCTCCTTGTTTCCTACATATAAATTATGTAGGAAACAATGTCTTTGTTCACAGGATCTTCTCGGTGGAAGGAGTTGAAATTGATTATAGTAGAGATTTGCAGACTGCTGGTAGCAACCAAGTTGAAGTTGGTTCTGTTGATTGTGAGAAAATATTAAGTTCTTATGATGTTCGGTCATCTTCTTTGGTATGACTGATAGTTGTAGTTATTAGTTAATAAATTTTGTTCATATTTATGTTGTTAACACAAATTCTTTGAATGCAGTATCTGGATGCCAAATTTGTGAAAGAAGGGTTGGTGAAAGGGAGAAAAAACTATGTCCTAACGAATGGCCATTCACAATTCTGGAACTGCAAGATTCGATGGACAGGAAGGAGTACATTTGAATGTTATCTGACATGTGGTTGGAAGAAATACTGTCAGGACAATGGGTTGGTTGCTGGAGATCGTGTTAGATTTATGGTGCAGAATGACCAAAGCAACGTCATCCAAATTCTGAAGATTTAGCAAATATATGTATTGGTAGTTATTTTGGTCTGTAAAACGAATGTATGGAACGTATGAAGAATGTGTATTTAGTTTTCTTTATTTGAACAGAACTAATATTTTGTGTGTCAGCATTGATATTTTTGGTATGTTGGTATTAATGTTTGTGTAATATTTTATATTTGAATATTAACCTTTTATTGTATGTTGTCATCTTTGTTTTAAAGTCCACAATATATAATATTAATGAAGTATGTATTGTAAGTATATGTTGTATTTGGGATTCGTGAATATGTCATAATTTAATTTTATTACTTTATATTATTTTTAAGTAGATTATTAGAGAAAAGAAAGATTTGAATAATTTTAAAAAAGATATTGTGATATTAAAATTGTGAATTTCTATATTAGTTGAATATGAAATAACTTAGAATAAATTAAAATAATATATTACTATATTTTGCATTATATGAAACGTAACAAGAATAATTAAAACTTGATCAACTATTTTTAATATGAATTGTTAAATAAAATGGGAAATTTATAAGTATTATTATATTTTGCAGTATACGAAACATAGTGCAAGAAAAATAAAAAGTTAATGAACTATTCTTAATAGGAATTGGTAAAAAAGTTGGAAATTTATAAGTATTATCACCTAAAAATCCATCTGACTTCATTGGATATAAGTATTGTGATTGACAAAATCATGTAGGAAACAAAATTAAATTAATGAAATAATGTGTAATAAAAAAATGAATAACTCAATTTGTTCAACTAAGATTTATAATAATGCTAAATATTTAAATAAAGTATAATAAGTTAAACATGTTAACATTTGTTAATATTATTATCTGTAACAGAATTGAAAAAGTAATTTCACAGTTCATGAATTCATGTACTCGATATAGGTACGATAGTGATAATTACAATAGTTATTTGATATATGAAAATGGATCACGATTTGTAGAGCTTATAAGAATAATAATGTCAACTCTGTGGGAGGTGCGGTAAAGAATGATGGTTGTTTGGTTAGTAAATAGTCATTATTCATTGGGCTAGTTAAAGGTTTTAGAGTCTTGGTTTACCTGGAAAAATGAATAAGTTGACAGTTATGTTATGAAGGTCCATGGCATAATTATGGTGGTGTGTTTAGTAAGTATATTCAGTATCAATTGGGCTGAATATGGGTTTGAGAAAAACTTATTTTTCATAAGTAATTTGAGAAAAACTTTTTTTTAATAAGTAATTATTATACGACGGTACATGGGCACTATTTGATCTAATTGTGGTAGGTGTGCCAAATAATTATGTTGGTGTGAATAATAAGTAATAATAGTCGTTTGTTGAATCTATGCATTTATTATGTGTTGTTTGGTTTTTTTGGTGTATGGTAGATCAGAATTTTAATGCATGTGCCAAAATAAGCACGTATTCAACGAATAAAAATGGTAAAATAAGATATAAAAAACCAACGTAAATAATGACAGAAGGAACCAATTTACTTACATCTCCATGTTTTCCTTCAATGCATTGAAACAGAAACTTAAACAGGACACCAATTCAGCATATGAAGACAGCACAATCAACGATTGATATGTTCAAAAGTAGCCTCTGAAAGGCATTTTACACAAAATACAGGAATACAGGTATGTTACCATACAATACAGTCATAGATTGTTAAAAACTTCTTTGAAAACTACATTTGTGGTAGTAGTCAAAGGTTTGTTTTCATTGTCATGGATCAAAATCTTTAATCCGGATTTGCTTTTAACTCTAGAAGCTGCAACATATAATTGACCATGACTAAAAACTGGTGTTGGCAAATACAACCCAACACAATCTAAAGATTGTCCTTGAGATTTGTTA
>Ga0099822_1003262_pt1 | contig 20759 bp, 9 predicted proteins | sample CowpeawhiteBW_FD_76839 | JGI IMG/M metagenome (GOLD analysis project Ga0099822, IMG submission 76839) | Root nodule microbial communities of legume samples collected from California USA - Cow pea white BW | ecosystem: Host-associated > Plants > Roots > Nodule | place: USA: California | collected...
AAAAAAAAAAAAAAAAAAACTCTTCGTGTAAGTTTTTAGTATGTTACACTGATAAAGGTTTCTTGATATGATAATGTTCACAAGTTTATATTTTTACAACTATATGTGGATGCATAATCTTGATTTCTATAAAAAAGTAATTGCACATCTAATTTTTCAGTTTTTAGAAGTTTAAGTTTTTTTTTTCTTTGATGATATGTATATGTTTCTATTATAACGGAAAGTATTCGTTACTTATAAAAACTTTAATTAGTTATTATCTAGGATAATGCTAATACTGTTTTATAATAATTAAGCTTTAACTCTTATTATTGCAAAATGTAAATTAGAACTTTTTAGTAATAATTAGATTATATTTAATATTGAATGAATTTTTTTTAATTTTAAAATTTTTTGACTATGGATGGCTCCAACAAGGATAGTTTATATTGTGTAGAATCAGTAAAAAAAAAATTGACTCGTTACTCGTTTCATTATTCAAAGAATACTCATTTAAAAACTAATTGTGAGTTTTAAAAAAGATTTTTTATCCATGTGTGTAATATCAACAAATTACCAGCAGAAGTGAATTTAAGCATTGTATTCACATAAATACTTGTTTGTCCATGTGAGATCATTGTATCCATGTCCAAAACTATTTTTGGTTCCAATTTTTTATAGGAAATATTAGTTTGATATTTTTTTTATTTGTCTCAAATCATTTCTATTAGTACCGTACTAACAACATTAAAGAAGTATTATCTGTTAGCTAATGATTTTTATAATTTAATTTTTTATTTTTTTAAAATCTTTTAAAAAAACTTAAAATTTTGTCACGTGTTAAGATGATATTGTGTCACCTGACAAATGTAATAGATCAGATTTTCTGTTGCGAGTCAGGTAGACATTAGTTGTATTTGACTCAATCCGTTGTCATCTCTAAATGGAGTCTATGGTGGACCATATAACAATGCCTGTGATGGAGGTGCATCCTATTGTTCAGTCATAGTTTGATTTAGTCGTAGATAATCATAATAATATTTGCATTGTGAATAGATCTTCTCTTTGTAAGAATCTAGATGATGGTATGCACGTTGAATCTGATTCCTTGATTGTTTTTTTTTTTAAAATGTCACTCTTATTATGAATAGTTTGTACGATTTACAACAACTAAAATTATCATAGTATAATTCACCTACAATTTTAATTATTTGACATATATGGAATCTCATTTTTAAAAGGAAATGAAAATAATTTACAAATAGACTAATATGTGATGAGAGAAAAAATTCTAATAATAAAAAAGACGGTGACCCACTTCATATTAGAGAATCCAGGTAGAGATATGTCACAAAAAATTAATACTTAATCTTTAAAAGAAAAAACTCTAAAAATTAAGTTCAAAGTAATTTGTGAAGAAAAATATGTTTTTTTTTTTTTATAGTAGTTATTTTTTTAGCTACGTGATGTAATTTTATCATATATATTTGGTGTGATCTTCCGTATTTTTTCTTTTCTTTATTTTTTTTAATAAAATCGTGATAACTTATTTAGATAATCTATAAAAATGTCAATTTAATATTTATATCATTAGAGAAATTAGGATAAAAATGGCAAAATAACAATAGCTTTTGGAGAAAATTTTGATAAAACATATGGGTCAATGTATTTTAAAAATGTGAAAGTAAATCTATACCCATCTCCCCTGTATTTTTACCATTGGACTGATAAATTAAGCTAGAGATGACTATATCAAAATTAAAACTACTGAAAATATTTGATATTAGAGAATTTCAACAAAATATCACACAAATCTAGAAAATAAATGTTTAAATGGTAAAATATTATTGAAAAATATTGAAAACAGTACTAAATAACATAGAGAGCGTTATGTACTTATTGAAAAAAAAAAAAACATAGCAAAAACAAACTTGATATTTGTTTCAGAATTAAAATACGGAGAACACAATTATTGGTGCCAGAGTTCCAGGAGTATGATTTTATTATTATTGTTAAAAAACTAAGTTTTAAATATCTAATAAATTGATATTTTCAATTAAATATTTAGTAAAAAATATTTATTTAGTATTCAATTTTTTTTAATTAAATTTATTTATTTAATTATTTTAATGGATAATATAATTATGATTTTATTTCATCATCGAAAACATGTATTTCTACTCATTGAAAAGAATTCTAATATTACTATAAAAAATGATATTTCAGCAAGATAACGTAGATTTCAAATTTAATTAAACTTATTCTGAGTAATAAAGAAACCACAGGTTTTAATAAAGCAGTTAAACTGAGCATCTTTACTAGTAAATACAAATCAAGAAACTGTTATTTTTATTAAATTATAAAAACACATTAAAAAGAATTAACCAATTTATAATAGAACATTGTCATATAAAAACGTTCCTTCTAATCCTGTTAAAGAGCCAAGACAGGATAATGTTTCATAAATCTAATTCATAATGCAAGGTTAATTCAATGGAAGTAAAAATGTACAAATGACACGTATTGATATATATGTATATATATATTTGGTTGATGAACTACAATAAATTTAGTCTCATCTCTGTGCTGATTAAGAAAAATAGTAATAAATAGAAACAAGATGTGGTTCAACGTTCACATCAGAGTCCTAAAGATACTTCCAATCAATATTAACTTTCCACTTTGCCCTTTCCACCCAGTGGGAAAGTTGGTCAGAGCATCCAAGGCTACTTAAATAGTTTAATTTAACAATGTCGGAAACAGTACTGCACGGTCTTGGAACAAATCATGTTCAAAATATTGAACCAAACACTGTCCCTGCATTTAGTTTCTCTCTCTCTCTCTGATTAATGTTTTGCCATACATAAACTAATTGATAAACAAGAAAGATTAGAAACATGAAATTACAGTTAAACCCAACTCTTTATTTGAGGTTAACCCTGCCAAGTTCGATAACCGAAACAAACAAAAAGCAGCACGTGAAAGCAAATTGCAGTGAGTTCAGGTTCTTAACATGGTTGGCAGAGAAAAAGAGAAATTCAGGCTTGCGCTGTGTTACTATGTCTGCAATGTAATGACAAGAAAAGCATTAACTACCGAGAGAACCGAAAAACAAGTACTCGAACCCACTTCTACCACCTTCTTCTTCTTCACTTCCTTCTTTCTATTTACCAAACAAAAAGCCCCACCCAGTTTCGCGTATTACTCCAGGTGTCAAAACATTCAATTATGTACAAATAAAGAAAAATATATATGCAATTAAGCAACGATAGAATCATCAAAATAAGAATACGGATTAATCAACTTTCAACCTTTTCTTCCACAGATTATTTACCAGAGGGTCAATTCTATGTCCGGTTCTCGCCGGTTCCGATTTGCACCTAGTGAGTACACTAGGGCGTGATGCAATTGCAGACGCCATTTCAACTCCTTTTTCGTCAGATAATAATTCATCAACCTTTTCTTCTTCTTCGGTGAGTGAGGCAATTTTAGTTCCGAGAAACCCAAGTTTGGGGTCCGTTTGCGGTTCCTCGGAGGCAGGTTCCGTGTTCGGAAACTCCGTTTCCTGGTCCTTAACGGGGGAACTCCAAAACCTGCAAGCCAGGGACGAGGATCTGTACGGCGCGGATCTACAACGGGTCAACAACAACGCGTTTTTCGGCGGCGTGCCGGGGTTGGAAGCAAAAGAAACGATATTTTTATCCACATTGGTTCTCTCTTCGGAGGCGGACTCCGATTCTTGGTGGTGGTTGGGCCGGGAGTGTTGCTTGGGCTTGCGGCGGAAGAAGGGCCAGGTGAGGCAGAAGGGCGGGTAGCGGCAGGGGTTGGGGTTGGGAACCCAGCGGCAGCGGCAGCGCGTGGGAGGGACGTCGCGTTTGGTGTTGGAAGAGCGTTTAACTCGGACTTGCCCCATGCAAGTGACCTTGGGGGAAGAAGGTTCCTGGGTGGTTTGTGTTTGGAGGTTGGTGGTGGTTTTCTTGCGCAGGAACATTGGGCTTGACCTGGACCTTCTGCTTTTGCTCCCTGCATTGCTCCTGAGAAACCTCATGAGTGGTGGAGGGAATTTGTCGGTCCGACCCGGACTCGAAACGGGTTTGGATGATAGCTTCATGTCCGGTGATTGAGCGATGGTTTTTCTTCCACTCTTCCCCGAAAGTGTGAGAGAGGGTTTGGTTTGGTGTGGTGGTAGCAGTGACTCGTTGTAAAACGCAATCGAGATGGGGTATGTCTGGGGGAGCTTGCTTTCTGCAAAATGCTTTTCCCATTTTTTGTTTTTTTGCTGTGGACTTTTTAAATTTTATTGCATCTTCGCACGGATGGGTGAATCCCCTTTACTGTCAAGATCTTTTTTATTATTTCCATCTCATACAAGAACTATCGTATTCTCATTATTTTTTATTAAGTTCCATCTCTTAGTCCTCCTCAGCTAACCACTGAATTCAAATTCACATTATTTTTAATTATACTCTAATTCATAATTATGATTAATTAATGCAAAACCATTTAGATTGAAAAGAAATACAAGAATTAAGTAATCGCTGAATTATCAAGTATCAGAGAGTGTACAAAAAATGTGGGGACGAGACGAGAATCCGTGGCTACCAAAAAGATACAAGCGAGGAGATAATTTTATTTCAACTGAACTTTCAGTTTATTTATTTATTTAGTAAATAAATATTTTATGTGACTTTAAATAAATGCAGAATAAAAACATTTTAAATAAAACAATGAACTATTGATACTGAATTAAAATTAAGGATGTAGATTGATGGGTAAGTTATCTTCTAGCGGAAGATAGATGATACCTGGAACACTCCGGATCCAGGAAAAAACAAGAAAGTTAGAGAAAAGAGAGTGAAAAACAAGGGGAACAGGGCTACACAATCTAGTCCACACAGTCAATGAAAACGTATTTATGATTAGATTTCTTTATATTTATTTACTTTCTAAATTTTGGAGAGGCATTATTGAGCATTGACCCATTAAGTATTGACCCACGGCAAAAATCTCACTACACTTGCACTGATAATGAAATTCAGAATTATAATTTTTTTATCATTTATTTTTTTTCTTGTACTTAGAAAAATTATGCTTTTAGATATGACATTTAAATACATATTTTATTTATATTTTTAATCAATTTAAATATAATCGTTAAGACCTTTTTTATTTTGTATCTATGAAATATTTTTTTTTTGTTTTTTTATCTTTAGTTTCCGTAAAATATTTCAGAGAAACAAAAATAAAAAATTATTATTTTATCAGAATTAAAAACGGAATGTAATTCTTAAATTATTGTTCAACCATCCTTCTTAAAATTTTAAAATTTTCTAACAACACCGTTATTCATTTTTCTCGGAAATTACTTTGTTTGCTGTTGGTTGGAGTATTGTGCTATGTAAGAGGAAAGAAAACAACGATAGCGCGTGTTATATGGTCTCGAAAAACAGCACCACCAAAAGTTAGAAGTTGACAAGTAGAGATGCCAATGCCTTCTCAAACGCTATTTCCAACACCGTGGAACCAGTTTGTTGTGGTTTTTATGTCAATACGTGCTCTATTTTTTCTCTATCATTTTCCAATTAAAAATAGATATCCCATACTTTAGTCCTGCTTCAATTCTGGCATTACTTTTTCAAATACATTCATCAGAACGTGAAAAGTCAAATCTTTAGCAACACTTTATAAAAATTATTATTACTGGTTAAGGGGACCAAAGTAGTGAAAAGTGCTTGGGAAAAACTGAGAAAACAGCAGTATTATGCGCAACAACGAATCATTATTGCATACAATAGAAAACGCAATCCCCTGATGCAGGTCCCAATACCATGGTCTCACGCCATTTCCGTACTGTTTCACAACATAGTGAGTGAACCAACACTATCTTCAAGATTCCACCAGTAACGTTTCTTTACAATCCTATCCCTGTGAAAGTTCAGACAACCGTGCAAAATGTCAAAGCAATTCGGTGATTTCAGTGTTATTTCTCCCAACAAGACAGCATGGAAAGTAAAAAATATTTCAGTTTCAGCAGTCTCAGTTACTTGTGACACTCGTGAAGATGGCTTGTGATGAATAAAAAAACAATGGCATCATGGCCCCCAGAGAAACACCAAATCTGAGAGCAGTCTAGTCCTGTAACGTAGGCATTGAAGTAAAAAATCCTACAAACCAATTACTATATTCACATGTCCATATTGTGCAGATACAGCACTTCATTGAGTTGCATTGCAAGTTGTCTATATTAAAAATATGAATGTGGGTCGTCTTGAGATCCGGTACTCGAAGCATTATAAATTGACCAGAACAATGTTTACATATATATCTATCACATGATGCCCAATAACTAAATTAACATCTGATAGAACAATTGCCTACAAAATTATTACCGTTCTAATGTATCATATGATTTTGTCGATGTACTTTGTATGCTCATATAAATCAGAGTCACTTCTCCGGTAATAAGAACTTGGTTCATACACAGCAAGTGTTTTCATATCACCAACTGATTGTTCTGACTTTGAGTCCAGGGTGTTATAGTCCCAATTGGTGGTTCCCTTGTGAATCTCAGTTCCATGACCTGGGAACAATGGCTGATGTTAGAGATGCACCTTTTGCTGATAAAGCATAGTAATGCAAAACGAATGAAATGAATTAAGATGCAGGTTCAAGGAAACAAAGCATTTACTTGTGCCTGAAACTGTGGGTAGAGGGAGTTCGGTTAGGAGAGTGACACAGTTTTTTAGTGCCTGCAGTTCAGCTTCCTTCTCTTGCAGTTTAGAACGAGCCAGGTATAATTCAGATTCCAATTCCGCAATCTGGTTTTCTTGCTGTTCTATCTTCAACTGACATAGTTTCTGATTCAATTCTGTTGCCGATACTGCGTGGAATGGAGAAGACTTGAAATTCAAGTCATCTGCTCCATAATAGCCTTCATTTGGAACTTGAACCTGGTTATGTGATATTTTTTCTACCATGTCAATAAAATGTAATTTTCTAAACATTATAAAACTATCTAACTTTAAAAAATACAATATTCTTCCTGGTATTCGAGATCAAAATACCCTTAACAATAGAAATAATAGAGGTGATATTAATTATATGATCACATAAATGAAAAATTATTACATGTTTTGAAATCTTATTAATTGCTATGTGATGCATAATCACAAAGAAAAGACTAAAACAGTAAAACAAGTCCACAACCTAGAGATATCTCAAGAAAGAATTTTCTTATACGAAGAAGATTATTACCTCGTAGAATTTTGACCTTGTTTCTTCTAGAAAATTAGTGTCAACACTATCCCCAGGAAGTTTTTGGAGTTCAAATTCAAGTTCTTCTTCCAGTTGATCCATGACCAGAACCAGCGAATCTGAGTCTTCCGTAAGAGCACTACTTCCACATTCACCATTATCGATCAGTGAGAGACACCAAAATTTAGAATCAGTTTCTCCGAGTTCACTCTTTGTTTTCTTGAACATTGTTTCTTCATCCTTGCCACTCGTGTTGCTAAATTCCAGACCATTGCTATTGCCAACGTAATCCAAAAACTGGTGAGCATGTGACGATTTTTTAATGATGATTTCAGATTTTAGTTCCTCTATAATTTTTGCCGTCTTGTTCATGGTTTTTGTGAGTTCACTGACCTCATCTCTTCCAACCATCATACATTTTATCCCAAATCTAACTCCCCAATCAAATAACGCGCTTGCTGAAAAATATAATACGATGTTATACATAATCAAAATAATATTATAAAAAAATGTGGATGAGACTACAAATATAATGTAAAGAATAATTACAAACATTTAAAAATTCAAAATGTTTTTAATTCATTTGATTAAAAGCATTAATCAACGAACAAACCAGCATGTTTTTTAGGAGACAGGAAAGAACTCTTATTGGTGATGGATTTTCTCGCGGTTTTTCTCCTCTTCTTGAAACCCAGAGGCAATTTGCTTCTGCCGTTGCGCTGCACCGTTGGTACTTTACCCCGTGGGCCCATAATGCCTTTCTCAGGCCCATTTCGTCTACGGGTAAAGCCCAATAGCCCGTTTCGTGTCTCTGGAATCACGAGTTGCCGGTGGGAATTGCTATTGCCATCGTCAACAGTTGGAACTTCTTCCCCGTTACTGCATTGCGAAGCTTGTTTGGGGAAGAAGCGCTTTGCGGCGAAACACGTGGATCCCGCTACGACAGCGGTTAAGAGAAACTGCCACATTGAGACAAATTAACACCGTTTGCAGACAGAATTACCAAATCAAATGTGCAGTGAGAAAAAGGTTCGGAACTTGGTAGAAGCTTTACCGAGTGTGTGTGATCTTTTGTATCCGTTTTCGCTTTGAAATCCCCCGATTCACCCAGGCTTCTTTCAGCCTTGTAGTGTATCAGTATCTGTATCAGTTTCGATTTTCATCTTTATGACAGATTAGTTTTGCGCTGTGCCAGAATAACAATATGTCAAATAAGAGATTCAAAATAAAAATACCGAGGCAAAAACTTTGTTTTCAGAGTAATAATTTCTGATTCCCAGCTATGGAAAAATATTGCATTATTTATTGTGACTTCCTTGCAGAGGAATGGCTTAGTAATTGTTATGTTTTAAATGTTAAATGAAACTCGTGCATTTTCAACAAATAATGGTTAAGGCAAGTTCATTTGTTATTTGTTATTTATCCCCATGACTCTAATTTCTCTCACAAACATAAAAAAGGAAATTGACTTGAGTATTGGGCAACCACTGTGTTTGCTGAAAAAATTATACTTATCTGCTTTAATTTTATTGTTTTGGTTAGATCCTTGGCATTGAAACTACTACTTAGGAGTTCAATGTATAGAGTTGGTGAGAAATTAGATATTCTAATACCTTCTTTTTACGTTATTCAAAAATATGGTTCATCATAAAAACAATAGTAATAATGTAATAAAATATATATGTATATTAAAATAATGTCCTTATGGTATGTTACTTTATTTGAAAAACACTTCCTCTTGAACATAAAAAAAATGACAAATACAAATTAAAAATTAATCAAATAAAAGAATGTGGAGCAAAAAAAAGAGTTAAGAAACATATATAACAATATGGTAAATTAAATTAAATATTTAATTTTAATACATTTTTATTTTATAATTTTGATATGATGTATGGTCCACTTGTTAGACATGATCATATGACGTGATTTTTAAAATAATACAAAATAGTTGAAAATGTAATTTTATTTTTTTTCTTTATTATTATTCGAGTCATAATATATATAATATATATACATTTGCTACCTCAATGTGGATTGTGGATAATATAATTATGATTCTATTTTTTAACTTTTATATTTTATTTTTTATATGATTTAAGATGGACTATCGATTATCAATATTTTTTTAGAAAGATTAATAATTTATAATAAATTACGTCAAAAAATAAATAATGAATATCAAAAAATAAAAATCATAATATAATTTTTTATTGATTATATTTAAACTATTTCTAATTATAATATATATAAGCTGTCAATATTATAATTGTAGTAACCAAAATCAATTATAATAGTAAAAAATATTTACCAAAAATATTCGATATCAATATAATTATAAATAATTATCCTAAAATTCAATTATTTTAATCATATAACGATTCGTTATTCGGTATAAAAGATATGTTCTTTAGTATCACTATCTTATCTTTACCTGCACTATTCAATGTTTTTTTATTTTTGTCAAATTTTAAATAAGATTATTTAATTATTCAAATAAATTTTTAATTTTTAATTATTTTTAAAAAACTTATTCTTTAAAAAAATAAATTTAAATAAACTATAATAAAAAAATTAATTATTATTAAAAATAAAATTTGACAAAATCAAAATCAGAATAATTATTTAATAAATAGTTTTTTTCATAATTGAGTGGAGGTGTAGAAGGCCCAAATAAGAGAAATAGATCAAGTCCAATGTACCCTTCTTTATTTTCTTAATGCAAAACAGGCTAAAGGATGGGCAGAGAAGAAAAACAAAATTAGTTTTTTGAGAAAAGCACTTTGTGGAGTTGGTTTTGGTGTGGTGGCTGCGTAACACAGTACCGGCCGCAGTGAAGTCGCAGAAGGAATTTCAAGTGCTTCATTACAGAAACCCCTAAAATCCTTTGTTTCATCTCCAATGGCCAACGAACCTTCGTTTTTGTTTTCCGGCATTCGTTTCAACAGAAAGAAGTTCGGCGCCGACATTGCCAGGTTCCAGGTACCTCTCTCTATCTCTCTCCATCACATTCGCTTATTCACTGTTACACCACATACAATTAATAACTGTTATTTTTCGTTGATTTTGAAAAGAAAAAAGATATCGATACCGATTCGGCGAAGATTTCGAGCGTCGCCGAAGGCGAAAGCGCGAAAACGAGGGAAGCAGTAGAAGAGAAAACAGCGTCCACGAAGAAGAGGAAGCGCAAGGGAAACACTTCCGGTATTTACATTCTCTTGCTTTGTTATACCGTTCCATCTCTTGTATTCAACGCTTCGTATCTCATTTTTGCTCCGTTTCGTAAATGCAAAAAAAAAGAAAATGTTGAAGGATTCAACGTGTTTAGAAATTCTGCATCTGTGGCGCGGTCCATTGGTGATGTTCAAGCTGATGAGGAGTCTATTGAGCTGAAAAAGAAGAAGAATAAGAAGGAACAAAATCAACAACTCGAGGTTCCTTTTCTGTTTTGTGCAATTTGCGTAATTATAAGTGCTACTAAGTGTGTGCAATGGTTTCACATATTGAATATGTTTTCAGCGAGACGCGATATTCAGAAAACAGCACAACATTCATGTCTCTGGTTATAATGTACCGTCTCCTCTTCAAAGCTTTGACGAGTTGAAATCAAGGTATCTTTCATGAGAATATTATGGGGTTCATTTCTGAGTAATATCTTGCATTAGAAAGGGAGGATTCAGAATATTAATGAATTGTTTGCAGATATAAGTGTCCATCGTATTTGTTGCGCAATCTGAAGGAGCTTGGATTCAAAGAACCAACGCCTATTCAGAGACAGGCTATTCCAGTACTTTTAGATGTACGAATTATGTCTTCAGAAAACTGTTACTTAAGTTCGATCATGATTCATAAGTAGTTTCTATTGTCCTTGGGATAGGTATTAACTGAATATTGTTTTTAACTGCTGTATTTCTTCAATTATTTGGGACAGGGTCGTGAATGCTTTGCTTGTGCACCAACTGGTTCTGGGAAAACCCTTGCATTTGTATGTCCAATGCTTATGAAGCTTAAGGTATTTTTCTTATTTTCTTCAACTCGTGTTTGCAGTTCCCAATGTCCTTCGGTTCATATAATATAATATATTTTATGTTTTACAGGACCCAGAAAAGGGTGGCATTCGAGCTGTTATCCTTTGTCATACCCGTGAATTATCTGCTCAAATATTTCGAGAGTGCAAAAAGCTTGCCAAAAGAAAAAAATTTGGTATTAAGTTAATGACTAAAAATCTCTTACGAAATGCTGATTTTTCGAAGTTTCCATGTGATATACTAATATCCACACCACTCCGATTACGCTTGGCTATCAAGAAGAAGAAGATTGATCTCAGCAGGTGTAGCTCCACTTTATATAAAATTTTGCTAGATTCTTTTAGATGTATCTTACGATTGTTTCTACGAAGTTAGTGGCAGATATCTGATTTGATTTATTATATAGCTCGTTGTATTGATTTTTTTATTTCTTCAAACTACTTTGGGTGCTTCAGAGTTGAGTATCTTGTCCTGGATGAATCGGATAAGCTTTTTGAGCCCGAATTATTCAAGCAAATTGATTCTGTTCTCAAGGCATGCTCCAACCCCTCAATCATCCGCTCGCTTTTCAGTGCTACTTTACCTGATTTTGTTGAAGATCGAGCTCGTGAACTTATGCATGATGCTGTTCGTGTAATTGTTGGTAGGAAGTAAGTTCAATGCAAAACATTTACAAACATGATGCTCCTGAGCATATCCTTAATACAGTTCTCGTTTACATTATTTTGTAGATAATGTCTAATGCTTTTATTTGAATCAGGAATATGGCTTCTGAAACGATAAAGCAAAAATTGGTTTTTACTGGAAGTGAAGAAGGAAAACTTCTTGCAATTCGTCAAAGTTTTGCAGAGGTAAATGGCTAAACTAATTCATTGGATAATAATTCTGTCTGTCCAACTTTCATATGCTTCAAGGGGTTGTGTGTCTCACAATTAAACGCTAGTTGGTCTTGGTATGTTTAAAAAGAAATTAGAATCGTCCCTACAATTTATTATTAATATATATATTTTCCTATTATTATTCTTTTTTGTAGTCTCATTTGTTTTACTGACTGTGCGCTACATTTACATAATTAAGCTCTTTGTTTATTCTGGGTTTGGTGCTAGATAATGTGACTTGGAATGTTTAATTACATATCACTTATCTTCGCTTGGCTTTGGAACTTGCAAAATGCATATAATATTGTAGTCCCACCTCCTATGAGCTATATTGGTATTTTTTTAGTTGCTTGTCTTCTGACCTTATATTCTGCAACGTCTTGTAGAGTCTAAATCCTCCAGTATTGGTCTTTCTCCAAAGCAAGGAACGAGCCAAGGAGTTGTACGGTGAACTTGCATTTGACAACATTAGAGTTGATGTCATTCATTCTGATTTGTCTCAACAAGAGGTAGTTCTGACAACAGAATGTTGTTTATTTGAAAATACATAGAAAATCTGCAACATTCCCCCTCCTCTCCAAAAAAACATAAAAAATGAAAAACTGATTAGTGTGTGACGAAGGTCTGGTTTTTCATATTTGAATGAAGATGTCAAGTATAATGTTCCTTATTTGTTAATTTTTTTATCATCAGCATATGTTTTCCAATTCTAAAGCATACCTTTTCATTTAGTAGTTTTTTTCTGATCTCATACATTTCTATGTAGCGAGAAAATGCTGTCGACAACTTCAGAGCTGGAAAAACATGGGTTTTGATTGCTACTGATGTGGTTGCCCGGGGAATGGATTTCAAAGGAGTGAACTGTGTGATCAATTATGATTTCCCTGATTCTGCCTCCGCATACGTCCACAGAATTGGTATGTGCAGCTATACTAAAGTTGTTTTAGATTTGAGAAAAGATATTTATAGAGATTATAGTCCCTATATCCACGACTTTTTATTATTTGCTAACATATTCGTTCTCATTATAGGTCGTTCTGGCAGAGCAGGGAGGAGTGGAGAAGCGATTACTTTTTACACAGAGGAAGACATTCCATTCCTGCGGAATGTTGCTAATCTTATGGCAGCATCGGGCTGTGAAGTTCCATCCTGGCTCATGGATTTGCAAAAAAAGAAGTGGAAGAAGCACCGGCCCAAAAGAGATTCAATCTCAACAAAACCAGACCTATAACAGCATAGAATGAGAACACAAGTTTAACCCAGAAATATCCGGTAGTATTTATGTCTTAACAGGCCAGTGTTAAGATTTCTTCGTTACCCATCCCCAAAAGTTTAACACCATGTAAAGGGAAGGGTTTAGAATGTGACGTTTCAGGTTAATTAAGTAAAGAAGCTGGTAGTTGCCTAAAATCTTACACAGTATCGTAATGCCGTCAGTCATCATTGTAGTAGCCATCTGAACTGTAAATCCCTGTGTACTGTGGGAATTTTGTGCCTCTTTATGTTGTAAACTTGGAACCTTTTACCCCTAGAAGCAACGAGTATTATTTGTTAAACTTTAAGAATTCTTTTTCATTAAACGTTATTTTATTGAGGGGTGATGCGGATTATCTTATTTTTATTATTAAGTGTTATATGAATTACTATTATATATATATATATATTTTTTTTCCCAAATCCCTTAATTCTGTTTGCTTCAACTTTCTCTACTCTTTATGTACTGGCTCTCATTGTTCTTTGTTTATTTTGATTGTCCACACGCCAGTAATTTTGCAATACACACCCAGTTTATAGTATGAGTTAATTTGTTCAACATTTTTTTTTACACAGTTTCCAACATTCGAGAGAAACGTCCCCACTTAATCCACGGGTCTTTGGCGCAAAATATTTAGTTATCAAACATAAAAGATGAAAATGAGTCATCTCACATACTGCCAAAATACCTTCCAGCAGATATTTTAGCCATATGACACCAATGACACATGAAAATAGTTTAATAAATAAACACATATAAACGAAATTCATCTCCCAAATTAAAGTTTCCTAAAACTATAAAACTGGAAATATCGTACCTCAAAAGAAAACCTCAACTCTAAAAAAAAAAAGTAATAGCAGTTCTTTAGACTGCACTCAAGTGTTAAAACTTAGAAAGTTCCTTTTGTGTGTTAAATTGTCTAAGTAAAGCACCAAAATAACCTTGACACGATTTTATGTCCTCCGTTTTGATATTTGTTTTGAAATTATGAAGTATAATTAATATTATTATATATATATATATATATATATATATATATATATATAAATAAGATAAATTATTTTCTAAGAGTAGTCTGGAAAGATATTTTAGGTATAAAACAAGTTAAAGCTACACTTCAATATACAGCAAATAGATTCTCAAATATATTATTTCTTCTAACGAGTCTTAATATGATTAAATAGTAGATTAAAAACCTTTTTTAGCTTTATAACTAAGAGATAAAAAGGGTTTTATTGAATTTCCAATATAATAGTAACTAGGAAGTTATTTTAAAAGTAAAGATTAAAATAGTGTTAAAAAATTAAGAGCTATTTCAATCTAGTTTTTCAAAGCCAATTTTATTTTCAAATTAAAATTTAGATATCAAAAACAGAACAATTACAACCATTCTAAACAGAACCTCAAATCTTAAAACCAGTAATTTAATACTCATATTAATAGTCAATTATATTTAAACCATTATAAAATATTAAAGAATTGTATAACAAGCATTCTCCACGATTAATTTATCACTTTTCTTCTGTCTTTAATATTGGAAAATGAAGTTTTTTTCTTCCTCTCGTTGTTTTCATATAAGCAATATCTTGGTTATGCTAACCCCTATTCCTTGGGTCAGAATAATTAATAAACTTGAATGTTACAAAATTTTATATAAGAATAATTAACTTCAAAATATGTTAATGTTATTTCACTTTATGGCAAAAAATACTCATAAATATTATACAATTGTCATTTATATTTTTTATATAAAAAAGTTAAAAAATAATTAAATAATAAAACTCAATGTCATTAAATTTAATATTCCTCTGTTATTAATATTATTTGGAAAAATTATATCATTAACTATTTTTTTCATTCCTCAGTTTAACTTTCTATCTTATTTAATATGATTTAGTCATTTCATTATAAAAATTAGGGTATAGAGTTCTAAATTTAATTTGAATTTTATTGTACAACATTCCTTTAAACCGAATCAATGTTATAATATTCATATTTTTAATATAATTTTATTTAACTACGATACAAATATGTTAAAATTATTTTAATTTTTATCTTTATGCATCAAACAAATTGTCATTTATAACCGTATAACACTTATAAGTATTTTTGTTATTTAAATAAAATAAAATTATATTAATAATTATTGAAGTGAGAATTTATTTAATGTCACACTTAATTATGAATTTATTCTTATTAATTATACCTCATTAATAAATTTATTCCTATTTATATCCTTCTCTTGGTTTCAATAGTCTTTGTACCCAGTCCATCAAAGATATTTTAAATTTCTAATTAAAGTTGGACAGTTTTTTACTAATAAATGTGCGTTCAATGCACATAATCGTTATCCTTGTAGTCACTATGAGATAATTATTCATCATTATTATCGACACACTCAATCACAACATATTATATTTTACTCAGTGAATCATTTTTCCTACTTTCAATTATACATTAAGCAGATTTAAGAAGTTTTTACTCAAAAATTTTTTGTAGGTGAATCTTCCCTCATCTCAACTAAACAATTTGAAAAAAGATCTTCAAAATCCTCCTATATGTCTTGTCAGATCCAAAATCTAAACTTGGTATTAAAAATATTTATTTAATATTATTTGTAATTTTTATTCTCAATTAAATCTTTATTTTATTTAAATAAAATGAATACTGAATTAAGAAAAAGAAATTAAAAAAATTATGTTAAATCAACCATGGGACCAGAATCTAATTAAACTAGAAATACATATTTAAAAATAAAAAAAAAAAACTGTGTCAAGTGCAAATGCACATTTCTTTCTCCTAAGTCAAAATTGCATGTATGTAATGAGCTTAAGTGAAAGATGATTCACACACGCACCACTTCCCAAAGTCTGATTCTGTGGACTAGTGTTAGAGATCCAAACCCACCCACACCGTAAAGGTTACTTACTTCAGAGTTCTCACCCACCCCATTACAATAATTCTATAAATAACTACCACAACATTCACTATGCAAGTAAAAAATATTTTTATAATCCACAATATATTTGTCCAAAATCAAAGTTAAATTAATTAACTTTTTTTTTAGATTCTTTGTTAGGACTAGTCAACCTCAAATAAAAAATCAAACCCTAACACAATGTGCATGATGATTACTAATATTAGTTAATTGGCATGGTACAACACATTCTTTATGGATGGATGGGTGCCATCCCAACTGCTATTTGGTGTAGATAACAACCCTTGGTCTCACACTATCTCTTTTTATGCTTTTTTTTTTATTATATTACTTTTACTTCAAGGGACAACCAAGTGAACCCACCCTCCTATGAAATGCCTCCAAACCAAAAACCTAACCATTCAGTTTGGCAGTACCAATCATAAGAACCTCAATAGTTTCAACATTTTGCTTAACAACAAAAAAATGTGCTACCCTTAAAGCTCTCAACTTTATATCACATTAATTCCACTACCCTTCTCTTCATTCTGTGCCCCCCCATCTGGTAATTCAATTCCACCCTGAAGATTCTGCTTCAGGTGGTCAATTACATAGGGTTTAATCAACATGGGTTCACTAGAAAGATCAAAGAAGAAGGTTCTTCTATGGAAGAAGGCCATGCTCCATTTTTCCCTGTGTTTTGTGATGGGTTTTTTCACTGGTTTAGCTCCAACAGGTAAATCTTCTATCTTTTCCACCAAAGTTGCTGTTTCAAACATCACACAGTTTGCTCCACAACCTAGTCAAATGTCACAACTCACAACAAGTGTCAATAGAACTTGGATAGCTCCATCTCCAATCACCATGCACATGGTGGAGCCTGCAATCCCTGAAACTGAAAAGAAAAAAACACCACCAAAGTTGAAGCCCAGAAGACTCATCATCATTGTGACTCCAACAAGCACAAAACTTCCCCACCAAGCTGTGTTCTTGAGAAGGTTGGCAAATACCATAAAGCTTGTTCCTCAACCATTGCTGTGGATTGTTGTGGAAGCAAAAACAAATTCCACAGAGCTTCCTGAGATTCTCAGAAAAACTGGCATCATGTATAGGCATGTGGTTTTCAAGGAAAACTTCACTGAATTAGAAGCTGAACTGAATCACCAGAGAAATCTTGCACTCAAGCACATTGAGCACCACAGACTCAACGGCATTGTGCACTTTGCTGGCCTTTCTAATGTCTATGATCTCCAATTCTTCCATCAGCTTAGAGATATCGAGTATGATTCATTTCTCCCCTTTTGTTTCGCATCCCAAGTTTAGTAAATTATAATTTACATTCTATATCTGAACCAATCTTTAGGAAATGTGTCTCAATTTGGATTCTCGACTAAATTTTTCTGTGTTTTTAGTCTGTTATGTCTTCAACGATGGTCACCGATTTTTAAAATATCAACTTAATATATTTTTAATGTTTAGCAGGAGATATCATTCAAAAAAAATCGGAAAGAAATTTTGGCCTTGAAATATGCTGGTATCTACTGCCTATATTAGTAGTGATGGTTGTTTTAAATTTTATAGAGACAATGTTGAAGGCAAGTGGAAAATCTTAGGGTGATAAGATCAATTTAACAATCATGCATGCATGCATTATATGTTGGTCCTCCATGGTGATTTTTCTGACAAACATTGATTTGGGTACTTAGGTTGTTTGGAACATGGCCAACTGCATTGTTAGCTGCACATAGGAAGAAAGTGAAAATCGAAGGACCTGTTTGCGATTCATCACAAGTGATTGGTTGGCATCTAAGGAACATGAACAATGAAACTGACACAATCACTCCCCCAATTCATATTTCAAGTTTTGCATTTAACAGTTCCATTCTTTGGGACCCTGAGCGCTGGGGTCGCACTTCCTCTGTTCAAGACACTTCTCAGGTAAAAACATTCTAATTTATAGGTTATCATGACCAGTGTCCAGTACTCTTTCAAAAATATTGTTTAGATTATTTTTACTTATCTAACGAAAAATGTTAGTTGTCAGTAACGTAATATTTTTCAGTCTTCCTTTCAAATTTTATCACTAAGTTAACCTTGTAGCTCCGGATTATTTCTATTTGTTCCAAAATTGAAAATTCTTTTGAACAAAGAGCACGTAATATTTTGTTCATAGTACATGAAGATTTGTTGCGGATGGTCCTCATTTTGACAGAATGTTTTAAATGGTCCTCATTTTTAACGAATGTTTAAAATGGTCCTCATTCTTGCAATTCGTATTTTATTTTGTCTTTTTATGTGATGTCGTTTAAATCAGTAACGGAACCAATGTACAATACACGTAACACATCCCAATGCAACGTAATACAAACAGTATCACCTATACAGTGTTCCATTATTGACCAAATAAAATACGAATTGCGAAAATGAGGATCATTTTAAACATTCGATAAAAATGAGAACCATTTTAAACATTTTGTCAAAATGAGGATCATCCACGACAAACACTACGAAAACGAGGACAAAAAGATATTTAAGCCAAAAATTTATTTTGGATGCTAATAATGTGTTAACATTCTCATAAATTATTTTCACCCATAAAAAGCAAGCTCCTAGTAGCATCCTTACCCTAATGCGTTGTCTACATGAAATTGGATTGGGTGACTTGATATACAAACTTTGTTTATGTTACTTTAACGTTTGACCAACCTCCAACTACTCAGAGAAAAAACCTTGAGAAAAAAAAGAGTAAGATATTAGGTAATATAATGACACCATGATTGATTAGTTGAACTAATCAGAATACTATGTATGTAGTGTTTTCTACTCTGCCTTAATGCATGATGCTTCCTTATACTCAAAGATAGATTCCACTTCAAGTTTCAAAGTTATCTTCAATTAGAAAACCAAGTACAAGATTATGCATCATTATCACCTACAAATAATCTCTACCAAGAGTTTTCTTGCTTTTTATTTTTGTCCTTATTAATTCTTATTATTATTATTATTGTGATTTTTTTTTTTTAGAATTCGATCAAGTTCGTGAAGCAAGTAGTTCTAGAGGATGAGGCTAAGTTAAAGGGAATTCCACCAGAAGACTGCTCCAAAATCTTGCTATGGCGTTTCAATTTTCGAGCCCAAACCACCTCAATTCACTAATTTCTATAGTTTAGCCAAGCCAATGGAGAAGAAAGACATAAAATAACGAGTGTTGAAGCAAATATAGAATTTATTCATTTTTTTTTCTCTCTCGTGGAAAGTTATCCTATGTTTAATTGTTTATAGTTTTTTTTTTATTCTTCCTGTTTTCGATTTTTTGCTAGCTTATGTAAGTGAGAAAAAAGTTAAAGCATATGTGATATTTTTTAAGAAAGAAAAAAACAAATCCTGAGTTTATAGCCCATTTAAAAGAACTGGACGATCAAATTATTGTATTTATGTCATTTGATTTCAGAATATATTCTCAAAATTTTAATTTGGGGTCCATTGGAGGTATTCAAGAAATTGTGGGGTGCAGAAAGATGGAACCTCAATTTGTTCATGAAACAACTAAGTCCAAGTTGGGTTTGGGCCTTCTCATTTCGACCCAAATAGAAGTACGAAAATATGATGAAACACACACGAGAAGGCGAAAACCTTTCCTTTAGTCATGGTTCAAATTATGTAAGAAAATTTATAAAAAATAAATAAATAATAGCTATTAAGTACTTTTTATTTTTGAAAATTTAATCCTTTTTTTTCTATCATTTACTTTTAATAGAAGAAAATTTATTCTCTGTTCTTTAATTTTATTTTTCTTTTAAACAAATATTGGGTAAAGTTGTCACGAGATATTTGTATCTTATCCTAATACTATGACAAAAATATTGTCACATGATTTTGGTTAAAGAATGTTATATTTTAAAAGGATTTCATCTTATTGAATATATTGTTGTGTATCCAAAAATATCACAATGGTAGTTGCTGTGGGGTATGATTTTTTTACCATCTAGCATCTTATTTTTAACTACCATACACATTATCATCTCATTATCAATGACTCTGAAAACTTTCTATTATAAAATAGTGTAATTGAAGCAATTATAAGATACATATAAAAAGTAATGTAAAAATAATGCATTGAAAAATAATTATAATATATATAGCTTATTTGTTGAAAAAAATATAAACATGGAAGAGTTAGAAGTTCATATTAGATATATGATTCGGAAAAAAACAATGATGAGTGAAGCTTCAAATTAGTAGAATATAGGTTTGATACCAATAAGGTAAATGTAGAATTTACTTGCAATTTGTTTGACTTTTTATTCATATTTATATATATATATATATATATATATATATATATATATATATATATATATATATATATATATTTATTAATTTATATATAAATTTTTATTTTTTATTATTTTTTTTAATAAATTTATATATTATTATATTTATTTTTT
>Ga0099822_1003274_pt1 | contig 20733 bp, 19 predicted proteins | sample CowpeawhiteBW_FD_76839 | JGI IMG/M metagenome (GOLD analysis project Ga0099822, IMG submission 76839) | Root nodule microbial communities of legume samples collected from California USA - Cow pea white BW | ecosystem: Host-associated > Plants > Roots > Nodule | place: USA: California | collected...
GTGGCGCTGACCGAATCCATCCCGGGCGCAATCGCACCGCTGCTCGCCGAGGAGCGCGAGCCGGTGCCGGTCGAGCGCGCCCGCACCGCCGTGTTCTATTCGATCTCGAACACCCAGCGCGGCCTTGGCGGCATCTCCTTCGGCAGCTTCTTGATCAAGCAGGTGGTCGAGGAGCTGCGCCGCGAATTGCCGAAGCTTGACAATTTCGTGACGCTGTCGCCGGTGCCGGGCTTCATGCAGTGGGTGAAGCAGGCAACCGACGTGCCGCTCAACGACGACGATCGCTCGTTGCTGGAGGGCCTCGGCAAGCCCGATTGGTTCGAGAATGCCGAGCTCGCGACGCAACTGCGCGCGGTGCTAGAGCCGCTCGCCGCCTATTATTTCCTGAAGGCGCGCACGCCCAAGGGCCGGCTGATCGACTCGGTCGCACGCTTCCATCTCGGCAACGGCGCGCGGCTAGAGCGGATCAACTGGCTCGGCGACCTCTCGCCGAAGGGCATGCGCGAATCCGCCGGCATCATGGTCAACTACCTCTACCGGCTCGACGACATCGAGAAGAACCACGAGGCCTACGCCAACACCGGCGAGGTGATCGCCTCCGGCGCGGTGAAGAAGCTGCTCAAGGGCGAAGGTCGGCGGCGGCTGGACATGCGGCTGGGGTAGTAGCCGCAAAGCTCTTCACGTCATTGCGAGCGCAAGCGAAGCAATCCATCTCTCAGCACTCGCGGAGGCATGGATCGCTTCGTCGCTCAGCGCAAAATGCTACGCAATTTTATCGCGGACTCCTCGCAACGAGGCGTACTACTCCGCCAGCGCCTTCATCTCCTTGTAGAGATCGGACTTGCCCTCGAACCCGATGCCGGGAAGATCGGGCATCGTGATGTGGCCGTCCTCGACCCGCACGCCGTCGGGGAAGCCGCCATAGGGCTGGAACAGGTCGGGATAGCTTTCGTTGCCGCCGAGCCCGAGGCCGGCCGCGATATTGAGCGACATCTGGTGGCCGCCATGCGGGATACAGCGGCTCGGCGACCAGCCGTGGGTCTTCAGCACCGCGAGCGTGCGCTGATATTCGCACAGCCCATAGGACAGTGCGCAGTCGAATTGCAGCCAGTCGCGATCCGGCCGCATACCGCCGTAGCGGATCAGGTTCCTGGCATCCTGGTGGCTGAACAGGTTCTCGCCGGTTGCCATCGGCCCCGGATAGAACTCGGCGAGCGCTGACTGCAGCGCGTAATCGAGCGGATCGCCGGCCTCCTCGTACCAGAACAGCGGATAGTCCCGCAGCATCTTGGCGTAGGCGATCGCGGTCTCCAGATCGAAACGGCCGTTGGCGTCGACCGCCAGTTGCGCGTCCTTGCCGATCTCCTTCAGCACCGCCTCGATGCGCTCGCGGTCTTCGGCCAGCGGCGCGCCGCCGATCTTCATCTTCACGACGTTGTAGCCGCGATCGAGATAGCCGCGCATCTCCTTGCGCAAACCCCCGAGGTCCTTGCCCGGATAGTAATAGCCGCCGGCGGCGTAGACGAACACGCGCGGATTGGCGGTCAGGCCGTGGCGCTCGGCGAGCAGGCGGAACAGCGGCTTGCCGGCGATCTTCGCCACCGCATCCCAGACCGCCATGTCGATGGTGCCGACTGCGACCGACCGCTCGCCATGGCCACCCGGCTTCTCGTTCGACATCAAGGTCGACCACACCTTGTCGGGATCGAGATTGTCGCCGCTGGCATCGAGCAGCGACTTCGGATCGGCGTCCTTGAGCCGCGGCGCGAAGCGTTCGCGGATCAGGCCGCCCTGCCCGTAGCGGCCGTTGGAATTGAAGCCGTAACCGATCACCGGCTTGCCGTCGCGCACCACGTCGGTGACGACAGCGACCAGGCTCGAGGTCATCTTGGTGAAATCGATATAGGCGTTGCGGATCGGCGACGAGATCGGCTTGGTGACCTCGCGGACGTCGATGATACGGACGGACATGGGGTATGCCTTTTTTCAGTTACGCGGGGCTCTCGCTTCACCGTCATTGCGAGCGAAGCGAAGCAATCCATTCATCCGCACACTTGGATGGAATGGATTGCTTCGTCGCTTCGCTCCTCGCAATGACGATTGGTCTGAGGCCTCAGGACTTTGCCTTATCCCGGAAATACGGCTCGACCGGACCGTGCACCTTGATGGTCAACGGATTGCCGTGGCGGTCCTTGGCATTGCCGGCGGTGACGCGCACCCAGCCCTCGCTGACGCAATATTCCTCGACGTTGGTCTTCTCGACGCCCTTGAAGCGGATGCCGACGTCGCGCGCCAGGATCTCCGCGTTGTAATACGCGCTGTTCGGATCGACCGAGAGACGGTCGGGCAATTGGTCGTTGGTGGTGTCGTTGTTCTCGCTCATAGCAGCGCCTCGATATCCTTCCTCAATCCTTCGTGCCGGGCGGTCGGCGCATGGCGCGCCACCACCTTGCCGGTGCGATCGACCAGGAACTTGGTGAAATTCCATTTGATCGATGCGCCGAGCAGGCCCGACTTCTCACGCTTCAGGTACTCGTACAGCGGGTGTGCGCTGGCGCCGTTGACGTCGATCTTGGCGAACATCGGGACCGTCACGGCGTAGTTGGTCTCGCAGAACTCCGCGATCTGTTTGGCGTCGCCCGGCTCCTGCGCGCCGAATTGGTTGCAGGGAAAGCCGAGCACCGCGAAACCACGCGACGACAGGTCGGCGTGCAGCTCCTGCAGGCCCTTGTATTGCGGCGTGAAGCCGCAGGCGCTCGCGGTGTTGACGATCAGCAGCACCTGCCCTTCGAACCGCTGCAACTGCACGTCCTCGCCGGCCAGCGACCTGGCGGTGAAATCATAGACGCTCGGCATCCTGTCTCTCGTCGTGACCTATGTCGCCGGATCGATCGCCGCCGATGGCGTGCCGCCGGCCTCGATCGCCTCGCCCGCGGCGAGGCAGAGGTCTTCGCGGTAGCGGCCGGCCACCAGTTGCACGCCGACCGGAATCCGCCCGACCAATCCGGTGGAGACCGTTAGCCCGGGGAGCCCCATGAAGGGAATGGCAATCTGCGGCAATTGTGCATGCCACACCCGTGCAAACGACGCCTCGTCCTTGCAGTCGAGTTGGTCGGGGAACGGCAATTCGCCGGATACCGGCATCAGCAGCACCGGATATTGCTCGAAGAACGCGAACCACTCGCGCGTCAGGGTGGCGCGGCGGGTCAGCGCCTGCGACAGGTCGAACGGATGCACCTTGGCGCGGTTGCCGCGCAGGCAGGCGAGCGCGCCGGGATCGCCCTCGCGCTCGGCAGTCGCGAGCTGGGCCTCGTAGCCGTCGCCGAGCCAGAGCCTGGTCTGGATCTCGGCGGCCTCGCGCAAGGGCGGCGTATTGGCGATTTCCTCGACGATCCAGCCCGCTTGCTGCAGCCGCTTGCCGGCATCGGCCACCGCGGCGACCACCTCGGGCACGGGGTTGAGGCCGTCTGGGTTGAGGCACATCGCGACGCGCTTCTCCCGTGGCGATCCCTCGAGCGGCACCGGCGCATACCAGGGATCGCGATAGTCGGGAGCCGACATCGCCGCCAGTGCGATGCGCAGATCGTTGACGGTGCGCGCCAGCGGACCGGATACCGCGCTGATCTGCGGACCGATCGGGCGCTCCGGCAGCGCCGGGTTGAACGCCGGGATGCGGCCCATGCTCGGCCGCAGGCCATGCACGCCGCAGGCATAGGCGGGATAGCGGATCGAGCCGGCGATGTCGGTGCCATGGGCGATGTGGCCGATGCCGGCTGCGACCGCCGCACCGGCGCCGCCCGAGGAGCCACCCGGCGTGATGGCTGGATCGCGCGGGTTCTTGGTGTCGCCGTGAATGAGGTTGGTGGTGAACCAGCGATAGGAGAAGGCCGGACAGTTGGTGCGGCCGAGCAGCACCGCGCCGGCCTTGCGCAGATTGGCAACAACGGGATTGTCGGCCCTGGCGATGCTGTCGCGCTGCAGCTTCAAGCCGTTGGTGGTGGCATAGCCTTCCTGGTCGACATTGACCTTGATGGTGACCGGCACGCCGGCGAGCGGCCCCATCTCCTCGCCGCGCGCGATCGCCGCATCGATCGAAGCGGCCTGCGCCAGCACATCGTCGGGCCGGTGATCGACCACCGCGTTGATCTTCGGGTTGACCGCATCGAGCCGGGCAAGCCCCGCCTGCGCCGCCTCCTTTGCCGAAACCTTCCTGGACTTGATGAGGCTGGCCAGTTCGGTGGCCGACAGACGCCAAAGATCCTGCATGTGCTGCTCCGTGTGATAGGAGGCGTTTTACAGCATGATCCGGAAAAAGTGTGCAGCGGTTTTTCCGAAAAGATCATGCTCAAAAACAGCGCTAAAGCGCGGCGCCGTGCTTTAGCGTGGCATGAAGGACATGGCCAGCGCTGCGCTGCCCGATATCTCAGCGAACGCGGGCGATGTAGTAGGCAAGGTCGCCGATCTGTTCCTTGGTCACTGTCTGCATCACATCGGCCATGGTAGCGTCGTAGCCGTGGCGGCTGTTATCCTTGTATTCGGCGAGCGTCTTGGCGAGATAGTCCTCGCGCTGGTTGGCGATGCGCGGCACGTTTTCCTTCCCCGAATAAGCCGTGTTGTGGCAGGTGTTGCAGCGGTTCTGCTGCGCCAGCGCCTGGCCGCGCGCGATTCTAGCGGGATCGCCGGCATCCGCCGGCGGAGCTGGCTTCGGCAGCGTGGCGATGAAGTCGGAGAAGGCCCTGAGGTCGTCGTCGGTGAGCGGCTTCGCCATCTCGTTCATCGGCTCGAACGTGCGCAGCTTCTCGCGAAACATGAAGAGCTGGATCAGCGCATACGGCGCCTGCTGGCCGCCGAGCGAGGGCGTGTTCTCGGTTTCCGATGTGCCGTGCTCGCCGTGGCAGGCAAAGCACGGCGCGGCGCGCTCCTGGATGGTTTCGGCGTTGGCGGCGAACGCGATGGAGGCAAGTGCCAGGATGGCAGTGATGGTTTTGTACATTGGCTGCTCCCGGCATATTCCGTCATTGCGAGGAGCTCGCGACAAAATTGCAAAGCAATTTTGCGCTGAAGCGACGAAGCAATCCATCTCTCCGCAAGGGGCGGAATGGATTGCTTCGCTGAGCTTGTCATCGGGCGCGCATTCGCGCGACCCGTTGGCTCGCAATGACGGTAGCTAAGTTGTCTGAGCTTACTGATTGGCGACCTTCGGCTTGCCGTAGGAGACGCGATAGATCGCGCCGTTCCAGTCGTCGGAGACGAGCAGCGAGCCGTCCTTCAACAGCATCACGTCGACGGGGCGGCCGACATACTTGTTGTCCTGGAGGAAGCCGGTCAGGAACGGCTCGACCGATTTCACGGTGCCGTCCTTGTTCAGCTTGACGACGACGACGTCACCGCCCTGCTTCTGCGTCTTGTTCCAGGAGCCGTGGCGCGCGACGAAGATCGCGTTCTTGTAGGTCTTCGGGAACATGCTGCCGGTGTAGAAGCGCATGCCGAGCGAAGCGGTGTGCGGGCCCATCAGGCCGACCGGCGGCGTGTAGTCCTTGCAGGACTTACCCCAGCCGAGCTCCTGGTCGATGATGTTGCCCTGGTAGCAGTACGGCGCGCCGAAATCCTCGCCGGCCTTGGTGACGCGGTTGAGCTCGTCTTCCGGCACCGTCTCCGACAGCCAGTCGCGGCCGTTGTCGGTGAAGTACATCTGCTTGGTCTCGGGATTCCAGTCGAAGCCGACCGTGTTGCGCACGCCGAGCGCGTAGACCTCGGCGCCGGTGCCGTCGAGATTCATGCGGCGGATCTGGCCGTGGTCGGCGTCATGCAGCACGTTGTTGCCGGGCTGGCCGACCGGGACATAGAGTTTGTTGTCGGGACCGATGGCGATGAACTTCCAGCCGTGCGCCTCGTCCTTCGGCAGCTTGTCGTAGATCACGGTGGGCTTCGGCGGGTTGTCCAGGACGTCCTCGATGTTGTCGATCTTGGAGACCTGCGAGAGTTCCGCGATGTAGAGCGTGCCGTTCTTGAAGGCGACGCCGTTCGGGCGATAGAGGCCGGAGGCGAGCACCTTGACCGAGCGTTTGCCGTCCTTGTTGATGATCGCATAGACCTTGTCGACGAGGCGGCTGCCGACGAACACGGTGCCCTTGTCGCCGAGCGCCATCGAGCGCGCATTGGCCATGCCGGCGGCATAGACCTCGACATTGAAGCCCGCCGGAGCCTTGAGCTTGGCGAGCGGCAGCTTGTCGGGCGAGGCCGGAAGCGGCGGCGGGGCGACGGGAGCGAGCTTGGGGGCCGCCTCACCGTCCGGACGGCCGATCAACGGCGAGCCCGGCGGCAGCGCCTGGGCGGCGGGTGTGGCGCCAGACGCAGACGGCGCGGCGGGCTGCTGCGCCGCGGCACCGAGCGTCAATGCAGCGAAGACGGCGCCAGCCAGCAGCAGGCTGCGCGGCGCGAATGAGCAACGTATCATGGTGGTATCCCCTGGGCGGAAGCCGTCTTGCTTGACTGGCACCGGTGACATCGACCGGCGTCGGCGGCCTTCCCGAACGCCTAATCTCCCAATTGTCCGGAGCAATGCAATCGAAAAACATGCCGGACGCAGGCGCGCGGGATTCGATGCTGCGCCGCGCGACCTGTCGACGCGTCAATGCCTCGTCATCGAGCGGTCCGGGCGGTCGAGGATCGCCTCCGTGAACGGAAACTCGAGCACGATCTCGCCGTCGTCGTCGGTCACCTCGATCACCGCGCTCAGCAACGCGCCGTCGGCGCCCTCGGTTTTGAGCAGTTCGCGAATCATGGCCCGGGCCATTTCCCAGGCGCGATCGGGATCGCGCAAAACCTCGCCCTCGGGATCGGAAATCAGCTCGTCGCCGATACGGGTGTTGAAGAAATAGCGTGGCATCGGCTGAACTCGGCTCAGTTGGGCACCCCTCGTCGCCGCGGGCGCGAAAATCGTCCACCAGGACCTTGGGAGGAGGCTTGCGAGCCCAACCCCCATCCCAACATCACTATTCACCCAACTCCGAACAACAGGAAAAAGGTCTGATGCCACGGGCTTTTGAGGGGACGATGCGCACAACTCCGTGAGTAATCGCGGAGAGTTGCCGCAGCGCAGCATGACGAGACGCAAAGCAACCTTGCGAAAAATTTAAGTGGCGAAGTTTTTCTGTCGCAGTACGTTAATTGCAGGGCGGAAGTCGTCCGGTTGCAATGGGAGAGCCAAATGGCCTGGAAAGCACCGAAGATCGTCGAAGTGTCAGTCGGCATGGAAATCAACATGTATATGTGCGCCACCCGCAAGTAAGCGGCAGCGTCCAATATACGTTTAGCGATTAACGCAGGTGGACGTCCGGGCGTAACGCGCTTCCGAGGAAAGGGGCGTGTTCCAAATCCGGGCTCCACCTCGTAATGTTTCTGGGTGAGAGTCCAATTCCTCCAGGAGACGGATCATGCTTCGCGTCGTCATCCTGGGTGCCGCAGCGGGTGGCGGCGTTCCGCAGTGGAACTGCGGATGTCCCGTGTGCAGGGCCGCGCGGAGTAATCATCCGGAATTGCGGAGCACGCAGGCCTCGATCGCATTCAGCGGCGACGACGCGCACTGGTTTCTGGTCAACGCTTCGCCCGATCTCCGTCAGCAACTGATCGCGACACCGCAGTTGCATCCGAAGCAAGGCGCGCTGCGCCACAGCCCGATCGCGGGCGTGATCCTCACCAATGGTGAAATCGATGCCGTCGCCGGATTGCTGTCGATGCGCGAGGGATCGCCGTTCACGATCTACGCGCATGAGCGGGTGCTGGCGATCCTGCGCTCCAACAGTGTCTTCAACGTGTTGAGCGAGAAGAACGTCGGGCGCCGGGGAATTGCGGTCGACGCCGCCTTCGAGCCTGCCCTGCCGGATGGATCGCCCTCCGGCATCGAGGTGGTGCCGTTCGAGGTTCCCGGCAAGGGCGCCTGGTACCTCGAAGACAAGACACATCCGGCCGGCCGCGACGGTGCGGGCGATACGTTGGGTCTGCGTATTGCGGACAAGCGGAGCGGCAAATATTTCTACTTCGTCGCCGCTTGCGCGCGGGTGACCGACGACCTCAGGGAACGGCTCAAAGGCGCGCCGCTGGTGTTCTTCGACGGCACGGTGTGGCGCGATGACGAGTTGATCGCGGCGGGGCTCGGCAACAAGACCGGCCAAAGCATGGGACATATCGCGATGTCGGGCGAGCATGGCGCGATCAGCGGCCTCGACGGCCTCGACATCGGACGAAAAGTGTTTTTGCATATCAACAACTCCAACCCGGCACTGCTTGCGACCTCCACCGAACGCAAGGCGGCCGAACAGGCCGGGTGGCAGATTCCTGCCGACGGAACGGAGATCGTGCTGTGAATGTCGTGCTGACCTCAGGAATGACCGCGCTTTCGATCGGCAAGGGCATCACGCTCGACAGCGCCGAGGCGATGGAGGCGACGCTGCGCCAGATCGGCGCGACGCGCTATCACAGCCTGCGTCCGTTCCACCGGTTGCTGCATGGCGGCAAGCTCAACAAGGGCCAGGTCCAGGCCTGGGCGCTCAACCGCTACTACTACCAGAGCACGATCCCGCTGAAGGACGCGATGGTGATCTCGCGCTTCCGCGACCGTGCGACACGGATCGAGTGGCGCCACCGCATCGAGGATCACGACGGCGACCTCGGCAATGAGGGCGGCATCGAGCGCTGGCTCAAGCTGACCGAGGGCCTCGGCCTCGATACGGCTTACGTGGAATCGACCGAAGGCATTCTGCCGGCGACGCGCTTCGCGGTGGAGGCCTATGTGCATTTCTGCCGTGACCGCACCCCGCTGGAGGCGATCGCCTCCTCGCTCACCGAATTGTTCGCGCCGAACCTGCACGAGGAGCGCATCTCGGGGATGCTGAAGCACTATAGCTTCGTCAACCCCGACATCATGAGCTATTTCAGCCGACGTCTGGCGCAGGCGCCGCGCGACGCGAATTTCGCGCTCGACTACGTCAAGCAGCATGCCAAGACGCCGGCCGAGCGCGAGGCGGTCTGCAACGCGCTGATCTTCAAGACCAACGTGCTGTGGGTGCAGCTCGACGCGCTCTATCACGCCTATGTCGACGGCCACATTCCGCCGGGCGCCTTCGTGCCGAAGACCAGCTAGGGACAAGCCATGGCGAGCCGCAACATCAGCGTCAGCGAGACCAGCCGGCCGAAGCTGCCGCGCCATGCCAAGCTGAAATTCGACGAGACGCGGCAGGTCTGGGTGATCATCGCGCCGGAGCGCGTGCTGGCGCCGGACGAGATCGCGGTCGAAGTGCTGCAGCTCTGTGACGGCGTGCGCAGCGTCTCCGAGATGGTCGACCAGCTCGCGGTGAAATATGCCGCGCCGCGCGAGGCGATCTCGGGCGACGTGGTCGCGATGATGCAGGATCTCGCTGACAAGGGCTTTCTCACCGAAGCGCGCGAGAAGACGCCATGAGTGACACGCTCGCCGACAACAAGACGACAGCGACGGGCCCGAGCGACGGGCTCGCGGTGCTGGAGAGCCGCCGCTCGGCGGCCGAGACCTACGGCATTCCGCTTGCGGTGCTCGCCGAGGTCACGCATCGCTGCCCGCTGCAATGCCCGTACTGCTCGAACCCGGTCGAGCTCGACCGCGGCAGCACCGAGCTCACCACGGACGAATGGAAGAAGGTGCTGAGCGAGCTTGCCGAGCTCGGCGTACTGCAGATCCATTTCTCCGGCGGCGAGCCGACCGCGCGCAAGGACATTGTCGAGTTGGTGCAGCACGCGACCGATGTCGGACTTTATTCCAACCTGATCACCTCGGCCGTGCTGCTGACGAGAGACAAGCTCGCGGCGCTGGCCGATGCCGGCCTCTGTCATGTGCAGATCAGCTTCCAGGGCAACGAGCCCGGCGTCGCCGACCGGGTCGCAGGGCTGAAGGATGCGCACCGGAAGAAGCTCGAGGTGGCGAAATGGACGCGCGAGCTCGAATTGCCGCTGACCGTGAATGCGGTGATGCACCGGCAAAACCTGCATCAGCTCCGCGACATCATCCAGATGGCGGTCGATCTCGACGCCGACCGGCTCGAGGTCGCCAACGTGCAGTATTACGGTTGGGCGCTGAAGAACCGCGCCGCGCTGATGCCGACGATCGAGCAGATCGAAGAGACCAGCCGCATCGTCGAAGAAGCGCAGGCGCGGCTGAAGAGCACGCTCGCGATCGACTACGTGGTGCCGGATTATTACGCGTTGCGGCCGAAGAAGTGCATGGGCGGCTGGGGCCGCCAATTCTTCAACATCTCGCCGGCCGGCAAGGTGCTGCCGTGCCACGCTGCCGAAAGCATCACCGGGCTGCAATTCGAATCCGTGCGCTCGAACCATTCGATCGCCTGGATCTGGCAGAACTCGGAAGCCTTCAACCGCTATCGCGGCACGGGGTGGATGCCCGAGCCCTGCAAATCCTGCGAGTTCCGCGAGGTCGATTACGGCGGCTGCCGCTGCCAGGCCTTCGCGCTGACCGGCGATGCCGGCAACACCGATCCGGCCTGCGCGCTGTCGCCGCGGCACGAGGAGATCTTCAAGCAGGCCGAGCGTGAGGCGGCGGCACACCAGGATCGCTTCCTCTATCGCAACTTCGCCGGCGGCACGCTGGAGACGGACGATCCCCAGGACAAATCTCATGGCGCCTGACGCCGATGCCGGCAAAGCGGCCAGGCGATCCGATCCCTTTGCACCGCTAACGTCGGAATTGATTGATGTCGGCGACGGCCACGCGATCCATGTCGAAAGCGTCGGCCGCGAGGGCGGCGTTCCCGCCGTCTATCTGCATGGCGGTCCCGGCAGCGGCTGCCAGCCGGACCATCGCCGCCTGTTCGATCCCGAGCGCTTCCACGCCGTACTGTTCGACCAGCGCGGCTGCGGTCGCAGCCGGCCGAAGGGCAGCCGCGAGCACAACACGATGCCACATCTGATCGCGGACATGGAAAAGATCCGTGAGCGGTTCGGCTTCAAACGCTGGCTGGTGGTCGGCGGCTCCTGGGGCGCGACGCTGGCCCTCGCCTATGCGCAGGCCCATCCCGACCGCGTCAGCGGCCTCATGCTGCGCGCGACCTTTCTCGGCACGCGCCCGGAACTGGATGGCGCCTTCCTGCACACCCTGCCGCGGTTCTATCCCGCGCTCCATGGGGATTTCCTCGCACTGCTGCCGGAGCACGAACGCGCGTCACCGCTCACCGCCTATTATCGCCGCATCCTCGATCCGGACGCCGCCGTGCATGCCCCGGCCGCGCGCGCCTGGCACGACACCGAGCGGGCGCTGTCGGAGCACACGCCGAAACAGACGCGGCTCGATCCCGCGTCCCTGAACGGATCGGGCGCCCTGCCCTCGACGCCGTTCATGGAAGCGCACTATTTCGCCAACGACTGCTTCATGCGGCCGAACCAGCTCATGGACGAGGCCGGCAAGCTCGCCGGCATTCCCGGCATCATGGTGCAGGGCCGCTACGACCTGCTGTGTCCGCCCGCGACCTCGCACGCGCTCGCCGCGCGCTGGCCAGGCAGCGAGGTCCGCATCATCGACGGCGCCGGCCATATCCTCTACGACCCCGGCATCCGCAACGCCGTGATGAAGGCGATCGCGGATGTGGCGTCCAGAGCAGCGCTCGGTTGACCGACGGAACCGAGCTCCCTCTCCCCGTTCTTCCGGGGAGAGGGTTGGGGTGAGGGGCTGCCTACACGAAGGCGGTAACAGTCGGACTCGCGGAGACTCCCCCTCACCCGGAATGCATCTTACGATGCGTTCCGGCCTCTCCCCGCAAGCGGGGCGAGGCGAGGCGGAGTTCGCCGCCCGATAGTCGCGGTTCTGGAACAGGTTGCCCGCGACATCTCGATCTGCTCGCCGGCCATCCGGCCGTCATGGCCCGATTTCTGAATAATAGAAAAATACCGCTGAGTTGCCCGACATGTCAAGTTTATCGTGTCGAACAGTGGCAACCGACGACTACTTTGCATGGGGTTGTTTTCGATATTTTGGCGGTGCCTCCTTCAAACCAAAACTGAGATCCTTCGGCTTGATGAAGCCGACCGGAATCCGACAGATCCGGTGGTGCTCATGGATGCTGACCTGCCCGGCCCTTCCGCTCACATGATCAGTGTTGACACTGTCCCGGCGGACAGCGCGCCGGCGCCGGCCGCGCCGCAGCCGCAGCCGCAGGCCTCGCAGGTGCCGGCGCCGCCACGCGTGGTGGCGGCGGCGGGGCTGCGCGCTGCACCTGCATCGCCGGCCGCGGAGGCGGCGGAGCGGCGGCGCGCGGAGGCGGCGGAGGAGCCACGCGCGCCGGCGGAGGAGCAGCAACCCGCGGTGGCGGAGCGACCGCGCGCTGCGGCGGCGGGACGGCTGCCGTACGTGACGGCGGTGGGGCCGTACGCGCGGCTGGCGGCGGCGCCGCGCCAACCTGCGGCGGTGCGGCACGCGTCACCGGTGCAGGCGTCACCGCGGCACGCGCGGGCCCGCTGCGTTGCGAAGGCGCTGGCGTGACCGGCGCGGCACGGTTCACCGGGTTGGGTGTGGTTGCAACCGAGGGCCGCGCTGCATTCGCCGGCGGGGTTTGCGTGCGCGCCCCAGGTGCTGTCCCAGGTGCTGTCGTGGTGCCCGGCCTGGTCGCCGTCGGTGACTGCGCGCCGGGCTGAACCGCACCGACTTGCGGCCGCGCGCCCGGCGCAGGCTGCGAACCGGTGGAGGGAGTGAGCGCATTCGGCCTAGCGCCACGCTGTACCGGATTGGCGGGCGCTGTCGCCGTCTGCGGCAACGGCGGACCGTTCCTGGCACCGGGCAGCGTGTGCCCCCCCGGCGCGGCAGGGTTGGTGGGCGCGGTTGCGGCGTTCGTGCTCGGCGCTGCGCCCGGCTGTGTCGGCAGCATTCCGGGCCGCGCTGCGGGAGCCGGCTGACCGCCTTGCGGGCCGCCCGGCTGCACCAGATTGGCGCGCTGCAGGGCCGCCGGCGGTAGCGTCGGCGCTCGCGAGATCGGCCCGCCAGTCACTGCCGGCCGCACCCCGGCCGCCGCGAGTTGGGCCGGCGTGGGATTGGGATTGTTGATCACCGTGTTGATGATCGTCGTGTTGTGGATGTTGTTGAAGACGATGTTGTTCGGTGGCGGCACGACATAGGGCGGCGGCGCCACATAGGCCGGCATCGCCACGAAGAACGGCGTCGGCAGCACGAACAGGCCGATCGGCGGCGGTGGCGGCGCCAGCACCACGAAGTCCGGCGGCGGCGGCGGCAGGAAGAACACCGGCGGCGGCGGTGGCGGCACAAAGTCAAACACCGGATCGCTGTAATAGAGCACCGGACGGTCGACATAGACCACTTCATCCGGTGGCGGCGGCGGCACGTCGTAGTCGATCGCGGCGAACTGCGGCGGCGGCTCGAGCGCCGCCGAGAGATAGGCAAGGCGCCGTCGTGCGTCGGCCGCATGTGGTCCGCGCGGATAGCGATTGAGGTAGGACCAGTAGGCATCCGGCGTATCGGCGCTATAGGTGCGCCGCCAGGTGATCGCCTCGCGCCGCGCGGCCACGATCGCGCGCTCGCGCTTGGCCAGCGGATCGTTCGGATAGGCCTGCAGGTAATCCTCATAGCCCTGCATCGTGTCGCGCTCCAGCGCCGCGGCATAGGCATCCTGCGCCGAGTAGTCGCGGATCGGCTTGGTGCGCGTTACGGCATCGGCCTGGGCGGGAGGCGCGTCAGGCTTACGATCGAAGAACACGAAGGACGCGTCGATCTTCTGGGCATCCCACGGGATCTGCGCGCCCTTGGTCATCTCGTTGACGCGCAGGCGGACCCGGTCGAACACGTCGGGCAGGCTGAGACCGCCGGTGCGAATCATCTCGGCAAGCGCCTGGGCGTAGGGCCCATAGGGCGGTGCGCCGTCGGGAGCGACGGTGCCGGGCGCCGAGTTGAAGGCGATCAGCATCTTCGGGTCCGGATCGACCAGCGCAAGGCCGCCGGCCAGTGGCTGGCCCCCCTTGGCAAAGGGATTGCTGCGCGCCGCATCAAGCACGATCACACTCGCCTTGATCTGTAGCGCCGAGAGCTGATGGGTGTAGTCGGACAGGCGGATCGCTTCGACCGGCACGTCGGTGTCGCGGGCGATCTTGGCATCGACCGGCACGAAGTACTTCTCGCCGGTCAGTTGCAGGCCGTAGCCGGCGAGGTAAACGAAGGCGACGGTGTTCGGTCCGGCCTCCTGCACCTTCTGGACGAAATCGCGGAATGACTTGCGCAGCGTCTCGCCGTCAAGGTCGCGGGCGCCGATCACGTCGAAGCCGGCCGCTTGCAGAGTCTGTGCGATCAATCCGTCGTCATTGGCGGCGGTCTGCAACGGAGCCGCCTCGTAAGAGCCATTTCCGACGACGAGCGCGAGGCGCTTTTCCTGGTCCTGCGCCAGCGCGGGCAGTGACGCCAGCGACACAAGACCGACGATCAATGCCCACAGAATTCGCGCCATAGCGGTCGTCCTTTTCTTCTTTCAAGAACTTGGCGGGCCAAATGGAACTGCAACCTCCGTGAACCCGCGCTGAACAGCATTACAGCAATTGTGGCAATCCTTGGTCTGGATCGGTTTTACAGCAGGAAACCGGCTTCCGTTGCGTCGGCCGTTCGGCAATATTCGACAATCAAAACAGGCACACAGGAGCAGAAGATGCCGATCGCCGGACAAGGCATGCTGCTGACATCGATGGATGTCGACAGCTTACACGAAGCTGAATTCAACCGCTGGTACGATCGCGAACACATCGAGGAGCGAGTCGCGATCGAGGGTTTCATCGAAGCCCGCCGCTACGTCGCCCATGACGGCAGGCCGAAATATCTGAGCCTCTACTCGACCGCGACCTTCGACGTGCTCGACAGCCCCGCCTATCGCGCGGCCCTTGCCAACCAGACCGAATGGTCGAAGGCCAACATCGCGCGCTTCAAGAACATGATCCGCGGGGTCGCCCGCATCACCATCAGCCGCGGAACCGGCCGCGGCGCGGCGCTCGGCATCATCCGCCTCCGCCCGCCCGAAGACGGGGCGGACAAGCTTCGCGCGGTGCTAGAGGAGCAGCCCGATCCATCGGCGCTGGACGGGATCATCTCGATGCACCTCTTGGAGAACGATCCGGTGTTGTCCCGGCCGCTGACGCCTGACGCAGCGAAAGCCGATCCCGGTGCGGGCGACTGGTACGTGCTGATCGATGCTACCGATGTGGATGCAGTGCCGGCTGCCGCGGCGCGCATCATCGACAACATCGCGCTCAAGCCGCTGGTCGTGACAAGCGGCGTCTATCGGCTGTTGTGGGACCTCGCCAAGAGCGACCTTCCGCGCAAATGAGCGCGCAATGCGGCGGCGCACTATGTTGCACCGCCGCATGACGGCATCGAGAGTAACGCTGCACGCAACTCAGCCGCGCGAAAGCTGATGATCGCGCAAATTTGGCTTTGCCTTCTCTGGAACGGCTCTAATAAGATAAGTCTATGATCCAATTCAAAAACCAGAACAACGTCGCGTGAGCGCTCGTCGTCAACAATAAGGCCGCGCAAGCTCTGGCATTTTTCGCGCGGGTCAAATGTAGGAATGAAACCGACTGATATCTCGGCGCCGGATTACTTTCACAAAGTAGTCGATTGCCAATGGGCCTGCCCCGCACACACTCCCGTTCCTGAGTACATCCGGTTGATTGCTGAGGGGCGTTACAGCGACGCCTACATGATCAATTGGAAGTCGAACGTGTTTCCCGGAATTCTGGGACGCACCTGCGACCGCCCCTGCGAGCCGGCCTGCCGCCGCGGCCGCGTCGAGGAGAATCCGGTCGCGATCTGCCGCCTGAAGCGCGTCGCGGCCGACTTCAAGGACGACATCAAGCATCGCCTGCCGAAGCCGGGACCGAAGCACGGCCGCCGCATCGCGCTGGTCGGCGGCGGTCCGGCGTCGCTCGCGGTGGCCCGCGACCTCGCCCCGCTCGGCTATCACTGCACGGTGTTCGACGGCGATCCAAAGGCCGGCGGCATGATGCGCAGCCAGATTCCGAAATTCCGGCTGCCCGACAGCGTGATCGACGAGGAGACCGACTACATCCTGGGCCTCGGCGTCGAGTTCAAGGGCGGCCAGCGCATCGACAGCCTCAAGCAATTGTTGGCCGAGAACTATGACGCGATCTTCGTCGGGAGCGGCGCGCCGCGCGGCCGCGAGCTCGACATTCCCGGCCGCAAGGAAGCAGCCAGCAACATCCATATCGGCATCGAATGGCTGGCGTCGGTCTCGTTCGGCCATATCGAGAAGATCGGCCGCCGCGTCATCGTGCTCGGCGGCGGCAACACCGCGATGGACTGCTGCCGCACTGCGCGCCGCCTCGGCGGCGAGAGCGTCAAGGTGATCGTCCGCTCCGGCTTCGAGGAGATGAAGGCCTCGCCGTGGGAGAAGGAAGACGCCATGCATGAGGACATCCCGATCCTCAACGTCATGGTGCCGGTCGCCTTCGTTCACCACAACGGCAAGCTCACCGGCGTCACCTTCCAGAAGGTGAAGGCGGAATAGGACGCCAACGGCCGGCGCAATCTGGTGCCGTCAGGCGAGCCCGACGAGACCGTGCCTTGCGACGACGTGCTGGTTGCGGTCGGCCAGGAGAACGCATTTCCCTGGATCGAAGCCGATTGCGGCATCGAGTTCGACAAGTGGCACATGCCGAAGGTCGATCCCAAGACGTTCGTCTCGACCAATCCGAAGGTGTTCTTCGGCGGCGACGCGGCGTTCGGACCGAAGAACATCATCTGGGCGGTGGCACACGGCCACGACGCCGCGCTCTCGATCCACCGGATGCTGTCCGGCGAGGACATCAACGAACGCCCGCTGCCCGAGGTGGAGGTCTCTTCACAGAAGATGGGCATCCACGAGTGGAGCTACGACAACGACATCTCCGCCGACAAGCGCTTCAAGGTGCCGCATCGCGACAAGGTGATCGCACTGAAGGACATCCGCGCCGAGGTCGAGCTCGGCTACGCTCTCAAGCTCGCGCTGGGTGAGGCGCAGCGCTGCCTGAACTGCGACGTGCAGACGGTGTTCTCGGCGCCGCTGCGCATCGAATGCGACGCCTGCGTCGACATCTGTCCGATGGATTGCATCACCTTCACCCCGAATGGTGACGAGGATGATTTGCGGCAGCGGCTGAAGGCGCCCTCGCCGCATCACGACCGGCGCTCTACGTCTCGGGCGACCTGAAGACAGGCCGCGTCATGGTGAAAGACGAAGACGTCTGCCTGCATTGCGGGCTGTGCGCCGAGCGCTGCCCCACCGGCGCCTGGGATATGCAGAAGTACCTCATCGATATGGTTCACGCAGGATCAACATGTCAGTCCAAAGCCCGATCAGCAGCGTAAACGACTTCGTCGTCCGCTTCGCCAACGTCAACGGTTCGGGCTCGGCTTCCGCCAACGAGCTGTTCGCGCGCTCGATCCTGCGCCACGGCGTTCCGGTCTCACCGCGCAATATCTTCCCTTCCAACATCCAGGGCCTGCCGACCTGGTACGAGGTGCGGGTCACCGAAGCTGGCCATCTCGGCGCCCGCGGCGGGGTCGACTTGATGGTGGCGATGAACCCGCAAACCTGGGACAAGGACGTCGCCTCGATCGAGCCCGGCGGCTATCTGTTCTACGATTCGACCAAGCCGATGCCGTCGTCCAAGTTCCGCGAGGACATCACCGTCATCGGCGTGCCGCTGACCGCGATCACCAACTCGACCTACACCGATCCGCGGCAGCGCCAGCTATTCAAGAACATCATTTATCTCGGCGCGCTCTGTGCGCTGCTCGATCTCGATCCCAAGCTGGTCGAGCAACTGATCGGTGAGCAGTACAAGGGCAAGGAGAAGCTGTTGTCCTCCAACGTCCACGCGCTGCATCTCGGCCGCGACTGGGCGCTGCAGAACCTGAAATGCCCGATCGGGCTCCGGGTGAGCAAGACCGACAAGGTCGGCGACCGCATCTTCCTCGAGGGCAACAGCGCGGCCGCGCTCGGCGCCGTCTATGGCGGCGCCACGGTCTGCGCCTGGTATCCGATCACGCCGTCATCCTCGGTCGCGGAAGCCTTCACCAGCCACTGCAAGAAGTATCGCCACGATCCCGAGACCGGAAAGGCCAAATACGCGATCGTGCAGGGCGAGGACGAGCCCGCCTCGATCGGCATCGTAATCGGCGCCTCCTGGAACGGCGCGCGGGCCTTCACTGCGACGTCGGGCCCCGGCATCTCGCTGATGACCGAGTTCATCGGCCTGTCCTATTTCGCCGAGATCCCGGCCGTGATCATGAACATCCAGCGCGCCGGGCCCTCGACGGGCATGCCGACCCGCACGCAGCAATGCGACGTGATTGCCTGCGCCTATGCGTCCCATGGCGATACCAAGCATGTGCTGCTGTTCCCGGAAGATCCCGCGGAGGCTTTCGAGTTCGCCGCGGCGGCGTTCGATCTCGCCGAACGGCTACAGACCACGATCTTCCTGATGCTCGATCTCGACATCGGCATGAACCACCGGCTGTGCCGCCCGCTGAAGTGGGACGACGCCCGCCAGTACGACCGCGGCAAGGTGATGACCGCGGAGATGCTGGAGGAAGGCCGCGACTTCGGCCGTTATCTCGACGTCGACGGCGACGGCATCCCCTATCGCACCTATCCCGGCACGCATCCGACCAAGGGCTCCTACTTCACCCGCGGCACCTCGCGCGACCGCTACGCGCGCTATTCGGAGGAAGGCGCGGTTTACGCCGACAACATGCAGCGCCTGGTGCGCAAGTTCGAGACCGCGCAGGACATGGTGCCGCGGCCGCTGCAAGCCAATGCGGCGAAGCCGACAAGTATGGCGTGATCTATTTCGGCTCGACCTCGCCCGCGATGGACGAGGCGATCGGCATCCTGGAGGCGCGCGGTCATCAGCTCGACCGTCTGCGCATCCGCGCCTTCCCGTTCCACTCCAGCGTCGCGAGCTTCATCGCCGACCACGACTTCGTCTATGTGGTCGAGCAGAACCGCGACGCCCAGCTCCGCCAGCTCATCGTCAACGAGAACGGCATCGATCCGGTCCGGCTGGTGCCGATCCTGCACTATGACGGCACGCCGATCACCGCGCGCTTCATCGCCAACGGGATCGGCGACCACCAGGATCATCTCAAGGTGACCCCTCTCCGCAAGGCCGTGTCATGACCTACATTGCAAAGCCCAAGTTCCATCATCCCGGCCTGAAGAAGAACGAGCTCGGCTATACCCATCGCGACTACGAGGGCAAGATCTCGACGCTGTGCGCCGGCTGCGGCCATGACTCGATCACCGCCTCGATCATCGAGGCCTGCTACGAGCTCTCGATCGAGCCGCATCGGGTGGCGAAGATCTCCGGCATCGGCTGCTCGTCGAAGACGCCGGACTACTTCCTCGGCAATTCGCACGGCTTCAACTCGGTGCACGGCCGGATGCCGTCGGTGCTGACCGGCGCCAACCTCGCCAACCGCGACCTGATCTATCTCGGCGTGTCCGGCGACGGCGATTCCGCCTCGATCGGCTTCGGCCAGTTCGCGCATTCGATCCGTCGCGGCGTCAACATGACCTACATCGTCGAGAACAACGGCGTGTATGGCCTGACCAAGGGCCAATTCTCGGCCACCGCCGACCGCGGCTCGAAGTCAAAGAAAGGCATCACCAACACCGACAACGCGATCGATCTGGTCGCAATCGCGCTGCAACTCGGTGCGACCTTCGTGGCGCGCAGCTTCTCCGGCGACAAGACCCAACTGGTGCCGCTGATCGCGGCCGCGATCCGCCACAAGGGCGCGTCCTTCATCGACGTGATCAGCCCCTGCATCGCCTTCAACAACCACGCCGGCTCGACCAAGAGCTTCGACTATGTTCGCGAGCACAATGATGCGGTCAACCGCCTCGACGTGCTGGTCGGCCGCGATCCGATCAGCGTCGACTATGCGCCGGGCACCGTGCAGGTTGTCGAGCAGCATGACGGCTCCAGGCTTGCGCTGCGCAAGCTCGATGCCGATTACGATCCACATGATCGGCTGGGCGCGATGACCTTCCTGCAGAAGCACGCGGCCAAGGGCCAGATCGTCACCGGGCTACTCTACGTCGACCCGGACGCCGAGGATCTGCACGCCCATCTCGACACCGTCGAGACGCCACTCAACTCGCTGGATGAAAAGGCGCTGTGCCCGGGCTCAGCCGTGCTGGACAAGATCAACGCCAGTCTACGGTAAGTGCAGCAAATTCGGTGTCGTCCCTGCCTAGTGCGCAATTGCGCACGGAAGCAGGGACCCATAACCACCGATGCAAATTGTCGGGCTACGCTGGAACGACGACTCCCGCTTACAACGAAGGCCGCGGCGTATGGGTCCCTGCTTTCGCAGGGACGACAGTTGGTGACGGTTACTTGTCGCTCAGGACATCGCCGAACAGCGCCCACGACTTGCCGTCGAACCGCGCCATCTGGATCTGGCGGATCGGCGTCACGCTGTCAGGCTCGGTCTGGATCTTGATGCCGGGCAACAGCATCGGCATGTCCAGCGCCTTCAGGTCGGTCGCCTGCTTGATGATGTTGTCGCGGCTGTAGTCACCGTTGCAGTTCTTCAGCACGGCAGTCATGACCTGTGCGACCGTGTAGCCCTGCACGTTGAAGAGATCGCCCGGGCTCGCATTTGGCTGATACTTCTTCATCCAGGCCGAA
>Ga0099822_1003276_pt1 | contig 20722 bp, 7 predicted proteins | sample CowpeawhiteBW_FD_76839 | JGI IMG/M metagenome (GOLD analysis project Ga0099822, IMG submission 76839) | Root nodule microbial communities of legume samples collected from California USA - Cow pea white BW | ecosystem: Host-associated > Plants > Roots > Nodule | place: USA: California | collected...
AGAAGTATTAAAAAAAAAAAAAAAAAATAAAAGTGAATTATAAAAAGTGTAAAAAAAAAAAAAAAAGAGTGTAAAATGGGTTGTTTCTGATTGTGCAGATAGCACAAGCATGCAGACCATTGGTGAAGGGAATTGGAATGTGGGGGTCAGTGAAAGCTTTAGCAAGAGGGTACGAATACTTGATGGGAGTGCTTATTTTTGCTCCGGTGGCCATATTGGCATGGTTCCCATTTGTTTCAGAATTCCAAACTAGGCTGCTGTTTAACCAAGCTTTCAGTCGAGGGCTTCAGATCCAGCGCATTCTGGCCGGCGGCAAGAAGGATAAGAAGAACTGAATCAAACCCTTTAGCTCTTTGTTACAGTCGGAGGCACACTAGGATGAATTTCAAGGCTATTTTTTTTTATGGACTGTGTCTATCAAATTCCTAAATCTGGCTCTGCATCTTTGTTAGTGGAAGAATTCTCCGACTTCGTCATAAAATATTTGTATACACTCACAAAGACCAAAACTCACATTAGTGAAGAGCTAGCGGAACAAACTCCAATAAAAAAAGTGACTGGTGCAAACTTAGTGCGACTTGCTTGATATTTGACTCGTTAATTGATCCTCAACATTTAATTATCTATGGATGATGAACAAAAAAAAAATAGAAAAGAAGAGGACGAAAACTCAAAAACAAAATTCAGAGAAAAAAAGAAGATGAAGAGACTATTTTTAAATTCTAAAACTTAATATAAATAATTTACGTGTGTATTAGTTTAAAGCACACTAGGCCATTTAAATGCTCTAAAAGCTAAAGCAAATATGAGTTTAATGTGGACGCAAATTAAATTCATAAGTCTAACTATAAAAATTCAAGTTAATACAAACAAAATCTAATCAGCATGGTTTCTTTTACGAAGTTTTAATAAATCTGTATCACCTTCAAAAAAATCATAAAAAACAGTAAAGAATTCCAATCCAACAAACCATACGCCAATTTTAAATCCCTATAAACGTAGAATCCAACATAACTCAAATTAACCAAAAATAATATCTAAAAAACAATTATGGTCAGAACAATTAGCAAAATACGTCTTATCAAATTTACTTACACTTTAATTTTTTTCCCTTCCAAACAAAAGCAAAAGATTAAGAAAATGAAATATGAACACTTAAAAATTCAAATAAGAAATGAAAACTAGAAATCAAATTTCTCAAATGGATCCTAAAAGGAGAATGTGGTGAGAAAAAGGAAAAATAAGTCATATATCCAAAGTATTAAAGAATCAAGACAATAAAAACTCTATTTCAAAATATAAATGTAAACAAGAATTACAATTGAATTAAATCATGAATTTCAAACATGTACCACTCTTCTATGAAGTGTTTAAAATGTTTACACTCAAAGGCACAAAATGAAAAGTAAGCATTACTCTAGGCTTGACAAGTCTTTTTTTTTTACTCTACTTGAAATACATACAACTAAAGATTCAAAGGACTTTTCATAAGCTTGTAATGTTATCGAGGTAAAGGAGACTAAAAGAAGGAGCACAAAACTATAAACCAAAGAAGGAAGAAGACCAAAGGGAAATGAGTTAAAATAAGTAGAAAGCTATCTATCATGAAGCTAAAATCCAACATTCATTTTTTTTTCCTTTCATCCATTTTTCATTGTTTTTTCATCTCAAACCACATACGTTTCAATTTTTCTCATTTTCTTGTGTTTTTTGTCTTTTTTAATCTACTTCCAATAAACTCACAATGCATCAAAACCTCAATTCATCAAATGAAAAAAAACTCAATGTATTTAGATAAAGTATTTTAATAATTCTAAGAAATTGAAATGTATTGCATTTGAAATTCTTACGATTGAATTCTCATCAATTTCTAAATTACTTGTTTTGAATAGAGTAATTGGAATACCTTATACTTGAGTTTCTTATTTGGATAAAATAATTGAATTTTTCTTATTAGATAAAATTTCATTTTAACAATATTTATTTTAATATATACAATTTTGAAATTAAATTTAAAAAATATAATAGTCAACTTAAAATATTTAAATTCAGTCAAATTTTGATGGAACTAACTAGACCGACTTCGGCCAAATTTTGGCTGGCGTAAACTCAGTCCAATTTGACCAATTTAGGTAAGGGTGGACTTGGCCGAATTCGGCCAAGGTCGATTTGGCCAAATTTGGTTGAATTTTAGTCATGCCAACTTTGCCACATTCGGCCAATTTTACTTAGGGACGACTCGGTGGAATTCGGACAGGTCAACTTAGTCGAATTTCGTCTAGGTCTATTTAGCTGAATTTCAATCGCGATCGATTTGGCCAAATTTCGACTAGGGTTGACTTAGCTAAATTTTGGAAAATTTCGACTAGGGTGAATTCGGTCAATTTTTTGTCAAGGCCAACTTGGTCACATTGGGCAAAATTTCTGTCGATGTTGACTTAACCAAATTTTTCTGAATTTTGGTTAGGGTCAACTTGGCCAAATTTGGCCGAATTCAGACGAAGTCGTCTCGGCCAAATTTATCTCAGTGTTAACTAGGTCATATTTTGCCAAAATTTCGATCAAGGTCGATTTGATCGAATTCAACCAGGGTTGACTCCACCTAATTCGGCCATAGAGGACGACAAAAGCATTAAGAAAAGGGTTAGTAGATAAGGCTTGAAGGTACAATTAGAATCAATGTAACGTAGATCAAGTTGATTATGTAGTTGAAAATTAAAGAAACTCTAAATAATATCCATATGCATGTGAACAAGTAGTATAAAAAAGAATAAAGTCAAGTTCGAGAATACTTACAAACATGAGTGAATCACATAAGAAAGAAAAAAAATACTCAAATCTTACTAATGTATATTTTTACCAAAAATGATACACGAACTAATTATCATGGAAAACTTAATATGCTAAAATGTAAGAAATAGATCTATCATGCTTGAAACTTCTAAGAATGATGAAACTAAGATTGCTTACAAAAGTTTTAAAAATATAGGAATCTAGTGAAAAATATGCTAAAACAATGAAAATCCTAATTGGTAATAACGATGCACTCCCTTGCACTTGAATCAAACATTATCATCAATATGAGAATGTACTACAAAGAGAAAACTAAGCCAACAAAACAACCCTAATCAAATAAAAACAAAAATAAAATAAAAAATAAAAGAAGGTAGAATAAAACTAAAAAAAAGTTAGCCATTATCAACTTGGTCGACCTCCATCAAAGATCTTTGCATCAACACCTAGGCCTCACCTATAAGTATGCTCTCTAGAACAACTTCAACAGGTGGCGATTAATCTTGAAAAATTTACCAATATCCTCGTCTTTTATCTCAACTACACCATGAAAAAAAAACACACTAATAAAAAAAGTTTGATCCCATCTAAGAGAAAGCTTACCAACAACGAGCTTTAAGTTAGAGTTAAAAAATAACATGTTCTAACTCACAAGGAACTCTTTCCTCAAGATCTTATTATCATGGAATTTTCTCACTTTTTCTTTATAGATCTTAGAGTTCTCATAGTTCATCACGAAAATCTCATTAAGCTTATGTAATTAAAGCTTCCTCTTTGTACTAGTTTGATCAAGTGCCAAGTTACAACTCTTCATTATCCAATAAGCATGACACCCAAACTCCAATAAAAGGTGGCATGTTTTACCAAAAACTACAAGAAATGGGGACATGCTTAATGGTGTCTGGTAAGCTGTTTTTTGAGATCGGTCATCTAGCATCTTGCTCCAATCTTTCCTATTAGGGTGAGCCAATTTTTGATACATCTTCCTAATTTCTCTATTAAGAACATCAACTTGTCCATTAGTTTGGGTTGTAGCCTAATAATTTTGGAGCATATATTTTATAGTCTTGTTACAAGAATGACTCTCCTGATCACTTATATAAACAACACATAAACAACACCATACACAAAAAAATCTCACAAAAAATAATGTGTTATTGGGACATCTCATGTCTATCGGTAATAGTCCTTCACGCTCTGAGAATGGTGGTTATATGATACGTATCTCTGAGAATGGTCGGTTAATAGAATCCACCCTCCAATACTCTCTTTGTTGTCTTCTATGGACCAAAGTGACCTCATACATGTGTGGAATGGCAAAAATAAAGAATAGTCTAAAACTCATTGTCAAGAATACAATCACTATAAAATCGCCATAGATGTGGATAATCCCAAACATAACATGTTGCATCACTCGTACATATGACTCATAGATGAATAAGGAGTTACAACAGATGCAACAAATAATGAACAATATTTGTAAACCAAGGTGCAAAGTGTAAAAAGTACAAAAATAATAAATGACCATTAGGTAAATAATCTCTTATAGGAAATGAATCTATGGTCCCCTTTATCCTGCTCAAATGATTTAGCACCTGAATTTTTACACCACTCCTATCTCTGGTAACTATCTCAAACTCTTGAAGGAGAAGCATCCTTATGATTAAGCTGGGTTTAACTTCAGGCTTTTTCAACAAGAATTTCAATGTTTCATGGTAAAAATAGAGTAGTGTTGAGCCAAAAAAAATAAAAATAAAAAGGAAATTGATCTATTGTAAACACAATAGCTAAAGCTCATTCTCAATGGTGGTATAAATAGCCTAGGTTGTGTAATATGTGCAAGAGGCATAAGCTATAACATGAGGGATTTTACCAACTCTTTGTAATAAAACAACACTAAGTGCATAGTTAGAGACACGCATGAAATGAAAAGGAAGTTCGCAATAAGGTTGCATGATAGGAGAATTGTAAGTCTCTTGTTTAACTCCTCACATGCCTCTCTACATGATTGGTTAAAACGAAAACATCTTTTTGAAGAAGGTTGGACAATGGTAGGGCGATCTTACTAAAATCTCATATAAATCTCTTATAAAATCCTGCATGACCTAAAAAAGAACACACTTCCCGCAAAAGCACGAGTTAAGAAAGAGAAGTAACCATATCAAGTTTAACTTTATCAACCTTAATGCCTCTCTAAAAAATAGCTGTCTTAAGACCATACCTTTAGTCACCATAAAATGACATTTTTTCAAAATTTAGCGCGTTATTGTCAATACTGTCTATAACTCCCTAAACATAAAATGAAGAACCATAAATAGTAAAATTATCCATAAGGGGTTGTGTTGAATTGGCTTGTGAAAACTAGTGTTCAATTAAAATAGTTTTCAAAAACTATTGTGTTGATTCTGATTGACCAAGAAACTTAGACTACTATCACTCATTTAACTGATTTAAAACAATTGATCAACAAATTAAAAATGTTTTCATTTATTTTTCACACATCAACCATGTTTTAGATTTTAGTAACTTTATGTCACAGATTAATCAAGATAATGTCAACTAACCAAAATTAATATTTGATCACTTGATTATAATAGATTTTCTAACAAAGATTTAAGTTTATTTTTATTGGTTCACTCACAAGGAGTTACATCTAGTTAGCCAAAACAACCTGAGTTTGGCTTTATGCTATCAAAGAATTACAAGATCCTTACAAACAACTTCTTGAAAAGAAAATATAACTAAATACAACCTTCTTGACTCACACAAGAAGAAACTTACCACATAACAAGAACACCTTCTGGTAGACCTGAAATCACAATACAAACACAAACTACACAATAAAATATAGGATAATACAACACCTGAATGCTTAGCTCTCCCTAGCTAAATGAAGATCTTTCATCAAGATCACATTGGAGACTCTTCCAACTACAAGAAACCACACATAGTAACTTTATTGTAGCACCTCTGATTCTCTTCAAGATTGTGTGTGACAGCTTTTTCAAAAATGTTTTTCTCAATTTTCAAAAGTCACTCATCTCAAAGACAAAGAGAGATCATGTAGGCTATACTAACTAATATATTAAATCGATTAAAAGCAACCGTCAATTGATTGATTTCACTTAAGTAAATAAAAGTAGTTGATTGGTTGTTATTCAGTCGATTTGATATATTAATCACATATCTATATGCACAACCTATTAAACACTTCTTTAACAGCTTAAATAACTGCAAGAGACACACATTAAACCACTAAACTTCTACACTAAGCAAGGACAAAACAAAGTCTTCAAGATTCAAGGATTAATCAAAATTTCAATTTTTAAGACTCTTTAGGACAATAACATAGGTGATAACCACTGTCATAAGCAGTTTTAAATAAAACTAAATTTCTCTAAATTTTACAATATAGAGCACAACTTAAGTCGATCAGAGGACAAAATTGTATTCAATCCTTAATATTATTCCATTTAAAATTAATTTGGGGATTTAGGTTTTGAAAAGAGTAAACACAAGTGGACAATTAAAATCAGAGAATTAATGTATAGTGAAATAAAATGTCGTTCCAAGAAAATTTAAAGTCATGGAAAATAAAATATATAGTTGCTGAAAAAAAAAATGTAAAGAACAAAATTGTATAGAGAAAATTAAGGTGCAAGAACATTAAAGAGCAAGAAAATTAAATAGCAAGAACATTAACCAATTGAAAGTTAAAGAGCACAAATTAAATTGCATAAACAAGAAGGGAAAATGTAAATAGATGAACCACAAATTCAAGAACAAAACAAATAGAGAATCTATCAATCTTGAATTGACCTTGAGCTCGTAAATTGATTCTCAATGAATGAAAATGTGACAATTGATGAACCTCTAGATTAGAGTAAACACACAAGCAAATGCACCGGATCGATTGTAGTACCAAATATCGTATCGACTTGGATTTGATCGATCTTTATTGAAAACTATACTCAATTTGGATTTGTCATTAAAACATATTGGTTGTAAAATAGTAATATAATCCAGAACTTAAAGTTTACAACAAATAACTCGATGATATGAAAACGTGTTGGGATTCAGAGAGCTAGCTACATCTAATCCTAATGCAAGGAAGTTCAACAACTCATGTTGATTTTAACAAGTAATACTAAGAGTTGCTGCCCTTTCCCTGTGTCTCTCTAGTATAAAAATATTACAAGTGAAAGTGCAAGAGAAATCCTAGAGAGAAGTCCAAGAATCTAAGATAGGGAATTGAATAATAAAATAGGGGGTTTGCTATGTTTTTATAGAGTTTTTGGTCTTGGTTGCAACTCCAAACATGGTGGCTAACTTGTGAGTTTTCTTTCCATGGAGAATTTCCTTATAGCTCAGACCCTCTTTGTGATGTTCAAACAGTGGTGCTAGAGCGAGCTACCCTTTGAGCTTCTTCCAAGTCCTTTAAAAACCTGTAATTTCAAAAAGAAAAACATCTATGTTGCTAAGAAATTTAGAATTTCACATAGTGTAGAGCAAGTTGAATGTTTTTGCAGTTAACTAAAGCACCCTGAACCAACCAATGAATAATCAAATATAACAACAAAGCATACATTTGTAAGGCAAATTTAAGACCAGCGCAATAAACTTTATCACTTAAACCTAGGCCAATAACTCAATTCATGCAATATTTCAATCGACTTATTGGCCCAAACTATGACGACTACTTAAAGAAGATAACATTGGAACTGTTATTAAAAAACTAATACCAATTCTGTCATGTTAAATTAAGAGCACAATCAAAAGTGAACATCTCCACTAATCAAATCCAAACTATCTTTATGACTAAATCATACCTTTTAGAATTAAGAACAGAAGAGCCACCAAGTATAAACCGAATGCCGGTATTGTTGCCATTTTGTAAAGCAACAGACCGAGACTCCTCATAAGTTGTCCCACCAACAATGAAGATGATTACATCCTGTGGCCTGCGTTTCATATAGTCGTCAATAACACAATTGGATTATTTACTAATTCTATGATAATAAAGGCTAATAATTAAAATTAAAAACTTATATTACAAATGCACTCTATGTCTACTTGTTAGAATTTCTGAGATGACAGATGGATAAGGCTTTTCATCCCTGATTTTTTTTTTTTTGTGTTTTTGAAAGAAATCACGTACACAAGAGATTCCTCCTTTCACACTGGAATCTGTCCAGTTTGTGGCTAACTAAAAGAAAATATCTCCTCTTCAACAACAGAGATCCTATTTAAAGAAAGTTGGGGGTACCAATTTTGTTAAAAACTAAAATCACTGTAACTCCTAAAACAGAAACTAACTCATCAGAAATCCTAACTAATAGGCCAAAAGATAAAATATTTGGGAAAGTTTTAGTAGGATAGACTAGGCAGATTCACCACCAATGAGATATGAGTTACCTATATAAAAGACTTGACACTATTTTCAACACAACCTTAACTCTCAATGTTTGTGGGTCATTTTTGTTTTCTTATATAACACTCAATTTTTTCATTTTTACTCAATGTGGGACTTTCAACTCATACTTGGATTTTACTACAGGTTTCTACCACCACAGAACATACTTTTCTGCACCCATTTATCTTAATACACTTCCCTTGATCCTAACTACTAGAGGTAGCAAACTTTTAGTAGGATAGACCAGGGAGATTCACCACCAGGAGGTCTGAGTTTTCCATACAAGACTCAATGTCCGTGGGTCTTTTTTTTTTTCTTGTATATCACTCAACTTTCTATTTTTACTTGTGAGACTTCCAATTCATATTTGGATTCCTAACAAAATAGGTTTAATTCCTATTTTGACCATTTTTCCTATAATACACTTACAAAGGTCTAATTGTATTCAATGCTTCCTGATGTCTAATAGAACTGATCAAAAAGCCTTTCCCAGATTATTCGTGAGGGACTCGGGATATGGAACAAACATTAAACAGAACTTTGAATTGAAAATTTCTGAACTTCAAAATAATCTTTTTTAAAATGCAGCACATAAAATTCTGATGGAACTACAATAGAATTATCAGATAACTAATCAGATTAATTCCAAAAATATAGTTTACTCTGGCACCTGTTAGTTGAACACAACACATTTAACAGAATGCATAAGTTACAGGTCTGTGAGAGGGTATTATTAAAAGTATAGATCATAGACCAAAGCTGCCGATATGAAATCATGTGATGTCAATACTACCACATCACAGAAGTCTTGCAAGGTAACCACGCAGATTAAGTCAGTTCAAACTTCTTATGAATAGCAAGAACGGGAATTAATATTTGTCTTCCCTCGGAGATAGCATCTGTACAATGGATAAAATACACTTAGAGTATAATGCTGAAAGAATTGCAGAATCTTGTACTCATCAAGTGTGTGGACTCACTACAAAAAATACTCAAGTAATAATTTGCTCTCAAAGCTCAATATAGCGAACCCCAAAGTGGGGCCTGTGACACCCTGTTAAATGATAGATTTCCGATACAAGTTATCACATAAGCGGTGCCACATTACATTGTAGACTGTTGAGAATAAAGAAAATAGGGATTGAGATTAATCTCCCTTATGTATAAACCACACATAGGGTAATCTATTTATAATAGAGAGAGGTACAAGTAAAAAGAGTAACTAAATACATCAATTTGATAAATAGTCAGTACTAAAAACTGAGAAGTTTGTAGAGTCGTGTCAATTAATACCACATTATTTAGAAATCAGGCAACAATGTAGTAGCATCACTTTTGGATAGACACAATTACATCTAGAAATTCATAAATAAGATATAGTGAGGAACTTATATTTAATACCAACAAACCTTCCCTGTTGATAGTGATTTCCAACAAATGGGTAGTCCACATCTCTCAACCTCCCCTTGACAATGCTTTCCATGATTTGAAACAGAAGAGGCTGATGCTGGGTGTAAACATTCTCAACACCCTGCTCAAAAACTCAGAATGAAAGTTTTTTTAAGCATGAAGACATGGATTGGACTACTAAGGATATGATACAATGATCATATTTCTATGCTTACCTTCAAACCTCGAGCCATGTTACGGGCAATATTCATTAGATCTCGATTTCCAAAAAGATCACCCATTCTCTTGTCAACACCCGCTTGCTTCAGAAGAAACTGGACAAGCTGTTGCACCATAATAAAGATATCAATATCAGTAACTTTCTTGTGTAACTATATCAGAAACAACAGTGGCACCCATCTGTATGCTGTTCAAAATTTAAATTTGAGTCCATTTGAATGCAAATTATACTTTCAGAATCCAAAGACAGTGGCATGGAAAGATAGCACAGGAAGAAAAGTTTCACCGTCACTATTCAATTATCCAAGGATTAAAAAGTGCATGTTCTTGTAAGGTTTAAGGACGATATTCAGATATGCTTGCACGAGAATAATGGATTTAAGAAAAGGAACAGCTTAAATTAGTTTACCCCAGGTTTGTACTTGGCAGATCTGGAAGCCAGTTTGTTGAAGAGCTGCATTAATTGAACAGGGCTATCTTTCTCATATCGTAAAGCATACAACATGACTAACCGTAGTCGGTCCAGATCTGATACACTTTCATTGTTTAGTAGATTTGTCACTGCCTGCAAAAGATTACATTAGAAACACAACTTATCACCTCTGGTGTTTTAAAGCATTCATCAATAGATGTATAGCCAATTAACAACTAAAAATAGAGGGATACAAGGTTGACTTGGTGGTAAATGGAAGAAGGGTAGGATAGGTCATGGGTTCAAATTCCCCACAAACAAAAACTAATGTATAGACAATTAATATTTGTAGATCCAAAAAGTAGCAAGGAAAAATAGAAAAAGAAAACATTTTATGTGGTGGTCGTGAGGTTGAACTAACAAGATTGTTTCATAAACCATACGTGTTTGTTGTGACATATGAATTATTTGGGCAAATGAAACCAAACTAATAAAGACATATTTTTCAAGGATTTGTTTAATCTTATACTTAACTGTTGATTGTTGATACTTTTAACTTATGAGGGAAAACATATGTAGATTCTGAATTCTCAGGGTATCATATGAAGTTAATGAAGATAGAAGCTATACTAATCACAAGAGGGATAACATGCACGTTCTAACAAATCTTTGAACTGAAATGAAAAACTATCATAGATTAGTTTTCTGATTTCTCAGAACTGCCGAAAGAAATACTGCACCAAGTCCCATGTGCAGAGCACAAGAAAAGCAAGTTATAATGTACATAGAAAACTTTCAGAAGGATTCTTCATTTCTTCAACTTGTTTTTGACGGGATTCTCCCAGTCCACTAGACCAAATACTAATTTTTCTCAAAGCACTGATGAGTGGAGAGAGATTAACCGAGAAGGAATACAATGAATTATTTGTGTTGGCACATGAGTATTTTTATTTATAATGAAAAAGAGTTACAATAATAATAATAAATAAAATCAATACTTAATAATGGAAAGTATCTAGAAACATCTTTCCCTATCAAATCTGCAAATATCATATATATTTTCTGATTTGGGAAAAATACAAAAAAGGGTATAAATAGAATACAAGGGAGTCAATCTATACACCAATGTATCCCTGAAATCAGGTAAATAATTCTCCCTATAAATGCTCTACCTAAATAAGAAAATAATAATTGATTTTATTTACATTAAATCCTGTCATGGGGTGTACGAATAAGAATTGAATGATTCTGATTGATATGTGCTGATCTCAAACAGATTCTGATTGATATGAGCTGATCTCCATCAATATTATATCTCTTATACCTTTAATATAATCAAATCATATCTCTAATACAAAGGTTCTCACTTTTCTTATTTCTTACACTTGTGTTGTGAGAAAGAGTTTGGCTCTAATAAGGACCTTAGTATTAAGGGAACCCTCCCTTAAATACTAACTATTAAAGGCGGTGAGAATCAAGTGACTTATAAATGTACACCTAGCATCCTATAAAAGTTTATTTGGGACTTAAGCACTGCATTATGTGAAACTTCACTCAACTTTTATGGCCCACTCCACTTATATTGAAAATCAGCGCTAATACATATTGATAAGCTTCCAAGTGCTTGAGAAACCCTCCCTTAAATGCTAGCAGTTAAAGAGACCAAGCCACTTATGTACTCAACTGAGTATATGATATTACTCAATATGAGGCTTAGGCACCCCATAATACCCTAGTCTCTATCAAACTTATAGTCAAAATTTCAATCCTCATATACTTTACGTTTTGTAACAGAGGATCATTCATCATTCCTCTGATTCAGTCACTACTTCCATAAAAATAATACTTCCAGTTCTTATTTTTCAATTTGGTTTCTATGAGAACCTAGACCCAACAGAAAACTATTTATAAGTTCAAGGACCCAAATTTAAAGTGTAGTATGGACCTATTTAAATATTTCAAAGCAGTCCCAGGACTAACAAATCAATTTAAGCTTTACTCCATGGCCCTACAAGAATTTATGAAAATTGAGCAAAATCAAAGGAGAATGTTTCAATAAATTAAGACTATATAATATATACCTCAAAAGCAGCTCCTTGTCCTCCATTGCAAGCCAACTCCTGTTCTGTTTGTGAAACTGACATAAGCTTTCGCTCATCAACTATCTTGCTCATTTCGGTTACTAAAGTAACATGTTTTGTCACATTTCCATGCATTTTTCTGTGCTCAGGATAATTATCAACAAATTTAGCCATGTCCTCTGTCAAGAGTAAAATCATAAAATCGGTGAATTTTATACAATGCCACCTAGTATAAATAGTTTTGGTTTAATTACTTTTTTGGTCTCTGAGTTCGTCCAGAAATGTCAAGTTAGTCCTTCAGTTCTTTAGACACAATTTGGTTCCGCTTCTTGAAAAATTGAAGCAATTTGATCCTTTTCATTAAATTTCTAGAAATGGATCAAGGATTTTTCATCAAAATTTAAATTGTTACTAAGGATGGTTTGCTTTGTTGGAGTAATTAACATAATCCTAATATCAATTTTAATAAAAAATCATTGATATGCTTCAAGAAATGTAAGAAAAAAGACCAAATTGCATCAATTTTTAACAATCGAGACCAAAAAAAATGGAGGACTAACTTGACATTTTTGGACAAAAACAGAAACCAAAAGAGTAATTAAACCATAAGTTTTTGTCTGTGCAATTGTTGAAGAAAAGTTTACTCTGATGTGAGAGGATGAAAAAATACAAACCTATTGTTTGGATGTTCTGGTTACTTTTTGACACTTGTTGAAATTCGTCAACCATTCGCTTGATATTCATACCTATATCTCCAAAATTCTCATACATGTTAGCCTTGAAAAAGGGATCTTGTTCCGATGACAGCACAACCTCCTGTAACAAGAAATAGCAAAAAATTGTTTTTCAATGGGCACAAATTATGTACTGCAATACACTTAACACAAGCACCATGTGTAAGAAATGTATCTAACCTCCTGATCATTTGGAAATTTACCAATGGATTTTAAGTCCACTTTATTGTCTTGGATTCCTATTAATTCATGAACCATAGCCTGTACGGTATAACACCACAGTGAGCATTTCTTATATGAATGAACAACTTATTAAATTATATGCACTAGACTTTTGTTAATATCCCAGATACCTGATAAGTCCATTGATTTAGCAATGGGGTTACAGGATCCTCCCTCCTGTCAATAACTAACAACAGAGGAGAAACTTCCATTCGCCTAAAGTCAAAAAGACCACTTTCCTCTTGGTACATCAGTTTCTGTTCAAGCCCAACAATGTAAATTAGCTTTCACTAATATGCCAGCACAATCAATAATGATAAATATGGCATGTTGTGATACATGCATAGCTAAAATGCCAGCCTAAATAACATATAGATTACTGTGTGCACAGCAGTACACACACACTCAGAAAAGAGCTGATTCAGAATCATATGAATGATGAAGGTATAAAAGTTTGAATACATTGTAGAAACTGACAACTGCATTTCTAACATACAAATATAATTATTTCACATAAAAGAAAATGCAGTGAATTAGAAAAGGGGACTTGAACTCACAGTTGCTTCCTGTGCTATCCTTTTTGCAATGTCAGATGTCCTTTGATACCTAATTACTGGTCTGCGTTTTAGTGCCAAAAAAACAGCTGCAAGCCCTTCAACAACTCGGTCACAAAATCGTTGCACTGTTGAAGGGTCTACCACAGCTGGGAGCATATATATGTAATGTGAAGGCACATGGAAAGTGAAATGATAAGGATCAATTGCAACAAAATCTGCATAGAACTCCTGCAGGACAACAATTGTATCAGAATTAAAGTTTTCAACACAGAGTGTTGGTAGGGGGGAGGGGTTGAAGGCTTCATAATCAACAAATATGGAGCCATTTTTCAGATAAAGACTGCAATAGTATGCAATCATAGGATAGGAGGGGCAATAAAGTGGCATATATCATTTCTTGATACATCCAGGATTTTTTTCATGCAAACTCGTAATACTTTTGTGATACAATCAAATGATGTGTAATTTTCATATCTATTTTAAAATGTATTCTCAGACAAGCATGTCACAAAAAAATTAAATGAGTTTCTTAAGAAGTGGACTTTAAGTTTAACTCAACCTTAATATAACCAAATATTAATGGGAGGATTGATAGCGGCCCAATAGCGGGTGAACTAATAGACTCAACAAACAACAAATTTTATTAGGATAGGCTCTATGACTCTGATATCATATTAAGAAGTGAACTTTAAGCCTAATTCAACCTTACAAAACCACTTTGTAAAGTGAGGTTTGCACCCATTTATATATTGTGAATTGGTCTTATCTCTAGTTGATGTGGGACTTCCAACAAAGTTCAGAAACTATCAAAAATAGTAAAGTCTCGAGTCCAAATGGGGAAAAAAATAAAAATTGCAGTACAGTGCATGCATAAACAGCTACCTGAACCTGCTGGACAACTTCCTGTTCATCGGAATCAGCAAGAATGTGAATCTGAGTGTCCTTCAATATGTTGGAGAAAACTGGGAAAGCATTACTAATTAACAAGGGAAAATTAAAAATTAAATTCTAAAGGATGTACTGCACCACAGCTTATCTAACATTCAAGCATAAAATTTAAAGAACCTACATAGGTGATACTCTCCAAATCTAGGACTAGCCAGCTGGCGGCGCAAAAACTGGATATTCTCTGATGTAGGTCGAAGGAAGTAAACGGCCTTGAGATGCAACATCGATTCACTCGACTCGGAAATAGAATCTACCAATTCAACCAAAAACACTTCTTTATGGAGAAGCTCTGACTGTGAATACACAACACTCACAACACCAATCTGCATCAATTTGCCAAAAAAGTAGATTCGACTTCAGAACACCATTTTCCTCCTTAACAAGGACAAGCAAAATAGATTCTACTAACCAAGTCTGTTTGGCAAGTTGACATATGATTTTGATAAAGTAAAACAAAGTAGAATAAGCCAGATCATAATTCTTTAGTTTCTAGGCCATAAAAACTCAGAGAGTGACTTTACACAATTGTATCAACGCTATAATTTAAAAACCTAATGTTAGTAGAGAACTATATCATAAAATAAATCAATCCATTATAATTGTTGAAGGTAGGGAGCCTCATCATTTTATTTCCTTGATGAAAAATACATATATACATACATAATACATAGATATATGTAAACACACCAAACATACATGTAATGCGGAGTCTCACCGGCACTGCACAATGATCCCAATCCAATAAACAAATAATTCGAATTATCACGAGTGGCAATTAATTGTCTAGTGGCAATTAATTGTCTAAAACTCAGCGAAAATTGAAAAAATATTGAAACAAAGACGAAAAATCGAGCCAACTGTGCGCAACACAAGTGCTTTTTATTTAAAAAGAAAAAAGGAAAAGAAAATCAACAGGATGATATTCTGATCGGATTTCCCAACATTATGGAAGATCATTGAGGGAAGGTGCAGCGTACCGTTTGTGAATCAAGGATTAGAACCTTCATGCCGGAGATGTCTTGCAAGATGCGGTTGATATAATCACGCGCGGAGGAAGCTACCACCATCTTGTGTTGTGTGTGCGTGTAGGACTTGAATCTCTCCGTGGAGACAAATTGATAGGGCGAATCAAGGAGCACGGGAGAGCAGGGATTCGGAGTTCACAATTCACAATTCAGATCCATGATCGAGGACGACGAACGACTTCGCTCCAACGCAGCCTTTTATGGAAGCAATGAATGGATCGCAATTTGGTAGAGTAATTACCCTTTTACGCTGTGTTTGTTTCTAGGTGTTTCTGTAGACGAGGAAAGCGAGTTGAAGGCGCGCGCGTTTGTTTCAGTAGATTTGGAGTAATAGGGTGAGACAGATTTGCGGGAAGAGGGTACGAAACATCTTCAGTTCGATGGAGAGAGAAGAAGGGAAATATTATACATTTATTATGCAATTACATATTTGACCCTAAAACATTTGACTTTAAAATAGAGATTTTGTGTGTGCTTCTGTGTCCATCGATGAAGGCAGATACTGGTCAGTAGTGGAGCTCAATCTGTTGGTGGTCGTCCTTGGTACTGGTTGTGGTGGACCATGATGCTGGCTGGAGAAGGGGAATGACGATTGTTTAATACGTAGAGGAAGAAGAAGAAGAAAAGGGGCATTTAATATGTTAAATAATAATAATAATAATAAAAATAATAATAATAATAATAATAATAATATTATTATTATTATTATTATGTTAATTAATAATAATATAAATAAATTGATATTTTAATAAAAATTAATAATAATATTAATAATAATAATAATAAAATATTTATATTATATTTATTCTCAAATAATAATTATTTAATTTTATTAACTAAAAAATATTTTTTTAATTTATTATATATATCTTATCATATATAAACTTTTTTATCAACTCCATTCAAATTATATCATTTTTCTTAATTCAAACAATTTTATATTTATTTCATTTGTTACTCATATCCACTCTCTTAATTTCATTCCTTGATCAAACAATGTAGCATCTCATTTAATAGTTCTTCAAGCTATCAAATAAAAAATATTATATTATGATCAAGCATAGTAGATAGTAGGAATAACAGTCATATACACATAAGTATATACCGCTGGTACAGTCATCCAAAAATAGCCATACAATCCATGGAAGTCAAGGGTAGATAGAAGAAGAATGCCTAAACTACGCGTCAAGTTAAAACTCTACAAAATCTGGCCCAAAACTATAACAGCATTGAGTAAGGATCAATTCTTGCTCAAAAGGGGGGCATCATCATCTGGATTCGGCTCTGCTCACATCAACCATGGGTGATCATTGCAAAGGAGAACACATAAGGACAAGCAAACATAAACAAAAGGGTAAGCTAACTGAAATAAGAGAAAATAATACAATTCACAACATAAACATCATTCATAACACATAGTTCAATAGTATAATTTCTAGACTCGATATCCAGATTGTGTAAGTGACAATGGAGCTCTTGGTGGCTTGCACCTGTAACGGTTCCCAGACTCTGCAGTAGTTATCACCCGACCGTTCCCAGGATAAGTCCCCTTCGCGTCTAGGACTTGATCAAGTCCAAAGACTAGGACCTCCTGCTACTCCTCACGACATAATCCATTCTGCTTTATCTGAGCATGAATGATTATTGGAGTTTCAGGATACCAACCAATATGGATTCCACACGTCCTTACACACACTAACAAGTTCACCTGAATTTTCCTTGAAATTCTATTCCAGCCACCACTCTTTATAACTCGTATTCATCCAATTTCATCACACAATACATTAATAATGACATTTCAAGCATATAAGAGTTTATTTGGACAAAACCACATTAGAACATATCATTTTACTCTTTAAAATAGAAGTTGAGGTGCCCCACTACAGTGACTCTCACTTAAGCTAGACATTCTAGCCCAGGCGAGAAGCCATCTCGCTTAGGCGAGTCAGTCTCGCCTAAGCGAGGTCCTAACAGTGGAAAAAACTAAAAACTGGACGAACTCTCGCTCAGGCTAAACTGGTTCGCTTAGACAAGAGTATCTTTCGCTTAAGCGACTCCAGCTCACCTAGGCGAGACTTCGCGCAGGAACAGGGGTGGGTTTTCTGGTGTTTTCGCTTGGGCGAGAACCACCCACCTAGGCGAAAATACCAGGTTACTCCACTGTTCCCATATGCATATGCAGGAGCACTGAATTCATGGCAAGCAACAATCAAACATCCACACATGCGTTTCAAACATCAATTTAGCACACAAAGCTTCAATCAAACACGATTCACGGTTTAAATGAGAAGAATTTCGATTAGCTTTCCTTACCTCTAGAATTTACTCACAAGCAAGACCCCTTTTTATAACAGTGAGCACCTCCAAACGCACAACTTAGGGAGCTGAAATACAGGTTCATAGGGTGAGATTGTAAATCCTAAATTGACTTAGCACAGATGGAATTCCCGAATTCGAAATTGAAGAGAAAAGGGAAACTGGAGTTAACTTACATGGATGAAGAGGGAATTCAATGATGGGAGAAGTTTTCTGCCTGGGTCCAAGTTCGTTTGCTGCTGCAGAATTGGAGAGTGAATTAGAATGGTAGCTTCAATTCACTAGTTTAGAGAGATGGCAGAGAAAACCGAATGGAGAAGGTGAAGTGAAATTGTGTTGTTCTGTGAGTGTGGCAGCAATGATAAGGTGAGACTAAAAGGGAAAGAGGGAAAGAAAAGAGAAGATATGAAGTGGGTCTCACAAACAAAGTCTTTATGTATAAGTAGTCTTCATTCACAAAATTGCCTTTTACTTTTTTTTTTGTTTTTTCTTCTTCTTTTTTCTTTCTTTTATCTCTAAAAAATATAGCAAAAAACAAATACTAAATATTTGTAATGTTATGTGCGTATTCAAATGGTGCATACCTTAAAAAATATTAATTATACCAATTACAATAGTAAAATATTTTTATTTGAAAAAGTTACAGTAAGAAATATTTTCTTATTTGATGAAAATGTTTTTATCGGAATAGAATGTAACTGATAATTATTTGATAATTTAGGACAAATGAAACTTCTAGAAAAATAGTTAAAAAAAGTTATTTTATAAATCAAATATATTAAAATAAACTAAAACAATAAAGATGAGAAATAATGAGACAGAAATTTACTTATATTTGTACAAATTTTCTAAGAATTATGAATTTATACATCCTTCCATTTTTTTACTGTATTTCACCCTTTCTTAAAATAATTATTCAGTTTCCTCATTCATGTATATAATAAATTTGATTTTATTAAAATATTAAAGTTGTTTATTTTCTCATTACCTTAAAAATAATCATTTTCAACGTATACCATGAAATAAAAGAAAATTTTCAAAATGACGTGTTTTTAATGGATAAAAATAAAAATAAAAAATGGAGTAGAAATATTTTCTTATTTAGATATTGGAAACTATTAGAAAAAAATAGGAAAACCCAACTAAAAACTTTCGTTCGTTGTTAATTTAAAATTTAAATTTTTTATGAAATTATTAATATATAATTTTTTAGATTAACATTTATTTCTCTTAAGCAACAATTAGTGTGCACCTTCTATCCAAAATCATAGAAAAAGTAGAAAGAAACTGAATATAATAAAATCCATGAATTTTACAACTTCTCTTGTGATTCTTCTTTCTTAACAAAAAGAAATATAAAAAATCAGTTGTAAATATTTCCTTTTCTATTCTTTTCCTTCCTAAATATTGCGAATCAATTCTAGATATTCCCTTTTCTATTCTTTCATTTCTAGTTAACCAATAGGATAAATAAATATTTTATCTTTGTCAATTTGTCAAAAAAACTTATTGGTTTATATATGCTAGTGAAATATCTTTATCTTACAATAATAAAAAAATATTATCTTAATTATTATTAAAACAAAAGAATAATATTAAATCCATATATATTAAAAATAATTATAAAATAAATATTTTTAACAATTTTATTAAAATTAAATTTTTCTTAGAGATAATTAATAATTAATTGAATTAAAAAATAATTATAAAATAAATATCTTAACAATTTTATCATAAATAAGTTTATTATTAGAGATGGTTAGTTAAATTAAAAAAAAAATAGTTATAAAATTTGAAAAATTAAATACTTAACAAAATAGTTTATATTAGGCTTAAATACTTTTGGTCCTCATTTTCGTAGTGTTTGTTGCGGATGGTCCTCATTTTGACATAATGTTTAAAATGGTCCTCATTTTTATCGAATGTTTAAAATGGTCATCATTTTCGCAATTCATGTTTTATTTGGTCATTATCTGTAACGCCGTTTAAATCATTAACGGAGCATTGTACAGGTGACACAGTTTGTATTAGGGAGTGTTACGTGTACTGTACAGGTGGCTAATTAATGTTAATTTTTTAATTTGGGGAAAATTTTGCAATTAGGGAAATTTCCTTATCTTCGTTTTTCTTGAGCTCGGATTTGCATAGGAAACAACTAATACTTGCCATTTCATCATTGGATTGCAGTTGCGTTCTTCATTTCAATTTTCCAATTAATCATCATCAACGAGGTAAATGGGTTTAGGGTTTTCTGGGTTGTGTTTACTCGTGGGTTAGGTTTTTCGTAATTCTATCTTGAGGTTTATTTGTCTTTCGATTGTTGTGATGTTCTGCATGGTTTCTAAATTACCTACTGAGACTGCACCATATGCCTAAACTGCTGAGAATGCACCAACTGGTGAAACTGCTGAAACTCAAACAACTCAACCACAAAGGAATGAAGTGGAGAGTCAAGCAGCACCACTACCCACACCAGAAGAACCATCTCAGCAGTTTAGGATGAAATTACAGATTAGGAGGAGGCCATGATAGCAGCTACAAACGTCTTAGTTATTTTTTGGAATTTCTGATGTAGAATTCATTATTGATGTA
>Ga0099822_1003286_pt1 | contig 20691 bp, 7 predicted proteins | sample CowpeawhiteBW_FD_76839 | JGI IMG/M metagenome (GOLD analysis project Ga0099822, IMG submission 76839) | Root nodule microbial communities of legume samples collected from California USA - Cow pea white BW | ecosystem: Host-associated > Plants > Roots > Nodule | place: USA: California | collected...
ATGCTCCTTGAATCAAGCAAGATCCATCATGGTAGAATCAACCATCAATTCTTCTTGGATCTGTACTTGAGTTATCTTGCAGAATCTTCTGAAACTTTGTGTTTCTCAGATGGCTCTATCTCAAATGAAAATTGCGTGATCTTTCTGATTTTTTCCAGACCCAAAACAGATTCCAAAACAGCTTTTATACAAAGGTTTTTGCTGTCACTAATTCGATTAGCAATTTACCTAATCGATTATCGTGACTATATTTTCACTTACTTTGTACCATCTCACAGTTAATCCATTAGTTAAAAAACTAATCATATGCAAAATTACACAGCAGGCCTGAAATACATTTGATAAAGAGAAGCTAATTGTCTAATGCATATCCTAACTGGACCAAGCTATATTTTATCCTAGATCAGTAGACATCATCAAAACTGTTCTTCATTTATGGATGAAAGACTCCCCCTTCCAACATACATCTTAATTTGGTCTCTAATTTTTTATTTTGATTCAATTCGGTCTCAATTTCTTTTTCTTAATTTGAGCAATTTACCTCTCTAAATTGAGATAAAATATAATGATATTTTTATTAAATATTTTTAATAATGTTAAGTTTATTAAAATTTATATTTTATATTAAACTTTATTTAAATTTTGTTTTAAAATTTTAAATATATTTATTTTAAATTTTTATAAAATTGTTTTTAAATTTTACATTTGAAATTATTGATATTTTAAAATGTACATTGAATTTTTACATCAAATTAATTGTATTTGTGTTGATATTTATTACATCAAATTTTAATTTTTTTTATTTGAATTTATATTTTAAATATTTGTATAACATTATATATAAATAATATATAATAAATAATTTATATACAAATGTTAGAGTTTGTTTAAAAATAATAATTTTATAAATTTAAATGTAAAATTTTAAAACAATTTTGTAACTATTTAAAATAAAAGTTAAATTTGATCTCACTTTTAAGAGAGACGAAATTGTTCAATTTAAAAGAAAAATTAGGTCTAAATAGAGTTAAAATAGCAAATATAAAAACTGACACGAAATAATTGAAAAAATAAATTAAAAAACAAAAAAAAATGAAGTGAAAATGACCTAATTATTATATATTTTTAAGAATAGAAATCCAATTAAGACCTATCAAAATATAGAGACTTAATTGAAATTTTCAAATAAATACAAGAAGCAAATATAGTGTTTTAAGTTTTAACCATCTTATTATAATTTGTTCAAATGTTAATTTTATCCTTTGTTTCTATAGTTGCCGGAAAAAAATGAAAGAAAGATAAGATGTCACTAAAGCATAAAGAAAGTGAGAACTAATTAATTTATGATCCTAAAAGCAAGAAGGCAAAGTTTCTATAATTCCTTTTTACTGAAAGGAATAGTGATGCAATCTCACAGTTAATTGATTATACTGAAGAAATTGAAGTGTTTATTTTTACTACCAATGGAATATGGATATCCATAATTAATTATGGTGTAGTATTTAATTATAGTAATAAATAAATTAATAATTATTAAATAAATAAAATAATATTTATTTTTATTCGTTCTTTATTAAATAATTTATTTTTTCACTTATTTCTTTATCAAAATTGATAATTCTCATATATATTATTTTCCATGTTGGTATGTTAATGTATGACTCTTATATAATTCTTTCATTGGATTGTGTAGTATTCGATGGTTAGATAGTACATGATATCCTAATTAACTTGATTTTTGTTTGAAAAAATATAATTTGTGTATAAAGCTAATAAAGTGAATATTCTGATTTAAGGCATATGTTTAGAGGAAAATTTATTTAAAGAACAAAATTTAATGTTTTTATAAGCTAAGATTAATCTTTTGTAAGTTAAAAAATTAATTTTAAAGAGATAGAAAATCATTTTATAAACTAATTTTCTAAGAAACCAATTTTATTTTCTTTTTATTCTTCCCCTTTCAAACTTTTGTGAACATTTGAAAAACATATTTAATCTCATTGTTATAGTTAATGTTTAATTGTCGATATAGTCTAAAAAGAGTTAATACCAAGACAAATAAATTTTTCATTTTTAAGGACGTCGAAGACACCTAGATTAAGTTTAATAAAATGAAACTAGCACAACAATTTTGAAAATATGAATCAAGTTTATCATGACCATAAGGAAAGTCGAAAATATCTCGACTTCCTTAGGAGCAAGATGGAACAATAACAACTTCATTAAGACTCTCAACTTAGAATGTCTTGACTCTAGAGGGCTATTGTACATATATATTGTCGAGTATGTTCCTATAGCTTGATGGTTTAGGACATTTCGACTTAGACCAAAAGGACAAACTCGTGTATCACTATTGTAGTATGAAGTCACCTAAACAAAGGACAAATCACAAAGTGAGTAAGGATAAATAAACATATTAAAAAAAAAATCCTAAGATGACCTAATCCTGCAAAACCTAGGCCCAACAACCATGGCTCATCCCTAGGTAGTATAAATAATATTGTTCACGAGGTAAGTTAGAGATCTCATTTATTGCAATCTCCTTATTTATTGCAGTAACTAACTTGGATGTCAGAGTATTTTTGCATGTCCTCCTTTGTCGAGGTCCCTACGCCCTCATCGAAAGAGAACATTTTGACATAAACATAGTGAAGAAGATTTGTGATTTGAAGAATAAGAAGAAGAATGGATACCAATGTTACCTAAAACATCTCAACCCAGATAGAAGATTTGTGTCTCTCTAGATACATCTAAATCGAGCAAGAACAATTTATTTATGGATATAGATAACAAAATAAGTCAGTTTCTCCCGTTTTATCCCACTAAAAATGCAACAAATTAGGTTGGTTCACCGTATAAAACTAAGATTGTGTTATTTTAACAATATTGTTGTGTAAAAATTGAGTTTTACTATTTTGTAATTAGTAATGCAAGAATAAGAGTGATAATAAATGTTTGATAAGATGAATAGGTGATGAATCATTTTGAAAATGAAAAGAGTTGGAAAAGGAATAAGATGATGGAGTTTGAAGTGAGAGAGAGAGAGAGTAAGAATAAGAAGATGAGGACCACCCAAAGACATGATAGTAAAAGATCCAAATGAAGAGTCAAAGAATTAGCAATGGAGGGATAAGGTAATGCCTTAGGTGGGCACGTGGGTTTGCATGCTTGATGTGAACTTTGAATGGGAGACACAGATTTAACATATATAGTATTGGTTTCATGTATTGGGCCCTTCTATCTTCTTTCTTAAACCAATCACACATCACAATAACAAAACAAATCTCTTTTTATTCTCTCTAAACCAATAACAACTATTTTATATCTCTATAAATATCACCATATATTCTATTTCATTCTTCTTCTGTCCAAAAATTCTTCAATCTTATATTATCATAATTCATTTCAAATTATCATATTTTATGCAAAATTGTTCCATTTTCTTCTTACAATGAGATGTTCAATTAAAGTTCGGGAGAATACTATATACTATATTTTCAGCATATATATATATATATATATATATATATATATATATATATATATATATATATAATATTTCTGTCTTTGTTTAAATGACCTTTACTTGAAGAATTGTTCTTCTGTCCCCCACTTTATGTTTTTGGCACATGTATAGTTGTTGCAATACTTTTCAAAAAAATCTCGACAAAAACTGTAGCCTAGCAGTAAAGTTCATTCAATTATATACGCTATCATTCAATTATAAATACTTATACTACTGAATATATATATATATATATATATATATATATATATATATATATATATATATATATATATATTATATATGAACTGAATTAATTAAATATGCTGCAACACTGTGAAAATCACTTAGACTGTTAATATAAGATTATTAAGAGTGAGTATCTTAAGTTGATAGGAATAAAAATGCTCTTACTTAAGATTACGTATTTAAATTAGTTTGCTTTTATTTTTTTATTTTTCGATTAAATCGTACTAAAATATGTAGTTATATTTTCTTAATAGATTACTTAAACATGCATCTGCTATAAATTGTTGTTTCCACTTACGTTCAAGAAAAATTACAAGCAAATTCATGGTTACAATAATATATACATGTTGTGATTTTTTTAAGTCTGTAATTCAAAAGTATGCATGACGTTAATTAAACATTATAATATTTGTTATTAAATTAATGAATTATAATTAATTACATTGAACTGAACACTTTTTGACATTTTTATATTATTGAATATTTCTGATAAAATTTCCATTAACGCTCTTTGATTCTAAAATTGATTCTAAAAGCCTATTGTTTTCTTTTTGCATTTCTTCTTCCAAAATTTTCAACATACATAAAAAAAATATGTGAGAACCCTAAAGCTTATTCCTTAGGGCTTGTACAAAATGATAATATAGCCTGATCTAACTAAGAATATTATTATTAGTTGATGCAAATGATGATGGCTTACTTTTTTGAGGTAAATTTGGAAAATATGATTGAGAATCATGTCTCACCCATAACCACTACATTTCAGTTCAATTTCATGTCAGCATATGCAGAAAATTGGCCACATTGAAAAAGTTGAGAGAAAAGCTAAACCTTGTAATATGGAATTCTAACCATTGGGGCCATTATTGTCTTAGCTTGCCCAGGCATAGTCAAAACTTCACATTTTCTTTCTTTCAAACCTCAAACCCTAGTTGTGACTTCATATCACTTCACACCATTCATGCATTAATTCTGGTTGTACACACATTAAGTCACATTCATCAGAATTTAGATCCTCTACCGGATTTTTTAGTTTTGTCTTTTGCTGAGTATTAACAATATACCGACCTGGATTTTGTAAACATCTTTTTAATATATCTTAAAGGGTTAAATATGTTTTTAGTCCCTCAAGTTTCAGTGAAATTTGGAATTGGTCTCTCTTCAAAACTTTTAACCAATTTAGTCCTTCATCTTTTAGAGATGTATGGATTTAATCCTTTTAACCAGATTTTGTTAAGTTTATCTAACGTTTCAAGTACATTTCATGATAGTATTTGAATTATTTACATCATTTGACCCATTTTCGCTTAAATACTAACTCAAATATTATCATAAAACGCGTTTGAAACTTCAATTAAACTTAACAAAATTTGATTAAAATAATTAAATCAACACATTTCTAAAGATGAAGGACTAAATTGATCAAAAGTTTCGATGAAAGACTAATTCCAAATTTCATTGAAACTTGAACGACAAAAAATATAAACATCCTATTTTAAAACATCAAAATCAGTGCATAATTTAAAACACAACAGAGGAATAATACACCAGACTCATCGGAGAATCCAAATTTGATTCATCACTTTCATCAGGGTGAGCATAGGAACCCCTCATGTTGCTGTGCATGCTGGTTGGTGAGCTTCAATCGCATGCATCATCAGCGATGCTCCATTTCCATTTTCTTGTGCCTTTTAAAATTTGATTCCCTTTGTCCTTTTGAATGGACATGTCGAACTGTGTTCACTTGGTCCCTCATGTGTGTGTGTTGGTTAGGTTAATCCCCCTTTATCTGTATCTTTCTCTTCGTGTGGTCAACATAACGTTGAAGCCATTATAGACATATATGTGTGTGATGAGAGACAGTTCAGAAGGTAGGCCAGGTTTCACCATCAGAAACTACATCTGCATCGAAATTATGTCCCCTTTTGTTGTTTTCTTTGCACAAATAAACCAATGTTTAGAGTGTGATTCAAGTTTGAACTCTGCTGTCTTTCTTTCTGTACTTAATTAAGTGAACCACTGACATCATAATTAATTACACACAGAAACTTGTTCCTCTCACCATTTATTCATTATACTTTGCTTAATCAAATCACAACTCAATATTGTTCTGCAAAAGGTTTACAAAGTGTTAGACATTATACATACATAAATGTAATTATGCTGTTTGATGATGTAGTAAATGATTTTAGTTGCTAAACCCTTTCATGCATACGTTTGATTGAATGGTTTTGATTACTTTCATGCATTAAATATGTTTTTTTAGTATATAAATTAAAATTTATTTATGTTTCAAATTTTGATATATTTCGATGTTTAAATTTTAAAAAATATATATATAATTTATCATTCTTTTTATGTGTTAAATAATATTTTAGATTTATATTTGATTTTAAACATATCAAACCAGTTCAACACATCAAAAAATTTTCATGTAATTAAATTAGAAAAATTATATATTGAAAATTAAACTGTATCAAAATTTGAAATATGTGAATTCTAATTTCTCATCCAAACAAACAAATTGTAATTTGTCATCAAGTTGATAGACTAAAAACTTTCATTCATACTTTATATAAAATAATTCATATAATGTTTCATCTCAAAGTTTTGTTTTGTTCGACTATTGGTCCTTGTAATCTATTTTGAATCCTTGTCATTTTGTTTTAATAATTGTAATATATCAACTTTTCGTTTATAATTTAACGTGTACATTACTTTCTTTTAAAATGAGGAGAATGTTTTAGGGACTAAATAAAAGTAGTTATATTAAAAAATTGAAATAAAATAACAATAACATATAACAGATTTTTTACATCAAGTTAATTTTTTTAAGAGACACAATAAAGTGGGAATATTTTACAGAAACAAATATGTAAATATCGTAACCAAAAAAATGTGATAACAAAATTATTTAGCTTAATTTATTCAATTATGTTTCCTTAATCTTAACTATATGTTAAAAATGCAAAACTTTAGATAGTGAGAACCTAGGACTTCTCTAAAAGAGTTGCATGATTTGATTCTTGAATTTCTCTATTTTTGTTTCGGATTCCTTTTCCCTGCTTTAAAGCTTTATAGTTTCAAGTTTTTTACTCCTTTGGTGGATGGGTGGGGACCAATATATAATTAGCCAGAGAAAAGGAAATGGATAAATATATAATTAGTCATTTTCATTCAGCAAAGTAAATTAATTTATGCACCAAAACAAACATTATAAAAAATAAATTCTCATTTAAAAACTAATTTTAGTGATAAAAATAGTTAGTCTGACTAATTTATATATCAATTTATAAAAATAAAAATTATGGGTTACTAAAATAGTTATTATTATAAATAAAATTTTATAATTCGTTATTAATTAATTAGAGACTAATTTAAAAACTATGTCATTTTAATAGTAAAAACTTAAATAGCACATTTTTAGTGACCAATTTTCTTTTGTGTAAAACTAATGGTAGCTAATTTTAAAAATCAATTTAGTGACTAATTATAATTTTTTATTCATAATGGTAACTATTTTAGTAACCAATAATTTTTAGTTTTGTAAATTAATATCTAAATTAATTACTATAGTTATTAATGATCATTATTTAGAAGTTTTTTCCAAGCAAAGGAGATAAAGAAATAAAGTTAGTTTTATATAATTTTTTTTTATTTAAATTAATAACATATATTATATTACCATTGTGTATGTAGCAAAAAAAATTATTTATTAATATTTTTAATAAATAGGTAATATTTAAAAAAATATAATACAATAATGACTTAATTGTATATTTTATTATTAAATTTTTATTTTATGTGAATTTTACCTTCAATTTTCAATTTTATCACGTAAAATTAAAAATTAAATTTAGTTAGACAAAATTTACCATGAATTTCAATTCACAAATTTTATTGGTGAGATTTCAATTTCGCTGTATAATCAATAATATTGTCGTTCTTTGAATAGAGTAATGTTGTACCTTCACTGACCAAATTAGTATTTAAGTATAACTTATATATACATACTAAAATAATTTTTCTAAATTTATACATCAAATCATTCGACATAAATATTATAATTAATTTTATTTTTTAATTTAAATTTAAAAATACCTATTTTAAACATATAATATTTTAAAATATTAAAAATACAAATATAAGGTGACACTTGTGAAATTTATTTAATAGTTTTTTTAAAGAAAAAAAAATACAAATTGTATTACAAAAATTTATAAAATAGTAACATAAATTATTAGGTGTATGAAACTTTTACATATAAAGAATAAATTTGTCGTATATTATATATAATGTTATAACCTAAAATAACTAAAATATTTATCTCAATTTATTTTTTAAATTTTCATTTACATTTATAAAAACATATTGTTACATTAATGTTTAGTGCAAAAAAATAACATTACTAATGATAATGATTCGTCGGTAATAGCAAAAATTTGTCACAGTTGTGCTTACTAATGAACCTGTATCTTCTGGTAAATTATGCATTTGTGGTGACCTCTACAAGGTCATTGTTAATAAATTTCACCATACTATGCACAAGGTTATTCTCTTTCCGTCTTAGGCAAAGGTAAAACTCATAAACTAGGATCTCACCATATACTCCATCCTCCTCTACATGAATCTAGATGATTATTAGTGTGTTAGGATAACCTCAATACTAAATCCTTACATTAATGCATACACTAATTAAAGAATACTTATTTAATCCACCTTGGATGTGAGCAAATCACCTTTGAACAATTTCATATACCAAGATAAAATAAAATAGTACATTTGACTATCATCAAAACCATCAAATAAACACATAATCTCATGAAATTAAAAAAAAAAAATACAATGAAACTTTACTAGTCTTGCTCAACGAAAGCCTCCAGTCACCCAACAAGTAGTACCTGAAGGCCCCCTCGCTCAACAACCAAAGGTCTTGCCCAACAACTCTACTACTTGAACAAATTTCAATAAATCGCCCAACGAGCCCAACACGCGCCCAACGAGAATACTACTGGAGCTCCTAGGAATTTATGTGCCAAAATTCTCCTAGCGAGAACTCATTCACCTAGCTACTAAAACTCTCTAAAATTTAATTTTATTTTCACCTAGTGGAGTACTTTTACTCATTCAGCGAGTTTAGTGGCCTAATACTACTTTTAGCAGTCTCGTCCATCGACCAAATCTCGTCCAATGACTAAAAGCCTAAGAAAAATGAATTATACAAATTCGTCCAACGAGCATACTTCTTACCCAATGAGTCTTTATAGTTTTAGGAAAACAAAATTTGCAATTCAAGACAATTTGACATCACAAAAAACCCAATTCAAACTTTCATACAGGTATAAGTATGTCAAATAGGAATTGAAGATTAATTACAACATTAAACATAATTCATCATACCACAATTGTCATAGAACATTAAACCACCATATGTCATACATGTACTTGCAAGATAATCACTCTACATTTCACTTTGCAATTCAATATAGCTACAAATTCACATTTTTGCAAAAACTCTATGATCCAATACACCATAAATTAACTACACATTTCAACTCAAACAAGTTTAATTAGCTCCCCTTACCTCTGAAACAACTCAACTGATCTAGGGATGCCCAACCCATCTTCACAATCATAGGATGTTCTATTTATGCTTAGGAACAACACAAAAACGATCAAGTCATACCAAAAGAACAACCAATCAATAGAGACTCCTAAAAAATGCTTAAAGAACACATGCAAATAAAAAAGATAGTGCATGCAAGAGGAAGTCAGATATGACTATGAAAGAATAGAAGAACAACTTACTCCATTGAAGAAATCAATTGGTTGGATTAAAAGATTTCGCCGAGTGAATCATTCCAATTGTCTTTGATCGTCAAAGAGGTAAACACAGAGTGAGATAACTTAAACAAAAGTGAGAGAGCTATAAAAAAAATAGTTTCTAGAGATAATAGATGTTAAAGTAATAAAACTTGTTTATTATTTTTTTTTATACATCAATGTTTTAATATTAAAATAACAAATTTTACTATTTTAAAAATAATATTGATTATAAAATATCATTTTCTAAGTCCTTACATTTTATTTATTATTTAAAGACAATTTTAAAAATTATATATATATATATATATATATATATATATATATTCATTTCACCCTACAATTAATATGGTTTGATGTGGAAGTATAAATTATTCTATCACTTCTCGGATATTCAACTTCCATACTACGTTAAAAATTAAAGTTAGATAGGATTTTTAATAATATAACTAAGAAAGTTAAAATATTAAATAGGTTTTCTAAAATAAAATATAAATAATTTTTAAAGAAAATTTAAGATTTAAAATTTAGACGTTGCATCGTTACTTCTAATCAATTCAATATAAATATCTCCACTTTCATCTTTTAGTCATACCATCACATATTCACTTTTTTTTATCTAGTCACATCCTTAATAGATTGATATCTAAATGACATAAAAATAAAATATCCGTCATTTTGAATAAAACTCATAGAATTGAAATTAAAATTTTGATAGTGAAATTTATAAAAGTTTAAAAGTTCAATAACATAATTTTAAAGATAACACATGAAATATATAATGTAAAAGTTCTTCATATATTAATTATATAATTTTACTAATAATTTACCACCCAAATGAAGAAAGTAAAATATTTATAGTATTGAAATTTAGATCACAAAATCATGAAATTAGAAGTTCAATAATAAATTCCACAAAAGTAAAAGTTTAAAAGTAAAACTTCTAAATAAATAAAAATAAATATATTAGTTTCCTTCGGTGTGAAGCTATCTGGAGAAGAAAAAAAAGAAATCAATCAGAATCTTCTTGATTACATGAAGAGAGTGTCAATTTCCAATTCTGGGTGGTCCACCATCTTTCTTTAACAATTTTTCCATTGCCAAAAGCAGTGAAAGATTTTGGAACCATTACCCAAAATTTCTTCACTCATCAAGTAGAAAATTGCAAACTTCTAGAAGCAGAAAAAATGAAAAAATAAGATTAAAAAAAATAAGATCTCATTAGAAATAATTAATTAATTAATCACAGTGTTTGATAAAAATTATTAATCAATAATATTTTAACAATTCTAGGGTTAGTCTCGAACGTTTCTTAAAGTTTCAACCAACGTGTATTATTTTCTCTGCTTTCTGCCACCATTGGTCCAATGCTCTTAGTTTTTCTTTCCCTTCACTCATCTTTTGATTTGTTATTATCAACATTTTCAAGACATTTATAATGAGTTTCGTACTCAACCCCACCACCAATCAAGGTAGAAGAATTGACAAGTGGAAGACATAAAATAAAAGTTTCCATAATTAATAATAACAATATATTAATATTTTTACATCAAATAAATTATCACAATATTCGTACTCTAAAATCATCACTTTTTACGAACTCATGTATATATCAACCTCACCGAGTAAACTTGTTTGACCAAGTTTGAACGTTTGACGCGTAATTCATTTCACACTCTATACGCAAATTTCCTTTGAACACTTTTGACCTAGATTTCACCAAATCGGTGTTCAACTAAATAACCCACTAAATATTTTTTCTATTTAACTTATTTTATTTTATCTCATAAAAAAAAAGGATCTCTACTAGCTAGTAGTTTATACGAAGCATTTTTATTTTTATTTTTAATTTAGGCTTACATATTTTAAGAAAGTGATGCGGGAATTATTAAATATATTTATATTTGAGACAAGACATGGATTGTTCATGTTCTTCACAATCATGTCATGGTTCGTGCTCTTTACACGTATGGTGTGATTCTATGACTGTTGAGAAGATATTATTTTTTTAATGTGAGAAGAAGAAGAAGACGATGATGATTCGTTGGCTTATAGTTCCACACTCTTTGGTTCACTATTGAAGCATGTGAGAGTTGTGCAATATTCTAGAAACGCACAGCTTCTACGAAACAAACCACTTTAATTTATTAAGATAAAACAAAAACTAACCTACCAAATTCCATTCTCATCCATACCTATAATCACGAAATTTGGAAACATATTAGTGTTATTTAAAATTGGATCTTCTTCTTAAATCATAACAAAACATAATTTTCTTACTCGGAAATATATCAATTCCAATAATTTTCTCTAATTATTAAAATTATTATATATACTTTTTTTAAAGTTGAAGGATTCTTAGTACAAAAATGTTTGGCTGGTGATTGTATGATATAAAATTTATTGGATAAAAACAGTACTATTGTCCAATTATTATTAAAACATTATTTGTGATAATAATAATAATAATAGTAGTAGTAATGTAAACGTGACAAAATTCTTCTCGTACCCACTTTGACACGTTATGAGATTATTATTATTATTATTATTATTAATTATGGTATGATCTGTTGTCTAGTTGAAATAATAATTTCTTTTAATTAAGCCAAAATTTTCGAAGTTTTTGTTGGAAAGTATGAACCTGACCAATTAAGAAAAGTAGATCGTTCTACATAACCGTCCAATTATTAATGATTCAAATATTAATTAAAATACAAAATAAGCTGAGTTGAAAAGGAGTTTACATTATATGCATTTAAAGGTTCTATCTGTCTTGTCATTATTTGTATGATTAATAATTTAAATTACTGTAATTATATATATTTATGTAAGTATATTTTAATATTGAAAATTTTAAATTTGAGTATCTTAGAAGTATGGTAATTGTTGAAGGTGAAATTGGTGAGAAAAAAATGTGTTATGATGAAGTTAAAATAATAATGGTTAAAGAAATAAAAAAGTGTATTAGAATAAGATTCATTTACCAAACAAGGAGCGTACTAGATTTCCCATATTCGCAAGTACGCATCATTCACCAACCAGCCTCTAACCTACGCCATCTCCCATTCGTCTTTCTCCTTTCTCTAGGTCACGGCCAGTGATTATATCACCTCTCATAACCCCCAATATATAAGCCCCCACCCCTCACTCACTTACTCGCATTTCCTCGACACCTTCCCACTTTCTCTCTCTAACCCTGACAAACTCATCCACTTTCTCTCTCTAGACGAGGAGCGCTTATCTCTCACGCGCCGATGGGATTTCCGGTAGGGTATCCGGAGGTGCTGGTTCCGAAGCTCTTCCTCCACGCGCTCTCGCTCCTCGCGTGGCTCCGCTCGCTCGTCGCAGCGCTCTTCCGCCTCCTCCATCTCTCCGACCTTCTCGACACCGACGCTTCCGCCCTCGCTTGGCCGCCGGAGTCCCAGCCGCCGCGCGCTCCGACTCTCTCCGCGCTCCTCATCCGCGAGTTTCTTCCCGTGACTGCGTTCCGTGACCTCGACGACGCCGGCGAGTCCCCTCCGTCGCCGACGGGATGCGCGGTGTGCCTGAGCGAGTTCTGCGCGGAGGAGGAGATCAGGTGCATGGCAAACTGCAAACACATGTTCCACCGCGCGTGCGTGGACCGATGGATCGATCACGATCAGAAGACGTGTCCTCTGTGTAGGACACCATTCGTGCCGGAGCACAAGGTGGAGGAGTATAACCAGCGACTATGGGCAGCTTCTGGTGTTTCGCAGTTTTATCAAGACGATTATACTCCTTCTCTCTGATTTCTTCCTTTCTCTTTACCTTTTTTCTTTTATTTATATATTTATCATCACATCTTTTTTCTCACTGGATATTATGAGGATTAATGTATTGAAATGTACATACCTAATTAAACACCAAGAACATGTATTAATAAAAATTTAGTAATTTTTGGACTCAATTTTGCATTTTTCCAACTCTTGAATATCCCATTGTTCTTTATCATTGTATTTCTATTGTCTTATATTTTTTACTTAGATTGAAATTTATTAAAATTATTAATTTTGTTGATATTCGAAAAATATTAAATTTAACTTAACAAAGTCAATAATAGAAACTGCCTCGGTACATGTTAACTAATTTTGTTGATATTCGAAAAATATCCCATTGCTTTCTTATATTAATTATAACACTTCTAATATTTATTATCTGGATATTCGAATTATAATTAATATATTATAGATGTTAAATTTTAGTCAAAATTAACATCGATTACTTGATAACAAAAAAGATAACGAAAAAAAGTTCATATTACTATATGTCTTAGATTAAAATTAAATCATTTTAGATTAATAATATATAAAGTAAATATAATATAAGTGATATAAGATTCTTATATTATAAAAAATTGTTGAATGGATCATGATTAATGTCATATGCTGACGTTATTTTGTTATTTATTTATTTCAATTTTATTTTCTATTTCATATTTTTAGTTACAAAAATTGGAGCGTACTTTCAATTTCACACAACACAAGAAAAAAATAGAAATAAAATGAAGTTCATTAATTTTTGCATTGAAAATTATTAATTGAAGACCCTAGTTACCTTGACTATGTTATTTGTTTGTTAGACAGTACGATCCACAAACCTAATTTTGCCCGTGTCTAAAAATAAATTCAAAAGGCTTTAATTTTTTAGACACCAAGATGTCATAACTTTTAAGATTTATTAATAAGATTAAATTATAATAAATGATTGTAAGGCTAATTTTATAATTTTCAAAGTGGTCTTTAAGGTGATTAATAAATATATTAGTGATTACATATTATAATTTATGGTTGAAGAATTAATTGTTCTTTGTTTTTTCAAAGGTTAAGATCCAGTATATTCAAAATTTTATTTGTGTCCAAACGTGACGTGACGCGGTGGATTTTACTGACAAAAGCTTCTACACCGTTGAAATAAATTTTACAACGGATCGGATTATTTTAGTATTTTCGTATTAGAAATTTAAATATTCTGTGTGTGAAAAGGAAAAGATTTGTAAATATTATTTTATGGTAAGTTGAAAAAAGAAAATGGTAGTTAATTGTTGACTTAATTGTCTTGTCAATTATGGTTGCAATGGTTTTGTTTATGAACATGGGAGCAAGCTGGTTCTGGGGGACCACATTTTCTTGTATTGTAGTTCAATATTAGATAATATGTGATTTTACAGTGATAATAAAAAAAACACATTAAAGTGTGTATATTAATCATTTTTCTATAACCATGTATTGTTAGCATAAAAATAATACAAGAACAAATTGTTTGTAAGGACGATAATGCATATATTTGCATCATTTATAGAAAAATAAATAAAATAAAGGAAAGAAGTAGAATATAAATAGTTATATAATTAACAATATCCTTGTTAACAACTTAAAATTTGTCGTATGCGGAGTTGTAAATTTATAATAGGAATGAATGAGTGGTGCCCCAAACAGAAACTAATGATTGGTCTTCCAAACACTGCTCCAACCACTAAAGCCATTTTTACTATTTACGCTAACTCATCATCACAATCCACAGTTAATACTTTTTCAGATTCACTTCCAACGTCTTAAATTAATTCCAAATCATAATAATTGAATTAATGCCCAATTAAAATTTATAAAGTTAGAAATTATTTTCAATGTTTTTTTTTTTCATGATTAATATTAAAAATTATATTAAATGAAATTAATAAAAATATACATTTGTTTTAAAACTTTGTTGATGCAAAATTAAAAAGTATTTCATGTATTAAAGATTATCTTTAGGTATTATTATTATTTAGTTTATCATTTTTAGTATATTACAATATTAGTGCTAACATTATTTTTTATGATAAATAATTGAGACAAAATTATTATGCCATAATGGGCAGTAACTCAGAAATATAGGACTCAGTTAATCTTTTATTTTATTTTGTCCAAACATAAATTTCTTTATTTCATTGTATTTTATTGTGTATAAGGGTTACTTTGAACTTTAAAAAGTTTCCGTGGCTTGGTTGGGAGTGATAATGATTCGTTAATCAAGATCTAATCGGTTTTGTAAAGCAAGGGTACATTAAGGTTTGAAAAGTTTTATTGATACACAAAATTGGAAATATATTTATATATTTATTTAACATAAATATATTAGAAGAAAAGAAGGAGAAAGTACGAGAAATAAAAAATAACATGGTATAATTCATTTTACGGATTTATTTTAGGAACAGTGATTAACAAAGGTTTATAAAAATATATTTATATTGAAGTCTCATTCGTCTTGTTCAGCCACAGCACTAAAAAAGCAAACTCGCCACATATTCCCCCATCGCTATTTATACCTAACTTTATCTGAAAAAAATATCTATATTCCATGAAAAAACAAATGCATAACATCTGTGTAATGCTTGACAAAGAAATCTTAATGTACCAAAAAAGAAAACAGATCTTAAATTTGTACATTTATAGCTTATTCACATATATTAGTAATTTAACATATCGATACCAGATTTTTTTACTTGTAAAACATCTGATAAATCTATTAGAACAAGTCCATTAGCAGAGAATTTGAACCATATGTATGAGATTGAGGTTGCAGTATCTAATTTGTGTCCTCACTAAAAGTATTTGAAATAGAATTTATGACTTAGTGAAAGGAGTATGTCCTATTTCATTTTTCTTTCTGTGTGAACAAGATCTACAGAAGTTCAGTTAAGTAATCAAGTCTCAACAAAAACCACACAAAATGGAAACCCCAACACAAATATTGCAAAGAAATTTGCAAAAATATGAAAGAGGCACCATTATAGTAAGTAGTAGAACTGAGAGCAATTCACCAACAAACCAACTACCCTACTTAATTTGCTTCTTCACCATATGCCTAAAAAAACAAAAAGATCAATACCTTTCGTCAAAGTTTGTTGACTATGAAGACGTGCATCATCATCTTGAATCACCAACCGTTATTAGATCATAAGTTGCCCAATAAAAGTTAGGTCACCGAATAACTAGGGCACCCTATTGTCATGATTTCATATTTCAATTTTATTTGACGTTTCTTTTCTTTCGAGAGTCAATCTCCGGCCATTGTTGCATTAATTCTATATACCTCTCTTTATGATATTTACTATTGAACCTTTTCCTTTCCTTATATTTCAGTAATTCACACCTTCATTAAAGTGAATGTAGACCTCTAGGGATTTCAGGCATTATTTTGGTAGAGCCTTCAGCTAGTATGGTCTTTTTTCCAATTTTAATATATATCTAACAAACACTATTTTCCTCACAGATGTGTATGTATGAAACGTACAGTGCAACCCCCCAAATATACCAAATGATTAATATTTCAAGAACATAACCAGATCATCATATGTTTGGGTTTATTTTTAACTTAAATTTTTGTAAATATATTTTATTTTATTTTTTAGTATCATAAGACTTTTACTTTGTCTAGAAAAGATAATTATTCTAAATCTTAATTTAAAACTAATTTAATGGTAGAATCAAGGCAAACAAAACAAAATTACCAACCTTTTGATCCAGCTGCCACTGAAAGAACAACAACGTTTTATATATATACTATTATTTGCTCTTACCATTATACATGTCATAACCGTTGCTTTATGTCCTTAACACATTTATACACTCCAAGAAATAAAAAAAGATAATTAGGCACTAATTTATACATTCTAATTAGAAATGTACCTTGATAGTGAATGAGTTTAGCATGGTATCATCAACAACACAATAAATGTTAACATGGGAATTTCAACCATGAGATCTTCAAGTGCTGTGACTATCTTCAAAACCTTCCCAGAATTGGTTCAGACACGGTTTTGAGAAGAGCGTGGGGGCCTGAAACTATATTCTTTCAGACACAGTCATGGAGGATTTGGCAGATATGGAGTTAGAAACAATATTCTCACTCAAATAATTCAATAGTTGCTTTCCTTGATGCTTTCTAGAAGAGGTTGCATGTTAAAAAACAAAGCATATTTAGCTGTTAATGTAACACAATCAAAGATACAACAGTGAAAAGTCAACACAGAAGGAAACATTTGGAAAACATTGAATTTCCATTTGACTTTATTGAACAACACATAATGAAATTCAAGCAATAACGACATTTTCCTAATGATAGATTATTGAGGTAAGAAAGATTCCTAACATCACCTGATTGTAACACAATATTTCACTGGGTAGCACAACAAAACCAATTCACATAATAAATTCCAAATAACATAAAACTAAATATTTAAAAAAGGTATATATTTTTTGTGCTATGAACAATTTAGGCCACGTGGAGAATATAAATTTCTCATCCATGATTTTCACCTTATAGTTTGACCGAGAGACCAATATCAACGTTTATAGTAGATTCAGCAAGTGATATGTAACTAGACTGCCAAAAAATCATCGAATTCATTAGTTGGTCTGGAGAAGAAACAGAGACGGTAATTCAAATGAAGTTAGACACTTCAATCCAAAATAAAATATAATATGCATTTCCATTTAGGAATTGAGAAATGTTTATCCTATTTTATTAAGGACCTCATGTACTGGATCTCCATGTCTACAATGATTATGATTGCATTCAAGAACCTATCATAAATTGCAATCTTTTATGACCACGATAGGTCTCTGTCACTTTTAAATTGACATGTATGCATCTTTCTTCATCACCCGGGCAAAGTTCAAGAAACAGTGAAAACATGCCCGAAATCATGAAAAGGGTCGCAATAATTTGCACTACAAAAGATGAAATCTGAGAGACACCTACAAACAACGGTCGAGAGAGAAGGCAGGCAAGGACGCAAACTTATCATGAGAATGGACTCAAAAGGCAGAAAAGGCACATGCTCAATTGCAGACACAGAGTGAATAAAAGTTCAAGAGTGACATAGGCTTGTGGAAGAAAGATACTTCCACAGTAACAAAAATATTCTTGAGCACTTTTGGAGAAATTGGAAACGAAGAGAAAAATTAGGGTGGAAATGGAAACCCTAATCGAAAAAGGGAAACTCTTACCTGTATAGGAGCACCTTAGTTAAAACAAAGGCCTAGTAGCGTGGAAGCCGTGACCGGCGAACGGTGACCCAAAGGCTTAGAAATGGTGAAATAAAAGGCCTTTGACGGCGACGCGCGGTGGCCCGCGGTAGCCTGCGGTGGCCTGTGAGCAAGCACACGGTGGCTTCCGTCGCAGAACCCCGTGGCTTGCAAGTATGGAGAATGTTCAATCTTCTTGCAAACATGAATGTGACAGATTAGGGCGCATCTTTGTTAAAAGAGGAAAAAAAACAAAATATAATTACAACATAATTTAAGAAATAGTTAAATATTAGCAACAATATTTTTCCCCTTAGTTTTTTTTTATTAAACAAAACAATAATATTATAAGTAATTATAAAATTGGCCTCTATAATTGTATTTCTATTATTTAATAAAAATATTTTTGTTAGATAAAATGATTGCTAATATAGACAAATTAAAATTAAAATTTGTAGAGTGATATTTTTTCAAAAATACTAAAAAAAATTAATTACAACAGCAACCTTTTTTCAGTCAGTAATTATAAATTATAACAAAATTAAAATTTAAGAAACAAAAACATTTATCTCAGTCTCATGACAGATCTGACGACTGAATAATATTTTATAAACAATTTTAAAAATTCAATCACTCTATTTTAATCACTTAATCACTATATGCCATTCTTAAGTCATTTTTTCAGCAGTGAACATCATTTTTTTTCTACTATATGACATGATAAAGTTGACTAAAATGGTTCAATTGCTTCATCTGTACCTTTTTAAACTCTCACAGTTTCCAATGTCAAAAATGTCATTTTCAACCTCAAAAATTCCATGTTCTAACAAATAGTCTTCAAGAATTAAGAATTATGTTATGAAACCCAATATCGGTAACTAAACTTAAAATATCCTCTCTTTCGCAGCTTTAACTTAATTTTCAAGTTTGAGCTCATAAAAAACTTTCTAACCTTTGCTTGAATCTTAAGTAACTATCTCACTGATCTAAACCATTGTATCAACGAAAAAGATATATAAAGTGAAGGAAAAGCCTCACACACAAAACAAGTAAATATCCAAAATGTCAATCACGACAAGAATATATCAAGTAGTTGCTGTTTCATTTCTTTTGGAGTCACTGAATGTGTATTCCTTTGAATGTGAAGATGATCGCTGTAAAACTGGTTTCTGCAACAGCTCTGGTGCCTGCATTTGCAACCTTCCAGATCCTTCCACCATCTTAAACGGAAATAGAACTTTCCTCGGGTAAAAAACCACTTCAAATCTCAAAAAACTTGATTTCAACCACTCTTTTTTCAAATCACTCATACTAGGTTTTTATCAGTTTCTTGAAGCAGAACTGTTATTTCTCATCATTATCAGCATTAAAAGAATAAAGGGGTGGGGATAAGAAGTAAAAGGGTCTTGCTTTTTGAAAGAAAAGAATTCCTATATATTTCTTTCCATGATCATTTTTGAATCAAACTCTTAAATTATAGAACTTTGTTTTTCTTTTTTTAATATCATATTATGAATACTGATAGTCTTAATATTGCTTGTTAAAATTTCTGAATGAGATTATGTGCTGGGGGTTGAGGCTGCAGGGGTAAGTTTTGTGATGAAGAAATGAGTATGTGTGATGGGACAAACTCTTTCTGGTGTGAACATGGAGGAAGTTGTGAAGAAATTGTTCAAGGAGAGAAGTACTCATGCAATTGTCCCGATGGATTTGGTGGGGAACATTGTGAGCATTCTGGAGCACCCTGTGGTGAGAGTTTTTGTTTCCATAATGCAGAATGCTTGGCTGAAGCAGGTGATGTTTGCCAGTGTCCATCTGAATGGAGAGGCAGTGCTGATTGCTCTCTTCTAACCAAACCAACAGGTTCAAAACCTAATTTTGATGCTGTTGAAATGAAGACTTACACTGTGTATGATATATGCTTGTCTTGCCACAAACATGTTCAACCATTTGAAATAACTTGAATAATAACTTTGAAGCTAGAAGTTTTGTGCCTGCATAAACATGCTGTTCTTTTTTTGGATTCTGTGATTAACTTTGTTTATAGACTCATCCAAACATGCCAGAATTGTTCACTTATGCTTA
>Ga0099822_1003299_pt1 | contig 20649 bp, 5 predicted proteins | sample CowpeawhiteBW_FD_76839 | JGI IMG/M metagenome (GOLD analysis project Ga0099822, IMG submission 76839) | Root nodule microbial communities of legume samples collected from California USA - Cow pea white BW | ecosystem: Host-associated > Plants > Roots > Nodule | place: USA: California | collected...
TTATCTTTTTAGAAAATAAAAAAAAAAAAATATTTTTCAAACATTTTTATTTTTTTTTAAAAATTTAAAACAAAGGGTTTTTTTGTTTTTTTTATTTTTTTTTTTTTTTTTTAAATTTTTGACAGAGCATGTCTTTTGAAGTTTACCTTATAAAACGTGTTAAGAGTAAACTACAAGTCAAATATAAAATTAAAATTCATTTTTAGAATTTATTTATTTACAATTTATTCACTTCTCATGAATGTCCTTTGTTATCCCTAAAGAATATAAGACCAAGATGTTATAAAAGCTCTGATGACACAGGGCCTTACAGAACTAAATAACTCACTTTTTGTCTGTAAATTATGCTTAGCCAGTTAGAGAAAGGATCAAAAGATAAGCAACCTTTTTCCCTTTTTTTTCTCTATCTTTAATTTTTGCTTAAGAAAAAACTTTATGGTAATTTGTATTAATATAGAATCTCATAGTACTAATTAATTAGTATGATTAATTCTCAAGTTAGATGTTTCCCCTGAATGAGTCATGTGCTTTCCTTTCTGTAAAGTCACAACCACCACTAGCCTGGTTTAAAATGCTGATTTGATGATGGAACTCCAGCACCTTCACACCTCATCATGAACTAACAAATATATTAATATGGAAAATGCCTCATCTCTACAAAATTTTCATGTTAGGTCTTGGATTGGACCTCAGTACATGAAAGGGTGGTAGGTGTTTCTCATCATAGCTTCACATTGAACAAAAAGCAATCACAATCACTGAAACACACCCTATCAGAACCCCACCACAACACAAAGAAAGATAGAAAAACTGAGGGAGAGAGGGAAAAAGTAACATGAAAGAAATCTGAAATTTCTATTTTTTGGATTTTGCTGACATTCTAATGCCATATGAGCCAACTCAAACTTCTATCTTTTTCAGTGAGATATGGATCCATGCTGCTATGGACCATGGACCACAAGTAATGGTTCAGATGACACTTTCAAACCTATAATGCATACTGATTGAAGTGTAGTGCTAGTGTAGTTTGAATGAGTAATATAATCCACCTTGCACCTTGCCTATGCCTAGTTTTCTTCTGATTCAGCCCTTTATGTCTTTTTTGGTTCATTAACCTTATTGGATTCATACCGGGAGCAATCTTGCTTTCCATTTGCACTACTGCCATCAGCATCTTCCAAGTTTGAACAAATTGCTATCTCACTAGATGCTTCTTCACTCACAGAAGCACTGGTTACTGAAAGTCCAGGCGATGATGAATAACATAAATCAAATATACGAGATATGTTACTCTCATCTGCTTTCATTTTCCGAGCATAAGCTTCATAGTTGAATCCAACTGTATTTTTCCCACCAAAATAGGATTCCACCTTCTCCATGTCAAGGTGTTCTTCCATCACCGCGCAGCTTCTTGCGTTTGCAGGGTAAACAAATATCACCTTTTTGTGAGTCTTGGTTTCTAGAAATGGTTTCACCATCTGCCACAATGAAAAAACATAAAAAAACACTAAACAAATACAACAACATTGAACGTAAGAGATGTTATTGAGCAAATTTTAACAGAGAAGGAAAGCAACAAACAAAATTACAGTTTGTCTTTCTACTTATAAATCAAAGGAGTCACTTTATCTTATCTATTCTGGTTGGAACAGAAATCAACAAAAGTAACTCCAACTGAGAATGCATAATATGACTAAAGACGGACTGTTTACAAGTTTATCTTCTCTTTCAAGAAACGAGTTTCATGTAGAATCTTTAAGTTTTTACAACATAAATAACGAAAACATCATAAAAAAGTCAAGCAAATGAGAAAAATATTTTCTCTCCTAATGACAAACAACACCAGTAGGAGAATATCATTACATATTCAAGTCTCATCTCACAAAATCCTCACCCCTCCCTTCCCAATGAAAAGTAGACAGTGATGAAGACATGAGATGTTATGGTGTCATACCATCCAAAATGACTCAAACATCTTTGGTGGATTGTAAAAGATTGCAATGCCCAACCTCTCAGGGTAATGAGCCTGCAGGATTTGAGCAGTGTCTCGTGCAACCTTCATAGACAAGCATGATGTGTTCCACCCTTGAAAATCAATGAGCCAAACCATCTGTCCTTGATTGGAATCTGAATTCCATATGGCATTCTCCAAACAGTAAATCAGGTACTTGATTTGCGCCATTGGAGTGTTTGTACTCTAAATTGGATAGATGAAGAAGTCTTAGTCAAAAACACTCAAACTTCAAGACTAAAGCATCAATTAGTCCTTGAAATTGTAAACTACCCTGGTTCCCATTATTGACAAAACTTAGAATAAAACCCGAACTGTAATTTTGGTTTACATAAGTCTTTGGACTAGAATCACAGATATATTTTCTTGAATTTTGTTAATTCTATAGGGATTGAAGTGATAATAAAGCACAACTTTAGAGATTAAATTAACCATATATTCAAGTTTAAATTATATTGACAATGATATCCAACCACAAAATAAAAATGAATGTTGATCTCTTCAATTAATTTAGACTACCTGAACACCAGGTCTAATAACAAAAACATTCCTTCCTTGCTTGTCCAAGTAATCAGCTTTATACAGCCTTCCTCTCTCAGCTTCTTGAGCAACATCACTCTAATTTCATAAAAAGTAGAAAAAAAACAAGATATATAGCAGTTATCTAGTTAACAGCATGCAACTCATCTATGTAATTGACTGAACAAAATAGAATCTGAGATAGAGAGAATTATACTGATGAAGCCATATAAATTACTTGTTTGCAATTACATGGACAATTAGTATTACAAAATGATAGACCTATCCTAGTTACAGTAATTCCACCTATAAAACTAGACAGTGAATTTTAGTTGGGTTTGAGATATATTTATCTATGTTCACATGTTTTTACAGAGTAACTGAACTAGTAAGCATTTAGAAAACTAGCATATTTGACCAACTTTCGTGCTTTGAACTCTAATATATTCTATTTTATTCTATGGGAAAAGATAGATAAGAAAAAAATAACATTTGTTGCACACCCATTGAATCTTCTCAGGCTTGAACTCCAGCCTCCATTTTATGGTGCCTTTCAACATCTTTGCAGTCTTCTTAGTATTATAACTGCGCGCTCTAAGGTATCTTAGAATTGATGCATCCGAACACAGAACTGGGCACTTCTCAGCAATTGGACCAATCAGCTTTTTGACTTCTAGAACCTAAGACAAAAAGGGAAATCAAATAATTTTTCACTTCAGAATTCCTCCGAAAATTTACTCTCGTCTAAGATAAATTAACTGATTGCCTAAAAAATGAAGAATTAATGCAAACATTGGGATGGAAGATAAAATATCAGAGTCTGCACTAATGTACAATAACAATGCATCAGATTTATCATTTCACATTCATAAAATAAGGCCAGATGAATGTCAAGTACCTTTATCTGCTCCTCTTCAGTAGATAGAGTTTTTTCAGTTCCTGATTTTGATCTCTTAAACGACATTTTTCCTTCAAATCCCAATGAAGCTAAAACAACCTGAAAGTATAATAATACAAGAACAGAAAAAAAAAATCACTTCCAGATAATTGGCATGAGTACATAATTGAAGCTCTGCAACAAAAATTGCTGTTAAATGCACTGCCTCAACTTAAAAAGCCCATTGGTGCTAAATTTTGCATTAAAACTTCCCAAAATATCACCATATCTATACATCATCAAACTGATGGAGTACTTGGAGGCCACGGCACACTCCATTGAATCATATTCACTATGAAGAACATAACTAGCATGACCACACACCCTATCCAGAAAACATGAACTCAAGAGCCTGCCAACCCCAAACTACAACCAAGTTCCCTTTCACAACCATCTCATACTCAATGAACTTGGAGAGTTCTACCATTGGCCAAAAGAACAAAGCTAATCTACCCACAAGCCAAAGCCAACAAGTTTATTTAAGGATAAAATACATTTTTAATCTGTCACATCTTTATTTAGTTTCTACATTTTAACTGCAAAAATGTGTTCTTTTAGTAGACAGAAACCTAAAATTACATCACTTCTGATACGAATGTATTAAAATTTTATAGAAACTAAACTCAAATTTGAAAATAATTTTAAGGAATAAAAGCATACTTTTAATCTCCTTCTAACTAGAAGTACTGAACTTTCATCAAACAGACAAAAAACATCACAGTCTGCAGAATGCAGCCAACCCATTAGTCCTTTTCTTATCCAAAAGTTGCACCACACGGAAGAACCTTCTCAAAGCAACACTATAAAGCAAACTACTTAAAAAATTCAAGCAAATAAACACAAACAAAGGAGTGAACATCATCACAATAAATTCCTCCAACTAATACAATCAACAGAGGGATCAAATAAAAACACTTCAACTCATTTCGTAATAAACCTTGCTTCTCAGTTTCACTGCAATATTCCTCAGCAGCACTCTTGTTGCTGGATATTGTTACACAGATTGATTCAGTTGAACTAGTTGCACATGCATCCACAAAGATCATTAAATAAACAAGGATGTAACCAATTGTCGTAACACAAAATCAAACACAAATGCTACAGCAACACAGAAAAATCAAACCAATGGCATCATGATGCACTCTTCACAAGCTGCATGAAATGAACAGTGTGTGCAATGAGAACAAACTTGAAGAGACAAAATAAGTTTTGAGAATATAAGAGAAGAATGAGGATCACTAAGAAGAAGAGGAGGTGAGGTAGGACACGTGACAAGCACAGAGAAGTGTAAGAACGTAAACAGTGGAAAATAGTCGCTTGAGACGCGGAAAAGACAAGAAATAACTAAATTTCTCTCCATCTTATAGAACATTCTAACCAACATTCAACTCGTCAAACTAAATTAAATATAATTCCAATAAATTGTAATAAAATATCAAAATTAGAAAAAAAAGTAATTTTTTATTTAATTAAAATAATTATAATTTATATCTACGACATTCGAGTAGAAATCTTACAAATATCTTTTACATAAATTTTCTTTTTAATTTTTGTCGATAAAAGGTGATTGAAAAAATAATTTTCATTATAGATAGTCTTAGGTTCTCATAAATTAGTCGTATATAAAATTGATAAATATTACATATGTACATAACATATAATAACTCAAAATATTATCAGAATCGCTCAAAATAACATTTCTTTTTTCTGTCTTCAGTTTTTTATGTTTAAAACTGAATTTACCACAACATACATTTCATGTAATATCATTCATGACTGTTGAGGTTATCATCCTAAAAATCAAGAATTTAGTATAGAGAATTGTTTCCGGTGATATTGACTTTAATAAACTAAGTATAATAAATTTGTTGACTTTTATAATAATTAACTTAAATATATGTGTTGCATTAATTAATTATCTCAACCAATAATAAATCAAAATAGCCTTTTACGATATTGGTATCCACCAGGATACTTTTTTTAAAATAAAATTTTGTGCAGATGATATCTGACATAAAATTTCATTAGGCTTTATTAATAAAAAAAATCGAGTTGCGTCATTTAGAAAAAAATAATAAAAAAAAAAACTAAAACAACGAATTCAATCCAAGCAATGGTATTGGATTTATTCAAATATGGTATTATTGTCAAGTTTATTTAAATTAAATAGCTTATACAAATCTCCTATGAAGTTTAAAAAGGGTTAAATGTATTTTTGATCCGTTTGAGTGAATTTTGGAATTAGTCGCTTTTCAAAATTTTATACCAATTTAGTCCTTCTTACCAAATTTTGTTAAGTTTATTTGATATTTTAAACACATCTTATGATAATATTTGAGTTAACATTGAAACTAAAATGTGTCAAACTGTGTAAACAATTCAAATACTATCATGAAATAAATATATTTGAAATATAAATTAAACTTAACAAAATTTGGTTAAAAAGACTAAATTCACATATTTTTAAATATAAAAAACTAAATTGATCAAAATTTTTGAAAAGTAACTAATTCCAAATTTTAACCCTTTAAAGAAATTACACTACCTAGAAATTCTGCTTTAGTTACACTATCCTCCACACCCAATTAACAAAGTGTATTCCTCTAATAATTTTGAAGCATGGCACGTGACTTTTAAATAACCTTTTAATCTATATTGTACTAAAAATAGGAGGAGCTTCTGGTAATATAGTTTTTGCCTCAACAAATGCATAGGTATTTTAGATTGGTAGTGGAGATTTGTTGCACCAATTCGAAGAGAAAAATAGTAAAGTTTTTGTGGGTTCATTTGGGGGATTGGGTATGTGATGTATTTCTTCTTGCTAATGGGTTTCTCGAAAGTAACATTTTTCATTCACGATTTAGGATTGAGATTTCCTTTCATGGCTTTTTGAATGGTGGTGGTGTGTTGGTTCACCAATTTTAAGGCAAAAAATCATTGAGCAACAGTGATTAACAATGATTTCTATTCTAATCCTGGGGTAAGTGTTTATTTGGTTTTATTTATTTTTAATATATGTTTAATTAAGATTCGAGTGTTTGTAATTGAGTTTTTATTATATACATTTTTTTGTTTGTTTGAGGTTTTTTTTAATTGAATTTTATTTTTTAAAATTGGAACTGATAGCCATTTTATTTTGTTTAATTGTCTCTACATATTATTTTCAATAAATATTATATAGGTAGTTTTTTTGTAGTTAACATAATAGATTATTTTTATTGTTAAGGGTACAAATTATGAAAAGGAACCGACCAAAACGAAACGTAATAATCATGAAGAAGAGTTATGCATCTCTATCCATGGCCACGTATCAGGTCATGCAAAAGACCATTTTTATTTTCGGATAAACTTGATCTTTGTCTCGTTGTTTCAGTTTACCATATTCCAATCATATAAGTCATATGTTATGTTAACCACAAAACTAAGTCATTTTATATTAACACAAATAACATGTGAAAATAACTAAGCAAGACGATAAGATAAGATAATAATAATCATGTAATCTATTTAACAGAAAAAGCGAACTGTAGATATTAAAGTGAAAAAATATAATATTGTTTTAGTACACCAAAAAAATTGAGAATATATCAATATGAGAGACTTAAACTTAATTAATTAACTAAATTTTTAATTTAATTTATTTTCACTTTCCTTCATTTTTCTAATTAGGGGTGTATGGTTGTGGTGATGGTACTTTGTATAGGTAACATGTTTAGTAAAATGTCTAAATAAAAAATAATTGTCGTCTTCAAGTCTTAGTCAAAGTGTTGTTAAGATCATATGTTAATGTTGTGTTTGGATTAGGACGTGGATTTGAGAGAATGAATTTGTGTTGATAATTTGAGTTGATTTGTAGTTAAAGATGAAGTTGTTTGAATTAAGAGAAAGATGATATAATTTGAGTAGATATGAATGAAAAGTTTATGAAAATTTGTGTATGATGTGATTGATAAAATTTAATAAATTATAATTTTTAATAAAATAAATTGTATGATTACTATTTTTACCCTTCAATGTAAATAAAAAAATGATATTAAAATAAAATTAAAAATGTTATTTAAAATTAAAAAGATATAAATTATTGATATTAACATTAATAACTTAAAATAAATTATTATTATTCTCAATGATAACTTAAAATAATTTATAATATACACTATTTAATTTATATCTCCACATTTATTTAATTTTATTTTATTTTATATAATTAATTCATTTATAAAAGATATTTATTTCAACAATAATATTAATTATTATTATATAATACTAATTATTATAATAATTAAAATTATATATATATATATATATATATATATATTTATAAAATAAAATATAATTATCAATATCCATATAATTAATATATATTTATTATACATATTTTATTATATGCATACACTAGCTAACTTTCGTTGGGACTAAGAGAGCTAAGGCCCCCAATTTTTTTATATTTATATATTTTAATATATAATTTTAAATATTTATTTTCAAAAAAATAATATTTATAATATTATATATATATATATATATATATAATATAATATTTTAGTAAATTTGTTTCCTTTAAGTTGTTTATATTTATTTTTTAATTTTATATTTTAAATATTTTTGAAATAAAAATAATTATTTTATTAATATTATCTTGGTTAAATTACCCTTTTGGTCCATTTATTTGTCATGAAAAATTTCATTTTGGTCCTCACGTTTTTTGTTGTCTCAATTTGGTCATCATTTTCTTAAAAATGACTTAATTTGGTCCTCACCGTTAACTTTGACCAAACGGTGTTAAAGTCAACACCCCGTGTCAATTTCTGGTTTTTTTAAATTTTTTTAATTTTTTTAATTTTTTTTAATTTTTTTTTTCTTTTCGACACGTGTCACTTCACAGTTGTGCCACGTGTCAAAGTGACTCAATTTGGTTCCTATATTTGTTTTTAGTTTCAATTTAGTCCCATTTTTTGTAAAAATGAAGCAATATTGTCCTTCCTCAAATTGACACTAAATTTACTTTTTTATAAATTTTATAGTGATATTCTTACTAAAATTAACGTTTTTATTAAATATTTCTATAAATATTTTAAATTAGCTTTAAATTCTACACAAAACATTAGACTTTGATTTTGTTTTGAACTTGAAATTTAGTTCCTAAATTTATGTGTGCTAAATTGAAACTAAAAACAAATATAGGGACAAAATTGAGTCACTTTGACATGTAGCATAACGGTGAAATGACACGTGTCAAAAATAAAAAAAAATAAAAAAATATTAAAAAAATTCAAAAAAACCATAAATTGACACGTGGCATTGACTTTAACACCGTCTGGTCAAAGTTAATGGTGAGGACCAAATTGAGTCATTTTTAAGAAAATGAGGACCAAATTGAGACAACGAAAAACGTGAGGACCAAAATGAAATTTCATGACAAATAGAGGGACCAAAAGGGTATTTTAACCTATTATCTTTTAAATAATTATTTGTATAATTTAACTTTTTTATTTGATTATTTTTTTTAAACTTAATTATGATAAATAAAAATTAATTATAGTAAAATTATAAAAATTATTTATATTTAATTTTATAATTATAATAATAACAATCATTATAATTTTATTATATTTTATTATCATGAAAAAAGTAAATACAATGTTTTTACTAGTTTATATAAAAATTTTGAAATTACTTTTTTGATTCTTATTTTCATTCAAAAATATCAAATTGGTTCTTTAGTTTTTTTTATGGTTTTGATTTTTGAAAAAATAATGCAATTTTGTCATTTTCGTTAAATTTCTTGAATTAGATTTTTCATCAAAATTGAAATTATGAATAAGGATGATTGTTTGATTTGTTGGTGTAATTGACATAATACTAGTATCAAATTTTGATAACAAATTTTTCTTCTGCTTCAAAATATTCAAGTATGAGTTAAAAATTGTGTTATGAAGGATCCATGGAAGCACGTAGTATGAGATGCTCCTGTTTTCTTTCTGATATGTATTAATGTAAGAGTGTTTTATGTTGTTACCCGAAAATTGACTAATGGGTATCAGCTTTATAACCTCTCAGCAGAGATCAGGGACCTCTCAAATAAGTATCTAATTATTCAAGCCCATCACATATGTTTACTAAACAATCAAACCCATTACGTATCGTTTATCAGAAACCCAAAATTATATATATTACCCATACAATAATAAATTATATGCAATATAATTAACATTAACAAATAACTTAACTTATTGATTAATGCTAATCCATAATAATAACAACATAGAGAATAATAATTTTATATAATAAAATTATATAAAATATAACATTCTCCCACTTGGATAACACTAATAAATTAATTAATTATATCAATTGCAACATAAGTACAAAATATCAATTAAGAAATATAAACATGAATCACAAAGATAATATCCGATAAGGATACTTACCATATGCTTAGATTTCTTAAATAATGGATAATATATAAAATAAAACAAACATAATAAATATGTGATCCCAAAATGGTTCATAAATTCTATATGTAGAAAGAGAAAAAGATGTAATGAAACTGATGTCATTGACAAATTTACATCTCATGAAAACCGTAATAATATAAAGTGTAAATCTCAGACTCCCACTAACCCAATACATCAAAAGACTTAACAACACCCATATGAGTTACATGATTTTGAAAAACTCTAACAAACAAGCCTTTAGTTAATGGGTTTGCTAACATATTTTCTGTAACAGTATGCTCAATCCGAGTTTGATAATCCAAAACTTTCTCTCTAACAAACAGAAATTTTATATCAAAATACTTTGAGCGAGTAAAACTTCTGTTGTTTTAAGATAAATGGACGGCAGCAGTGTTGTCACAATATATCACAAGTGGCTTAGAAATACTTTCAACAATTTGAAAGCCAGAAATCAAATTTTTAAGCCACACAGCTTGACAAGTAGCTTCATAACAAGCAACATACTATGCCTCCATAGTGGAAGTAGCTGTAAGAGTTTGTTTAATACTCTTCCAAGAAATGGCTCCTCCTGCCATCATAAAAATAGAGCCAGAAGTAGACTTTCGGTCGTCAAGGCAACCGGCAAAATCAAAATCAGAATACCCAATGACCTGAAGTTGATCAGACTTCTTAAAGGTCAACATATGATTCTTAGTTCCCTGCAAATATCTAGAGACCTTTTTAACAACTTTCCAATGATCTAAACCTGGATCACTCAAGTATCTTCCTAAAGCATTAACAGCAAAAGCAATATCGGGATGATTACAAACTTGAGCATACATTAAACTACCAACAGCAGAAGCATATGGACTTTTTTCATTTCAACTTTGTCATTATCATTTTGAGAACACTGAGATTTGGAGAGTTTGTCACCTTTTTGAACAGGTGCTGCACATGAGGAGCAAGAATGCATGTTAAACCGCTTGAGGACTTTATCAATGTATCCTCTTTGAGACAATCCAAGAATGCTACGTGACCTGTCACAGGAGATCTGAATGCCCAGAACAACAAAAGCATCACCAAGGTCCTTCATATCAAAGTGGCTATTTAACATAAATTTTGTCTCGGTCAAAAGTTCAACACTACTACTAGCAAGAAGAATATCATCAACATATAAGACAAGAATGATGAAATTGTTCCCATTTTTCTTCAAGTAAATGCATTGATATGAGGCATTTTCCTTAAAGCCAAAAGAAGTGACCACCTGATCAAATTTCAAATACCATTGCCTAGAAGCTTGTCTTAGTCCATAAATAGACTTCTTTAACTTGCAAACCAAATGCTCCTTAACTTTTTTAGCAAAGCCATCATGTTGAACCATATACACTTCTTCAAATAAATCTCCATTTAGAAAAGTTGTTTTGACATCCATTTGATGAAGCTCCAAATCAAAATGAGCTACTAAACCCATAACAACACGAAAAGCATCCTTAGTAGAGATTGGTGAGAAAGTCTCCTTATAATCAATGTCATCCCTCTGACTATAGCCTTTTGCTACAAGTCTGACTTTATATCTCTCAACTTTTCCATTTGGACTACACTTAGTCTTGAAGACCCATTTACACCCAACTGGTTTACAACCTAGTGGCAAATCCACAAGATCCCAAACATCATTATGGGCCATAGAAGCTAACCCATCATGCATAACATTTAACCAATCATCACCATGAGAACTAGAGATAGCCTCTTCAAAAGTAGTAGGATCATCAACATTATTTAGATCATATTCATGCACTTGAAAATACACAAGATAATCATCAAGTATAGAAGACCTGCATACTTTTTGAGATCTTCTCAAAGAAATTTCTTCAACAACATCATCATGAACTTGTTCATCTACTACAGGTGATGTGGCATCCACAAGATCTGGAACAAATTCATTTTGATCACGGACAACTGGAATCACATTATCTGCAGGAAGATAAATGGATGGCACGGGAATAACAACACGGTCTTCTCTAAGAGTGACTGGTCGTGGTGCATTGCTCCCACTATCCAAATCATCCTCAAAGAATACCACACGGTCAGACTCAATAACCCACATAGAGTGAGAAGGACAATAAAACCTACTACCACGAGAACCCACACAATAACCAATGAAGAACCCAATGATAGTCTTGAAATCAAGCTTTTTTAACTGAGGATTATAAGGCTTCACCTCCGCCTTACAGCCCCATACATGGAAATGTCTCAAACTTGGCTTCTTCCCATACATGAATTCATAAGGAGTCTTTGAAACAAACTTGCTAGGTACTTAATTAAGAATATACACAACATTCCTTAAAGCATCTCCCCAAAGGAAATCTGGTAAAGAGGAATGACTCAACATACATCTCACCATCTCTAAAAGAGTGTGATTCCTCCTTTCTGCAACTCCATTTTGCTTAGGAGTACCAGACATAGTATATTAAGCTTCAATACCACATTCATCAAGATATCTAGCGAAAGGTCCAGGATTTCTTTGAGTCTCATCATATCTGCCATAATACACTCCACCTTTGTCAAACCTTACACATTTTATTTTCTTTCCTGTTTTTAACTCAATAGTAACTTTGAAAAAGACTTAAAAGCATCTGAGGTACATTATTAATGTAAAACTCATCCGTCAAATGTGTCGCACTTATATCTTGTATTTGTCTATTTAAGCCATGAAAAACAATTTCTCAAAGGGTAATTAAGAGATTATGACATTGTCTCGGTCTTTTTCTTTTTTTTTTTTTTATGCTCAGTCAAAAGAAATTATCAATTAGAAGGGAACAGTGGAGTACTGAGAAAGCAAGCCATTTGAAACGAAGTCTTGTTTTCAAACTTCGTGGTATTATAATTTTCTCTTATTTCACTCTTCGAAAGCAGTCTTCTCCCCAAATAAACTTAGTGTTCATTCTTCAAAAGCATTAAAACAGTAGGTAGAGCGAAATGTACGTAGATGACTCCTCATCTTAGAATGTAAATATCTCACTAACAGATTTCCAAGTCTAATTGTAACTCACTCTTCACTCTGCTCCTTAATGAAGTATCCCTTTTCATTTAGTTTCTAAAATATATAACCACCAAGTTAAATACCGATGGCGATGGCGGAGGCTCAAGCAACTAATGGAAATTATGGAACACACGATCACCACACAAAAAGTTAAAAAGTTGTTGTGATTTTAAATAAGGTTAAGAAATGAATTCCAGACTTAACTTAATTCTATAAATTCAACTTGTAAGGTAAAACCATCATTTATATATTATAAAATTGTTTTATCTCTAGTCAACGTAGAATTTTCAACAAACAACGCTAGTGATTTTTACTCAAAGTCAAATTCCTATGCATTTACATGCACGAAGAAAAATAGAAACAAAGGTGTTAGTTTGTATGTTATTAATAAGTGATTCCCTTTTAAATTTCGTAAGTTAACTTCTCATAATGTAAACAACACTGAATTTCACCTACCAGACCTGAGGCATGAAACTTCAGCAGCCATAAAGGAATTTCATACGAATACTGAATGAAGATGGATGTAAGTAAGGTATGGATGTAAGTAAGGTAGCGCATCTGATATATAAATAGTTGTTTCTTTCAACAAGGTTCTACAATGATGTTCTCAGCCTATCCCACAATAAATGGACAATTTAGATGGTGATAAAAACAACTACAATATCCTTTTTCCTCATCAAGTTGAAGGCTTAAAGCACATATATGGAAATGGAAACAAATTAGAGACAGAAATTCAAAAGTGAAAAAGAAAACCAATGAACACAAGAAAAACAACACATTTACAGAATAGGTTTACATGTCATGTGCAGTTTGTACCGTTCAGAATGGCCAGAGGAGCCGAGTAACAGCACAAACATCAAGCATTCTAAAAAGACCTTTTTATCTTTACAAACGAATGATATTATCAATACAGATTGATTACTTCGATTAGAAACTCATTACCAGAAAAATGAAATGGAAAGAAAGCAGTTAAAGTCATGTTTTGGCACCTCAAAATGAAGGAATGATTATTCTTCATATACCCAAAGATGCCACCAATCAAGTCTCAATATTTATAGAAGATACAGCAGACCAACATGAGCAATCATGACATGCTCATTTCATGGAATGCACTAACCATTCTCCAAATCAATCGTTCTTGGTATATAAATGCATGAGCACCAGAGATCAAACCAATGACTTCCATGTTTTATTTACCACCCAAAAGTCCAAGCATTGCAATGAGAAACACGTTAAGACGAAGACTTTCCATTTCGGACATTGGACCCAGTTTGAAAGCCTAGCCTGTAGCATCAATTTCCTTTCCATGATCATCTTCATGAATATTTCGCCTCAACCTTCTCAGCCATATTTCATAATCGATGGGATAAGGTGTCCCACATAGACTATCAACATAATCAGCAAAAGCTTTCAGCACTGTGGAAATATCACCTAGCTTCTGTTGAATTAATCTCCTTGACCAAGATGTCTCTCTCCACAGTAGAGCTCCCTCTACGGAATCTAGATCTGGGAAAACTCCACCACATGAATAATAAAGCATATAAACTAGGCTTTCAGCATCTGAAGCAGAGCATAGCTTTCCTTCTTGAAGTGCATAAGTAGATGAGAAATGAAGATTCATAGCAGGACGATCTCTATCTTCAAGAATGGCATGACCCCATCCAATCAGAACAAAATAAGGGTGCCTCACGCCAGACTTTACACATATCACATTCTCCGGCCTGATATCTCCATGCCGAATTCCAGCAGAAGCAACAGCTGAAAGCGCTGATAAGCAATCGTGGCAACATCTGATAGCTTCCTCTGAACCAAATTGGCCACTGCGTACCATTTCAGCTACTGTTTCACCAACTGGACTGGTTACGAGAATAGGGGTCCCACACCACGGGTGGTCACAATTTCCACCAGAACTGGGTCGGCGACAATGACCTGGGTGTATGATCCTACCAGAGGCACTCAATTGAGGCAGATATTTGCTTGAAAGACCTTTCTGCTTCATTATTGTCAATACTTTGGTCTGCCTCTGAACTTGATACCATAGATTCATATCTTCCCATGCTGGTTCCAGCTGGGACGGATGAGAGCCCACATATAGGAACAGATTTTTTCCTGATTCTTCAACATGGGATGCAATGAAGTATGTCAATTCACCAGTGTTGATTACCTCTTTTATCTGAAAACCCTTTTGCCAATCTGAATCCTCCACCCATAATATGGTTCCTTCTGATATCATAGACTCCTTGGAATCAACTTTAACTGAATCATCCTCAACTTCAACAATTTCAGGGGAAACACTACGTTGTTGGTATCGAAATACACCATTTCCATTTACGCTGGTATCTCCGAACTGCCTCTCAACTCTTCTTGTTTGGAGACGTGAACTATGATCAGCAGCTAAATCCTCAACAGAGTGCTTGGGCATTCCGGCAAATTGCATTATACAGTGGAAGGTTGCAAATAGTACCTGTAGAGCGCCAATATCTCCCCAATTTGCATTTCCAAGTTTGTTCCAGATCCTATCAATTGGGGAAACAGAAATTCTAGAATGATTTTTTACCCATTCAGCAGCACATTCATAAACATTATTCAGGTCAAAATTGAGCTTATTTACATCTCCTTCAACCTTTACAACTCCCCCATATTGAGAATCAACTAGAAGAACAAACACTGTGCATGGATCTGGAAAGAAGCTCAGTCTACTTAAACTTCTTGCCAACAGCATTCGAAGAGCATAAAATAGAGCTTCTCCAAGAACTGATGGAGAAGGCTGACGATCACTGCCAACAGCATGGCCTCCAATATCAGGCCTTAGAAGTGCCAATTCAAGGACATGATCCCATTTTCCGTGAGGATGTCGAGAATTATTAAGCAATATACCAGTACCACAAAGACCTCCAAGCCTTCCATTTGCAATAGCCTGTTCAGCCTGATAAAACTTCATGTTGGAATTATACAGACAAGCCACAGAAAAAGGCATGGGCTCATCTTGACTCCAAAATGCCTCCCACAAGCCTTTTATACTTGCATGTAAAAAATCTTCAATCGCGAGATAAGCGGTTGCTTCTAAAGCATCAGATGTAGAAGCATGAACAGCATTGGGCATGCGTGTCAGCTGCTGAAATGAAATCCCTTCCAATGCATAATCAAATTTTTGAAGTTCAATCAACTCAAATGGAACATCAAATGCCTGCTGTTTCAATGCAGAGTCTTCTGTTACAGATCCAAACCAATCTACAAGTTTTGCAGTCAAGCTGCCACTGTCAACAAACTTATAGAAGAACTGCTGATTCCGAGGCCTACCCCCAGATGATACACTGGACCTCTTTGTCCCAGACCCTACTGATTCCTGGTCTGGGGATCTACCTGTAACAAATATCCAAGTTCATTAATATTACAATAACTATTGTTATCTTCTATATAAGGATGGAAAAATATGCATTCATTAGTTTAAGTTCAAAAGTCGGAAATAATTCTCACATGATTTAAAAATTCAGAGCTAAAAGGTAATGCACAAACTGACAGATTGACAGTAGAAATTCAACATATAAAAATGAAAAATATGGCATATTCACTTATGACTAGACGTGGAAGCCCACAACCACCGTATCATTTACTGAGGTGAGATCTAAGTGATCAAGCATGACCCATCCTTCCTCGAGAGATTCCTTCAGGAGGATTTCATTTTAATAGCTCAGAATTACTCTCGAAGAAAAAAGTTTGAGAGTTTTTTCTCCGGTAGGGGTGTAGTTTAAAACAATACTACTTACTTTTTGACAGGTCAGTTGACAAATAATACCCCTTTTACTAGTTTTAACATATCAGTTTATCTAATGTGAATTTCCTCTAAGAGGTTAAACCATGATTTTGTTCCACTCCAGCCGAAATACAATTACCTAAACCCCAACATAATAAGGAAGTTTTATAGCCTTTATTTTCAGTCGAATTAATGCATCCAAAATCATGGTCCTAGCTTTACTAGCAGTTATCCCAGTTTCTACCCCACCTAAAGTTGATCCATCATATGTTGCATAGGGTACACATTAGAGGACCATATTTTTGCTTTCTATATTTTCAAGAGTCTCACTGCTTCAAATGATCTACAAGCACAAGTAAAAGAACATAATAAAATCAGTTGCAGAAACAATCATTTTTTTTTTCTAGCTTAAGAAAATCACATTTCATTACAGATAGACACTCAAGCACCTATCAGCAGTATAAACATATTTTAAGTTGTCCTGTTAACTAGTGGATCCAAGATACAAGGCTGCAATTTGTTAGTCCCAAAGTAGATGCCTTCTTTCACATTAATGTCAAAAGGGTGATCTTAAAAATTCTCCTTCAACCTTGCTTACAGTTCAAAAGTTAGAAATCATAGGTACAGATGGTGTTCTGACATTTGGTGTAGGCAGATCTTTGCTAATGCTTAAGCCATTTCCGTAAAGATAAAGATAAGGAGAAATGGGGTAATTGTTGAAGATCTCCTTTTCTAGAAAAATTCTTTCAAAAAGTAAAAATTTCATTCTATCACCCCATTATTAATTAAGAATAAAAAATGACCATCCCAACTACCGCTTATAATAAAGGATAAGCATGAATGAAGTTGTTGCCTGTAAATCTATACGATACAACCACACATAAATGGTCAAGATTAAAAAAATGTACATTGACTTTTTTAAGTGATCATGTGACCGGAAACTATCTTTTAATCAAGACCATCAGCAGTGTTTGGTCTAAATTTATAGCCCTCATTTCCCACAATAAACAGAAATCCTCACTACATACATGGTCCTCCTCACCATTAAAAAGTTTTCACATCGCTCTATCTAGCTCAACTGGGACACAAAATTGATTCACATGCTTAATACAGCAAAATTCACTGCATTAACCAGTTTTGCACCCTGTTTACCTAATTCTTCAGTGTCAAGAAAAACAAAGTACTCCATTTATCCATTTCACTGCCGCTTCTATCTCAAACAAGCAGATCAAGGCAGGAACATGCTTGCACACATCTCACAATCTGTAACTATTACACCCTTGTCAAGGATAAAAAGCCATTCATTAGCAAATTCAAGCCATATATCACCCAAATGTCTTAGAAGCAAAAAAGGAAAAAAAAAAAACAAATGTCTTGCTCTATTAAATCATTGGACAACTAAAACCCTACTATACATATAAGAAGTAAAATTGTTGTTTTAAGTTAGACCATCAATGACCACAACTTGGACTTCCCCAAAAGCCTAATGCATCAACATAAGCTCAAAGTCTACAAGGCCTTTTTAGATGCGACCATTCATATCGAGTTACTGAAGAAGAAATGGGCCATATTCACAAAGTTTAAGCCTTTGAGAAGACCAACCCAACGTCACCATTGCTACAACTGCAGCAAACAAACAGAATCACCGAAAGCAAAAGTTCATTGAAACTAAAAAACTGCACGGAGCTACATCAAAAAGACCACAGAACCACAATTTGAAGTTAAGAAGAAATAAAAAGCTTAAATAGGTATAAATTCACAAAGGTTATCCAAAATTCATATAGATAGAAGCACAATCGCAAACCCCCAACCCCAAATTCCTAAACTTCCCCTTCGCTGAGTTGAATTGCATCATCACTTTCTCAAATTTGAGAACCTCCACACGCCCACAGAAGTTTCTATTCGAATAATTCACTCATACAATGCAACCACAGACACAATTCAAACACCCCCCACCCACCCACACCCACACAAACCCCAAAAAACCATAATAAAACAAAAACGAACAGAAAATAATGTGGGGTGAGCAGAGTCAGTCTCAGCAAAGAACAAAGGAATTGGAGTCAAAGTAGAGTCAGATGAGAGAGAATTTAGGGTTCAGAAAACCAAAAAGGAAGTAAAGAAGAAGAAGAAGAAGGAACGGTGTTGAACGATACCTTGCATTTTTCAGTGTTATAAGTGTGTAGAACAAAGCTTTCAGATCTTCCCCTCTCTCTCCTTTTTTTTTTCTCTAACTATAAATATAACTTTTTTTAATTTTCTCTTTGGGTTACGATGAGGTGCGTGGCTTAGCAGAGGAAGATGCAGATCGAACCGTGTTGGTGGCTGATCCACCAGGTCGTTGAATTGCTGATCCTTCTGCTTTTCACTTCAATTTGGGGAACCATGGCCAAAACACAAACTATGTTAATGCTTTGCTTTTGTTTTTGTCATTTTATTATTTGAGCTTTTCACTTTTTCAGTTCGTTCATGCGTGTGTTACTTTTGTGCTGTGTGAACTGTACAATATACACACAACACGGGCATCACCCATTGGTGGGTGCTTCTCATTTCATCATCATCACCATAATAAAAATAATAATAATAACAATAGTAATTTATTAAAGTACAAATAAATGCGTGTAATTGATAAATCATGATTATTAATTATCATTCCCTTTGTTGATAAACTATTCCCTTCTCTCTCTCTTTTTGAATTGAGGACGTAGGTGTTAGGGTCGCTGAATGACTCGTGTTTTTCTTTTCTTTTTCTGGGACGTTACGTTTAATAAAATGGGAATTAGTTTGTTTGGTGAAGGGAATGATGAAAGAGACGTTTTGTTCTTTGTTGTGAATTTTTTGGGAGTTAATTTTATGTTTAGGGTTGGAAAGGGTGAATGAGAAGGGTTGCTTTCTGGTGAAAGAATTGGACCCCTAAGTTAAAAAAAAGGAGTGGCCGGCCATTGGGAAGAAAAGAGATAGCTCTCAATTCTGATTTGTTTTGGTATATACTATGTAGGTCACTTTTGTTTACATAAAAATTTCATATTTATCATTCTTTTTCTTCTTTTCTTTTATTTATTTATTTATTTATTCTATATTTGATATAAATATGTGCATGGCTTTATTTGGTTTGGTATATATGATTTTTTTTTTTGTATAGTTGTATTTTTATAATTTAATTTTGGTATGATGTGTCAGTAAAGATTCATATCACTGATTTGGTAACATTTTATCTTGTATAAGCTTTGTATATAAGTTTGATATAAATTGAACCAATAAGTTGATACAAATATGCTTTAATATAGAAATCATTAGGAATTGAGAATAATAAAATAATTTTATATTGGTTGATTCTTAATTACTTGGTGACGGTAGTTTTTTACTTAGTAATTTAGATTTTATATTTAAACATTTTATTTGTTTTAGTTTTTGTATTTATTGTTTATTTAGAGTTTCATTATTTATTAAATAAAGTTAATGTAGTTATTTTTGTTAAGATAGCGAAAATGTTGTTTGGGAGGTGATCATGTATGTAACACCTCATTTATTTAATAAAGCTAAATAAAGGATATGTCACACAATATAATACAAGAAGCGAGGGTAAAAGAGTATAATGTCACTCCTACAGATATCTCAATTACTTAGAGGACGAATAAAAGAGATACACCACGATGTCGGGTACAAAGTAAAGTAAGAGAATGAAAATGACTTAAACAAATTTCCGGAGAAAATAATACATGGGCCTTAGCCCTAAATGAAGAGCCCAAAGGCAAAAGTCGACCCAAAGACTAAGCAGTGGAACCATCACCTCCATGTTGATCACGATTGTTCCTCGCAGCTGCTCAAATCAACAAGTTGATGATCATCGCAAAAGAGAGTACCACACAGCAGGACACACAACAAAAACAGAAGGGTAAGCTAGAGCCAAAAGTGGTTTTATCATGCAATCAGATATGCTTTCACAGTCAA
>Ga0099822_1003301_pt1 | contig 20644 bp, 10 predicted proteins | sample CowpeawhiteBW_FD_76839 | JGI IMG/M metagenome (GOLD analysis project Ga0099822, IMG submission 76839) | Root nodule microbial communities of legume samples collected from California USA - Cow pea white BW | ecosystem: Host-associated > Plants > Roots > Nodule | place: USA: California | collected...
AAATATATATATATATATATATATATATATATATATATATATATATATATATATATATATATATATATATATACTCTTCATATTTTTTCATCAAATAACAATTTGATTCTCAAACTTAATAAAAATGTAAATTTATTGTTCGATCATTTTCATATATATGACGACTAATTTTAAAAGATTAAGACTTTAATTACATTTGATTGAAAATATATAAATAAAAATACGTTTTATTAAAAGAAAAAAATAATTATTTTTCTGAAAACCTTGACTAAACATGTGCTATAATGTAAATTTTTTATTCTTATGTAATAGTACTGTATACTTTCCACTAAGAATTAACATATTCATGTGAGACTAAATACATAAATTCAGCTACAATTGTTGTGACTCCAAAATCAAATGTGATTGTTGAATTTCTATATTTTGATAAAGAAAAATTACAATTCATTAATCAACAATCCTATGCTCCCACGAGTTGGCAGAGGGAGACAAATAATAGAGTCCTGTCTTTACATCACTTTCGAATACACTCCTACAAGAAAAACTGAGAACTAGAAAGAACACCCGCTATGGTACATAATGGATACAAAATTACAATCCAAATATGGGGTCATTTGCACCAAATATAGAAGAACCAAACTGTCTCGTATTCAAATCATTGCTATCCAAGGCTGGACCAAAACGATCCAGCCACTGTGTTGGACTTGCAGTTTCGTTCTCCTCCACCCACTCAGAAGTCATGTCAATATCATCAAATTGAAGCAGATCAACTTCTGAAGACTTAGCATTCATCTGTCTAGCTAACTTCAGGTTGTAGTTTATATAAACCAGGTCATTCAATGTTTCTCTATCAATCTTGTTCCGCTTCTCGGAGTGAATTTGTCTGAAGGTACTCCACTGCCTGTGAAATGAGAAGGTGCTACAAACTTGACTTAATATTCTAATGGCAACTCGTTGCAACCCTGGAGCAGAATCACCATACTGCTCCCACCAAAGCCCTACAACGAAAAAACGATGAGTTTGCAGAATAACTAACGTACAGAGTATCAGCACAGTTGCAAATAAATAAAATTAGTTGAAAAAAGTAGATAGAAAACAACAAAATCACGTTCTTATGAAACATGCTGTTCAAAATCCATTGCACAAGATAAACAGCAGATTAAAATAATCAGCATCCTTGCCACTGCTCATTAATACGATTATAATGATGCTTGTCAATCAAAGCATGGTCTGGCATTCGCTAACAATAGACATGTCAGAAACATTTTGTTTTGTTGTTCTCTAATGAGCAATTACAAATACCAAAAGCTCAAAGCAAAGAGCAGACACATTTCAGCTTGATGTGGACATCATCCCCCCAAGAGAAAAAAGGGCATATAGATAAGAATTAAACCAAATGAAACGAGATGTTGTTCCTGGAGGCTAGGACTATCTAAGTTTCTCATATTACGACTGAAGGAGAAATCAGATGCTAAAAGTTGTACAGTGAACGAAACAAAAAAAAAGTCTTATTAATCAAAAATGAACTGGAAAAAGTCCTACAGTTAGTTTCGCATGACCTATCTTTTCAAATACATTCCATTCATTTATGATTTAACCAACTATCCTTCCACAAGTCCCCTCACACAAAAAATAAAACCCAACTTTGTCCACACTGGAACATCATAAATCCTGGAATTAGGCTCAATTACTCGATGTGCATGTTTTCTTTACCTAAAACCCAATGTTGGAGTTGGTCACTAATATTCACAAAAGTTGTTGGACTGAACAAAGCAACTTAAAATGAACCTCATCACAAAATTGACTCAGTGAAAATGTATCAAGGGGAACTATTTAAAACTTACAGGGTGCAACTGTATGCCTTGCCTCCTTTGCTAGGCTACAGCCAAACATGCCATGTGCCTTCGTAAAAGTATAGATTTGATTGGTGATGTCACGCCTCATATCTGGTACAGGAAGCAATTTCTCCAGAACATTAAAGAAGTCTTCTTTTATGGAAGAAATAAATTTTATTTCAGGATTGTATTGAATACTGGGGTTCAAAAAAGCAGCAGCAGCATGTAGAGGTGAATGGAGTTGGTCTCGCCACTTTTTATCAACTATATCTAGGAATGTCTTACACTTGTTCTCATCCATTATGTAGTATGTCCTGATTGATTCTTTGGCCCTTGTCATTAGCTCATATATGGAACCTACAGTTGGTTTCCCTTCTGATACTTCCCTCAATACTTTTAAAAAGGGCTCAGAGATGGCCACACACTCTTCCACTGTCCTCCAGAAATCACCATCTTCAGCAATTGCAACACAAGAAATACTTTGTGGTTTATTTGCATAAGAAGTGTTTGAGGCATATTCGTGGCTGTGAAACATATTCTTCAATCTTGTTCTCAACCTCAACATAGACTGTAAAGACATAAAGGTGGATACAGACTTTGTGATCCCAGTCCTGATAAGTTCCTGGCCTCCACTGTACTTCTTCATAAGATCAAGCAATGAGGCATTATTGTATATTAACTTTGAAATCGTTTGTGCTTGTAAAATACATCTAGTAACCCAATCAACCTTGGAGAATTCCTCCAAGATTAGGTTTAAACATTGAGAGGCACAAGGAGATACAAATATAGTTCCATAGCTCTGCACAATATGATTTGCAATACCAGTATAGTTAACACTGCTGTCCATAATAATTTGAACAACGTTTTCTACGCCAAATTCTTGAATTACAGAATCAAAAAGATCAGCCAGCCACTTCGTGTTCTTGAAATATGGAGAGGCATCCACAGATTTATGGAAAAAGGTCCTGGATGGTGAAGAGACTAAGAAATTAATTATGGCCTTTGATTTATAATCAGTCCATGTGTCTGCAATGATGGTACAACCTGTAGTTGCCCACTCTTTCTCAACATCTTTTGACTGTAAGCCCACTTCTGATTTTACCCTTTCCAACCATGTGGTTTTCAGGATTTCTGCTGATGGACCAGCAAATCCAGGACCACACTTTGCAATGGCATCAATCATCAACTGATACGATGAAGACCTTGCAACACTGAAGTCCAACTTATTCTCAAAAAAGAATAGAGCAATATTTCTCTCTGCATTCTCTTGGTTGTTTGTAGAGGAAGGGGTCATAGGATTACCGGTGGGGAAAATCTTCATAAGAGGGGATGCTGCATCCAAAGATACAAGAGCTTTAGTTGCCGAAAGATTACTGGGTGACTTGACTTCTGCTAGTTTTTGTTTCTTCACGCAAGAGGTTTCTTTGACCTCTTCCTTTGATGCTATTATACCCCTTACTCTATCTGTAACATCATCTCTGACCTTGCTACAAGGATTTACCCCTTTACTTGGGAATCGAGATAAATGATGTTTCAACCTACTTATGCCACCATTCAAAACTCTTTGGCAAAACTTACATCTTACCTTGTTTCCATCTAATTTCTCAGCATATTCCCAACAGACATCTTTTTCTCGAACCACTGCCGAGTTCAAATAAGAAAAGTAAATCAGCACATTATATGATAAGCTGTCTATGATTCTGTTAATTTATTATATCTACATCAGAGTAACCAAGAGTAAGTTAACAAAATATTTAGATTATAAATGAAAGTTTAGCAAAAAGAAAAATAAAATTTGTTATCTAAACCCCCTGAAGAAAATGGTATTGATATGGTAAGAAGAATATTAAAGTAAAAGCTAATGAATTCATTGGGTAATAAATAATTACTCAATACCGGGTTCCACGGTTTCAAATTATGGTTGAAGTTACAAATGTGGTCACAATTGCAGCCACTGTGATTGTGTTTGCTGTTATGCTTATTATGGCCATTGTAGCGTGAATTTATTTCATGTTTGCACCAAATATAATTCTTCGAGAATCATATTAAACATTCTACATCTCTTGTTCTTCTCCCTTCTGAATTCCACCTCTCCCTCGTTACAAGCTCTTTATCATTTTACTATATATGTAACACATAAAAAATCCCTATAAATCTAACAAAAGAGGAAGAATGAAAAATTAATTATGAGGACTATGAAGCAAGTTGCGGTCCTATGCAGCCATTTCACCGACTGTAAAGTGCATTTTCCTGTGATTACCAAAAACAGTTCAAGTGTGGTGTGATACTACATGCTAGGTCCATTAATGATACAATCAGCTTCCGTGTTGTTTTAAAAGACAGGCATAGCAAAACAAAAGCTTCAACTTACTTTACGACGCAGTAACGTAGCTCCTGGAGAATAAGTATATGACAACCTACACAATAAGATCAAACCAGAAAATAGGGTAAGCATCTCATCAGAAACGCAGCACACTGACATAAACCACGATCATTCAAGCACAAAGTGATAATTCAATGATTGAAGAAATGAACACGAATAAAAACTAAAGTGGTTCAGTGAATTTTTTCAAGAGACAGAGTAATCCATCACATAATTTAACTCTTCAGTTGCTTGTAAAAGCATTAAGTGATGTCAAGCATCAAATTCAAATCGTCTTTCATTTTACTCATTTTGCAAACACGTGAAGATATTCCAATCTTTCAAAGTAATTGAATAATTTTCCTTCCAATCACCCAGTGATCTGAATCTATTTTGCGAAAATGGATCAAATTTCATAGATACAGAAAATCAATTGCATTTAAAACAAATAAAAATGATGAAGATGAGAAGAAATAATGAGATAGCGAGAAATTTGGAGCTTACGGAGTATGAGAGATTGGTCAATCCCGACGGAGAGATAAATGGAGGTCTCGGATTTCAATAATTTTTTCGATTTATCGCGATATTTTCGAGCTAGGGTTTATGCTGCCGTGTATCCTCGCTCTTATCTTTTCCTCTCTCTCTCCTCCCTTGTCACTAACTTTTTTTATCTTCTCTTGTATTTTCTCGTTTTTCGATTTTAATTTTGTTTTATTTTTGTTTTGCTTAGTAGCATCTCTCTTGTGCTATTGGGTCTCCTTTCGGCGATATCTCGCGCATATTTAACCAATGGTAAAGAACCAGATGGGTTTTGGTAAGAGGAAGATTATGAAGTGACAAATAATCACATCAGATTAATTCGTATGAAGTAAGTATAAGTGAAGTAAGAGAATATAAAGAAGTTAAAATTAATTACGATTAATTTAAAATCACTTAATACGGTAAATTTCACAATCACTTATTGCTATTATTAAAAAAATGGAAATTTATTATTGAAAATAAATAACTTTTATTTTCACCAGTGAGTAAGAAGTAATACCTTTTAAGAAAAAGAAATAATATCTGTAAGGGGATTATACGAAAAGAAATAGTGAATAGTAATGCGAAGACATGGCTGATTTATAATGTGGTATAATGTTGAAGTGTATAGTTATTTTTAATATTTTGATAAAATATTTATATATCTTTTTTCTTTTAAAAATTTTAAAATATAATTATTTGAGAGTGAATTCAATAATTTGATCAAGTAATAAAGAAAGATGGTACACAACCTTTTAGTTTGAACTCTAAGAAATAAATAGGCTACACGAAAATTTACTCTAATATGATTGGTACTAAAATTAAATAGTACATGTTCAGATAAAAAGTAAAATAAGAAATACATAATTATGTAAATCTCTTTAAAAAAAAAATCAGGATGAAAAATATCACAACACATAAATATGTGAAAAATCACCTCCATACACCAACCATCAAATGAATGATATAAGAAAGTGGATGTGTGTAACCATTTTGTGACTCAAGGTGAAATTTAAGATAGGAATATCGTGTGAATATACATCAACACTATCTTATTTAATTTTAGATTTTTTAAGCGGCAAAGTTATTTATTAAATTTTTATTATTAAACAATTTTAAATATGAAGTTTAGTTTATTTCAAATATTATTTAATCAATTTTTATTTTGAAAAACTCCATCAATAGTTACTAGTAAGGTTATGATATTTTATAAACAATGTATACATTTGAAAAAAAAAACTAATATTTGTATATAATTCTCCAACTTGACAAAATGATAATGACAATAAACAATACAAAAAAAATGACATCCAAAACAAAAAATGTAAGAGTGAAATGGTCAATCTTTATAAGAAGTTAATGATTTAAACTTAAACAAGTGGAATGAATGGGTGAAGTATTGCGCAATGTGTGAGAATGTAATATTGATTAGTATATCAATGGTCAATTCTCACTTATGATATGTATGGTACTGAAAACTCCTTTATATTAATACATTAATACTAACAAATCGGACTTGTAATTTTCATGAAGCCATATATATATATATATATATATATATATATGTATGTATGTATTTTTTTGTGTAATTAAATGTATTATCTAGAGGCTCATCATTTATTTGACTAGAATTCCGAAACTCTCCCTACAATGATGTTTTTGTAATTCTTTAAAATGTCCAAAGAGTCCAAACAAAATATACCAATTCAAATAAATGTTACATCTCAGTGGTTAGAAAGGAAAAAAGGGTAGAGAAGGGGAATGTTTATCCTAAAGAAAAGTAGGTAAATAAGGTTAAGTTGGAAGAAGAAAAAGAGTGTACCAGTAAATAATGGGGTGAAAACAACAACCTCCCAAATTTCGAAGCCTAAAACCGATTGTTTGATGGGCTAGTGTTATGTGGTACGGTTTGATGTTGGGCTCCCTGCAACTCTACATAAATTAAATTTTATTTTTATTTTTTTTGAATTATACAATCTCAAAAGTATTTTTAGAAGTTAAAAATGACTTTTGCATTACAATGATTTCAAAGTAATTTTTCTTGCAAAAACCTTTTCGATTATAATAGTCAAAAGTGAAAATAATATTCGAATTATGCTATAAAAAATACAAAAATTATATTTTTATTATACACTAACACAAGAAAAATTTTTATGCCTAATATTTTATATTTGACTTAGGTTAAACATAATTGTGAGAGACATAAATTTACGTATGATAAAATATTAGACATAAATTTACCTTTGGTGCTTATACAATATACATAAATTTACAATTTAAGTACGAGATAGAAGCGAATATAATCCTATGTCTTTTTCCTTTATTTTTTTTGTCGATATTTACCTTTGGTAATGCATTAGTGAACATAGATTTTGGAGTTTTTTTTTTTCTTTTAAAAAAACTGAATTGGTTTTGGCATGAAATCAATTAAGTTGCCATTTATTCACTAATATTATATGTAAATTTATTTTTTTATGTATGAGCATGATGTACTAAACTTAAAATTTTGATTATATATATCATGTCTAAGTTTGGTACACCTTACTCAATTATAAAAGAGTATATTTACATCTAATGCTAAGGGATAAAATTTGACCATTTATTTATAAAAATACTATGGGTTATTTTTGTGTCTCATGCTTATATGTGAAATATAAATTTTGCGACATAAATTGTTTTTGTGTTATTGATAAATGGAAAATTTATGGAGGTATTCAGGAAACAACTGCTTTCACTTTGTTCCAAAACAAGAGAAGAAAAGTCCAGTGCTTTCTCATTAATTTTGAGCTATGTCGTGATCTACTTGCTCATCTCATTCCTCGTGTCTTATTGTGCCACCCTTACTTTTTCTTTTGAAGAATGATGTTTCGCTCACAGCAATGGCTACGATGACGAAAGAAATAATAAAAGTGCAATAATACTAGAAATTGTCATTCTGTGGTGTAAACCAGCTTTATTTATTCATAAACCAACCAACCAATTAATGCGTATTGTTGTGGATGGGGCATGCGATGGAGCCAAATTTCTTAAGAAATTTGTTTATTCCTTTTGAGATGTGAATGTGTAGGGAATGGTGCAGAGTGCAGAATGAGGAGTGCAGCGTTTGACCTGTACCATGTCCCATGCATCACTCACGAGTCACCAATTCTATTATATTACAATAAATGCATGCATATTATTTTACTTCTCTAAATTACTACAACCCACCCTCTTCTTCTTTTTTAATTTTGGTTATCTACATGCATGAGAGTTATTGTTTTTGGTGGTTACAACGACAACCTATTTTTAGTCTCTTTCTTATTATTTTTATTATCTCTCTCGCCATTGGCAGGGGAAGGGTTGGTGCACGTGGCCAACAGTACAATTGCCATCAAGAAAACATTGGCTGACTTTTCATATTTCTCAATTTAAGTAAGGACAAAATTTAAGGATTATGTGTTCGTATGTTTAAAGTTTTTAAGTTTTAATTTTTTTCATAAATAAATTTAATTAGAATATTTTACTTGAGTTTTTATTAAATGTTTTTTATTTATTTGTATATGAAGATTTTATATTTTTCAATCGCATTTTTATTGTTTAATTTATTTTTGTTAATTGCAAGACATGATTGTTATATATATTCTGCTATCATTGTGTATTTAGAAAGTGAGATTTTTTTTATTAAGTTGTTATTTTGTTTTATTGTTTTTATTTCTTTTTTTTTCATTGAAAAATGTGATGTTTCGTAATTAATTAAATAATTAATAATTAAAAAAATAAAAAAATAATATTATTTTATATTAATCACAAAATTTGAGATGTAAAAAATTAATGACACAACATAATAATCACTTCATTCAATTAATAAATAAATTAATCGAAAAAACTCAATTAAAAATTATAAATATTTTGAATACAATATATAAGGCTTAATTATAAGTACATAAATTTATTATTGACTTTAGTCCATTATAAACCTATTTTTCAATTAAAATTGTAATTTTATCCTAACAACTTTTATAAAAATGATGTTTAAAATCTTAATTTGTTTTTATAAATAAATTTATAACTCAATTAAAAATAATATTTTTTTCATAAGGTAGTAGCAATAAGATTGGGCGAAATACAAGCGGGTGCTTTACTGTATTTATTTATTTTAAATTTATGTATTATTTTTTATTACTTTAGTAACTAATATTTTTATACTCCGTTATTGCATGTGAAATACTGATTAAATAATTTCTTTATAAAAAGCCCACATTAAATAAAATATAATATTAAGTAATAGTTGTATAGTGAAAGAATAATTATTTAAATGAAAATAAATTAAAAAAGAAAAAGAAAATAAAAGATAAATTATTAAATTACATAATAAATTAGTGGTCTACGTGATTGAAGATGCAAGAGTACTTTGAAAAATTGAATAAACTTGATTATTGACTGAGTTGAGTTGAACAATTGAAACAAAAGAATGAAAAAATTGAAATGATTGGAAATATCCACCATAATGATAACGAGTATATATATACCATCGAAACAAGTTATTTCTACTTTTCTACTTTTGGTAAAACAAAAAGTCAATAATCATATTATATATACATGGTAAAAAAAAAATCTAATTAAGAACTTTAGAAATAGATTACATTTTATTGTCAATAACCTCTCCAGTAAGAACGGTACAATACGTTACGATTTAATGGATAATAAATAGTGGTCAACGGATGCAATGCTAACAATAAAATGCAATTTGTCTAAAGAGGTATGTTACACACATATATATAAAATGTGGAATAAACCCTGTCTTCCATGATGATCAACATAATGTCCATGGTGTCAATATCCAACCAGCCAATGTCAACGGGTTTCTGATACGTTTGTTGTAATATTTTTACTGTATATATACTGTGTATATGAACGTAACTTGTACAGTATCGTGTCGGTGGAATGGGTAATCCTTTAATATAAATATAATCATTAGAAAGTTTGGGAATTGATCACATTAGTTGATTATTTTGTTAACAATGAATATGGATAATTATTTTTTTATTCCGGATAAAATATCAGTACTTAAAGAAAGTACGTATTTTTATATTTTCTATAATATGCTACTTTATGGGACTTGTCCTGAAGAGATTATTTTCATTACTTCAATTTATTTCACAACGCTAAATTTGGTTACGAAATCAATTATAAATGGAATTTAAGCAGTTGCCAAAGTGGCTTACGGTATTTATTTTGGTTTATTAGAAATTATGTGTTTAAACAGTTTCTAAAGTGGCTTACTGTATTTACATGTTTTCTTTATGTTTTCTTTGTTTAAATAAGCTGAGAAGATCAAAATGTGTATCATTTTTTAACTATCAAACAGTAAAATCTTCTATATATGCATAAAGAAATGAACAGTAAAAATGATAAGAATTTTTCTGAAGTGGGTGGCATCTTCTTCTATCCATGCCTCTGCAATTTGCATTCTTCCCAACAAAGAATTCTGTAATAATTGATTCAAGTAATATCCGTACGTGAAATGCGATAAAACCAGCAGGTAGGTACACATTCCTTTTTATTTTAGCCTGAGAAGTTTCTCCGTGTGAGTTAGTGACTGAATTATTATTATTATTATTATTATTATATATATATATATATATATATATATATATATATATATATATATATATTTGCATAAAAATATATAATTCTGCATATTTGTAGTTGTTTCATTAGTCTAAAACGCATATGCACACTGCAATTTGTGCGGCATAAAATAATATGTAATCTTTGGCTTCTAAATCATTACCGAATGAGTTTCTCTTACTTCAATTCAATTGCATGTGGCACTGCTGTTGTCGCAAGCGAATACAGCTCATCTACCATCACTACCGATACACCATCATTGCACTGACCCCAGTTTGGATTTCCTTCCTCTTAACTACTCCTGAACACAAGATGGACATGTATCTAATATGGCCCTGGACCCACTGCTTTTCTAGCTAACCCCCCAAATTCATCACTCTTTCTTTCTTCTTCAAGATTCCTGCCATGGTTTTCGAGGACACTGTGGATCTTTAACTATAGCTTGCTCAATTTTTGGATCAAGAAGTGAGTTGTAAGTATTCCATTTTTTTTTGTTCTCTATATGCTATCTGTCAACTGTCAACTGCTCTCTGCCTTCCACCTTTTTATCTGTGTTCACTTGGATTAGTTCCAAAATGCAAGGAAAGAATAAACCCCAAATTTTTAATATTTTTAATTCTTTTCTGGTGTGCACAAACGCGAAATGTTTCTGCTGTTCATGTTTCTGATTGGCTCCATATAATGGTGTGTTTGTCTGCTGTCAAAAGTCTTGGCCATCATCAGCAGGTTGCTATTGGCTGCCTGTTAAACTGACTTTTAGCTTCAAAGTTTAGGTTTGCATCGTTTTTTTTTGTAGTCATTAAGGAAAACAATCGAGTAGGTGAACAAAAAAATGCTATTAAGGTTAATTTCCTGGTCAAACATGAGCTGCTTATTTTGACCTAATAGATATACTTAGTATAGTAAAATGCACTGTGTATTCAACATGTCTTGTACACAACTGTCTTTGGTTCGGGTTTGCGTATATATTGAAAATACTCTGGTTTATTAATTCTCTAATTAAAGCTTCGATGTTACTCCAGTTTTGTTTCGTGTAAAGGTTACCAATATCCTGAGTATAGGTATTACTTTGCATCCAGGTTGTGTTGAACTGTTGATCTTCGTTTCTCACCAATCCAGAAAATGGACAAGAAGCTGCCCCTTCTGTACATTTTTTCAGCAGTGTTGATTAGTGTTGTGGCTGAACCAGTGGAGGATAAGCAGGCGCTGCTTGATTTCCTTGACAGCATGAATCACTCTCCTCATGTCAACTGGGATGAGAACACTTCTGTTTGCCAAAGCTGGAGAGGAGTGACTTGCAACTCTGACGAGTCTCGAGTCACAGCCCTTCGATTGCCAGGAGCTGGTTTGAGTGGTCCAATCCCACCCAACACTCTGAGTCGCCTCTCAGCACTTCAGATTGTGAGTCTCAGATCAAATGGTATATCAGGCCCTTTCCCTGATGGTTTCTCTGAGCTGAAAAATTTGACCAGCCTCTATCTTCAATCTAACAAGTTTTCCGGGCCACTACCAATGAATTTTTCAGTTTGGAATAATCTTAGTGTTGTCAATTTATCCAACAATTATTTTAATGGGAGTATCCCTTTTTCAATTTCAAATCTGACTCATCTCACTTCTTTAGTCCTTGCCAACAACTCCCTTACGGGTGAGATTCCTGATCTCAATATTCCTAGCCTGCAGGAACTGAATTTAGCAGACAATAACCTTAGTGGGGTTGTGCCTAAATCTCTTCTTAGATTTCCTAGTTCAGCCTTTGCTGGTAACAACCTTACATCAGGAACAGCACTTCCTCCGGCCTTTCCTGTGGAACCACCGGCTGTTCCTCCACGGGAAAAATCCAAAGGACTCAGTGAACCTGCATTGTTGGGTATCATCATTGGTGCTTCCGTGCTGGGGTTTGTGGTGATTGCAGGTTTCTTGATTGTGTGCTGCTATCGGAATGCAGATGTGGATGTGCAGCCAATGAAATCCCAGAAAAAACAAGCCTCTCTGAAAACAGAATCTTCCGGAAGTCAAGACAAAAACAACAAAATTGTCTTCTTTGAGGGTGGCAATCTTGCATTTGATCTAGAGGACCTGTTGAGAGCATCTGCTGAGATTCTTGGCAAAGGTACCTTTGGCATGACATATAAGGCTGCTCTAGAGGATGCAACCACTGTGGTGGTCAAGAGGTTGAAGGAGGTCGCTGTTGGAAAACGAGATTTTGAACAGCAGATGGAGGTGGTGGGGAGAATAAAGCACGACAATGTGGATGCAGTGAGGGCATATTACTACTCAAAGGAAGAGAAACTCATAGTATATGATTACTATCAACAAGGCAGCGTCTCTGCAATGTTACATGGTATATTGAACCCTTCTCTTATCTAAAACATTACAGATATATTATTATCTTCAGTTTCCCACACTTTTTCCAACAGGATTACTAAGGGGTAATTTAGCTTTCTGCAATCATATAATAGGAATTATTTTGTTCAGCTAGCCCAAGTCTGTCCAATAGGTGCCTGTTTGCATAAACAACATAATTGAGATCTTATTGAATAGGTACTTAGCAAGTAAGCAGTAATGTATAAGCTGGTTTAATAATTAAAACAGAAATCACACTGAATAGATTTTTGTAAGCTATTTTCATAATTTATCTTGGAGAACTTATTGAAATAAGCTGAACACAAGTTACTTAAGCTATTTTCATAAGCTTTTCTGAATAAGTTGTAAATAAGATCTTCCAAATAGAGTCATACTTGGACAAACTGTCATGTCATCCTAGTCTCTCTATCTACATGTCAACCCAAACAGTAGTAGTAGAATTAGACCCTAGAAGTATGTCGTTAGGGATGTTCTAAATTAAAATTTGTCCCTGACTGTGCATTAATGAATCAAGACTACTTCTAAATCGGTAAAACACTAAGTCTGTCAAATGGGTTGACTTTGGCTAATATCATTTGTTTTCCTAGTGCATTTTTCTTATAAGTTGTACTAAACGCTGAATTCAATAATTAGACCTCCTTCATACGTATAATTTTCTGGAAATGGCCAATGTGAGCGTGTCGTTGCATGTCAATTATGCAGGCAAAGGAGGGGAAGGTAGAAGTGCTTTAGACTGGGATAGCCGTTTGAGAATTGCAATTGGTGCAGCGAGAGGCATTGCTCACGTCCACTCACAACATGGAGGGAAACTCGTTCATGGAAACGTAAAAGCCTCAAACATCTTCCTCAACTCACAAGGATACGGATGCATATCTGATATTGGCTTGGCAACATTGATGAGTCCAATACCTGTCCCAGCCATGAGAACAACTGGATACCGTGCACCAGAAGTAACTGACACGCGCAAAGCAACCCATGCATCTGATGTCTACAGTTTTGGGGTGCTACTTCTTGAGCTTCTGACTGGGAAATCGCCCATAAACAGCTCAGAAGGTGAACAGGTTATCCACTTGGTTAGATGGGTGAATTCTGTTGTTAGAGAGGAGTGGACTGCAGAAGTGTTTGATGTAGAGCTATTGAGGTATCCCAACATAGAGGAAGAAATGGTGGGGATGCTACAAATAGGGATGGCTTGTGCTGCAAGAATACCGGATCAGAGACCGAAGATGCCTGATGTGGTGAAAATGGTTGAAGAGATTCGCCGTGTAAATACGCCAAATTTACCATCTACAGAGTCTCGGTCAGAAGTTTCTACACCCACACCTCGTGCAGTGGACATACCTTCTACCTCTGTTCAACAATGATATTCTTTTGTTCTGATGAATAGTCGTTAAGATGTAATCAATTCAATTATATTCTTAACAGTAGAAATGATATCCATCGAAGGGACTTTTGGTCCTTGGGAGTTTGCAAAACATATTTGCTCTGAGTAGTTAAGCTACCAGTAACATCAAACCGGGTCCCTTTGCTAGTAATAATTGTGTGTATTATGCAGTCAGGGAATCTTTAGAGTCCGTTATGCTGTCAGTTCGTGATACCTACTATGAACTGCACACAGGACACCTAATACGGTGTTTAGTAATTATTCTCAGTCCACTTTGATTGTCGATGACAGATCTGTTCCACTAGTCAACATTAGAAAAATAAATAAATAATTTGTCCTACTTCGTACTTTCATTTTGTAATCGAGACTTTTATTATGTATTGTTTGTTAAAGCTCAACATGAAACTAATATTTACCAATTTACTTTCAGATGAATCAAAACTAAAAGGCAAATGTAATATACTTTTTATCACTGGTAGGAGAAAAAAATCTGCCAACTGCCAAAAGGGAGAAGAAATATAACATTGAAGACAACTGCCAAACGCTCATAATTCTCCGTTATACAAATATATACACTCAGTGTAAGTTTTCTCTATAGGTTGACGTCCATTGAACCTTCCATCAACAAACACTGGGAAAATCTATTAATTCCTGTAATTTCAGTGAAAGGAAGGGAGAGTGATACAGACTTTTGGGGCACGCAGATGAACCACGAGGTATAAGCCTTGTCCACTACAATAGAGAGTTCGTTAGGTCAAATCTTTTGCCACCGGGACACGAATTAGGATACAACTCACATCTGATTGTATGTTGCACTAATTCTTACGCACGTCCAACAGCAGCAACACAATTTTCCCTTAGACAACCGTAGTTTCAACTCAGTACCAAAGGAATCTAAAAGCATGGTTGTATTGCCGTTTGAAAGCTTCCAAAAATACATTTACCATTAAAAAAAAATACATAGTCTATCGTTCTTCTCCAAAAGTAAATTCAATATATAAGGAACAATAATCCAAACATGCCATAAACGATTAAAGCATATACGGTGGTAATTTCACCCGTGCAGTTTGCTTAAACTTGTAAGAAGAACCTTTTCGACACAATCGCTCAACAATCTTTTCCTGTACGTATATCCAGCAAGTTACAGACATTATCACAAAAATACAAAAGAAATTCACTTCCTCAAAATTCTTGTTTTGACACCGCCTGAAATATATTAAACAAAGTAAGATAAGACTAAAAACATGCAGCTGAAAGTACTATAATAAGAGAAATAAGAATGCAATGTCGACCTAGATCATTAATTCCCCTTCCAAGCACCCCGCCCCACCTTAAAAAAAATGGAGGAAAAAAGAATCCTCCACATACCTTCAATTTGCTCAAATTCAATCTGCTTAACCAAGTCGGATGATGCATTATACTCAAACCTAAAAAGGAATTACGAAGCATGTATTTAGTGCTAGATTAAAGTCAAGAGAATTTCGTAATAATGATTGAAAACAATACTCCACAGAATTTACAACAACGACATTGTAAAGAAGACCATACAAAACATTAATCAAACATGTTGGGTTAACGTAATATATTTGGTTTGGGAAAACCACATCTCATGAACACATTTTAGTCCTTGATTGTTAGCTTCGAAATACAGTATGGACCATGTCTATAAACAACAACCAACTCACTAGAAACAATTTAAAACTAGGGGTTAGAAAATGTTAAAGAAAGGGCATACGACATACACATAAAAAAACACATAACCAGGTTATAAACAGAAAAGAAAAACATGTCAACTGCTTATTGTCTTACATAACTAAAAGTGAGACACTCAACAGAAAAGTAAAACAGAGAGACAACAGAAAAGGGATCAGGGAATGCAGTCATGTTGCAGACATCTGCAATACAGGTCTACACTGCGTATACCCAGGGGTGACGTTTTCATGTTTATCGGGACCTATCTTGTGAGTATTAGGACTTCAGAAATGGGATACTGATCTTAATAGCAGTCAAGGGTCTAACGAATTACTTAGAATTCCCATTGGCAATGGACCATAATTCTCATACATAATCAATAAATTTATACAGCTGCCACAGACACACCAGATATCATCGTACATAACCAAGATAGACAAAGATGAAATACTGGGATGGTACAGAAAATGGATTAACTTCTTATAATCTCTAAGTGTTTTCAATGTTTTATAGTGTAAAACTTCAATCAGTAATCCACACAGAAGAATGCAGCTCAACTAAGTAGCATGAAATGTAACAAGATTTGCTGAAACAAGGAAAAAAATTCTTTTAACTTTCCAAAGCTAATTTGTAAGCATACCATCTCTATTTAGACCATGAATTTGAAAATGAAGGATCACCAACAAAGTCAATTGTTTGCTAGCGTGTATATACAAAATTTCTAAACACATTCTGTAAAAATTCCCAGGGACCCACTGTAGATCGTGTAAACAATCACATACAAGTACAATTACAAAGGATGGAGCAATGTAAGAGCGAGCAATAGGTGTAAACTCCAAGTACCTATTGGAAGAAACGACCTCAGGTTCATAAGCTTCAACAAAGGCAGTGATGATTTCATTCTTTCTAGCGCTAGCTATGAGCAAATCATACTCTGTCGGAATTATAACTATAAGAAAGTTATCAGTTAACTCACTGACACAAATTTTCTCAACCGCCGCAAGGGCTATCCTCCGTCTGAGGGAATCAGTTGCAGGGTCAATTAGGTAAACCGCAAAATCCGTAATCATCAGATATCGATATTTCATCTTCCCAGAACCAGTGAACTTCAAAACTTTATCTGCAAATAGAACAATCTGATCACCTGAAAACAGAACGCCACACAACATTTAAGATTTTCACAAATTACTCTGTGTCTGTTTTTCTTCTATAACAATACATACGAGTTTCATGAATTGTAACGCGTTATTAACATTACAACAACCGCACTCTTCAATTTCATAAATAAGATGCATATTAAAATAACGGGTATAAGAGTGATAGAAATTATTTTTTATTTTGAAAAAAAAAAGTGAGGTTTATCACAGGGAAGCTTCAACCTTGCTTGTATAGAAGCTTCATCACGTTGGGGTGAGAACGGATGTCGATGTAGTCCCGTTTACGGATCTTCTCTTCCGGTTCCTCTTGTTGAACCTGAGAGGATTCATCCCCTGGAGCGTCTTCGTTTTTGGAATCGTCGATCTGATCCCCTTCCGACATCCTCCACCGTGTTAGCCAAATCAGAAAGAAAGGTTGAGATTGGAAGAGTGGTTACGAGTTATGAGTTGAGATCCATGAGTCAACTCGCCCGCGTTGAGCCGTGTGTTGGTCCAGTGGACCCCATCCAGCTGGCTCTCGTTCATTATTTCTAGCGTTCTCACCTTCGTATAGTCCAATTCCACTTTTTTTTTTTTTTTTTTTTTCTTTTTTAATTTTTAATATTTTTTTTTTTTTTTTTTTTTTTTTAAAAATAAAAATATTTTTATTTATATATATATATATATATATATATATATATATATATATATATATATATACACATTTTGTGATCATTTTTCTAACACCAAAGGAATATTTTTATTAGTTAATTACTTACCACCATTAATAGCTACAATCAATTCACAGAAATTCAGTTCCTTCATTTCACAATTCATAATTTTTTCCATGCAAAGTATAGTCCAAGTCTACCTGGGCACGTGCGCTATAGAAATTATGATGACAGAGTGGTTTAAAATTGTAAATAAACGTATCAGCTTAAAAGAAAGCATCTAGGAATGTAATATTTATATTTCACGCTCCTAATAAAGTTTAATGATTAATGATTAGTTTTTCTGCATTATGGGCATTTGAATATTCAGGGCAATAATAAGGTTTTTCGTGAATTCTTGAGATGTTAAATTCGTAGTGTGCTTTATCACTATATCAGTGCGATTGCCATATTGAATTTGAAATGAAAAAAAAAAAGAAAGTAACTTTTGATTTAACACATAAAACCCCACCATCAATCATAGTCATTACAAAACAAATCATTCTTTTATATAGAGTGGACAAACAGTGTATCAATAAAAGTACTATTTTTTTTTCTTATTATTTATTAAATTTTATTTTGATTCATATTTTTATAAATAAGCCACCATACGGTTATCTTAAAAAAATAAAAATAAATACAATGACACAAGTAATGTTTTTGTGTTTTCCTTTATATGTAAGGCAATACTCTCACTGTCTTTGCTACAATCTCTGCAATAAAACTCTACAACAAGTTGGTACCGTAGATAATATAAATTATTCTACTTCTAATCATTATTAGCATGGTATATGACCAATTCACTTGAGTGCTTTAGACTATGATGTTGATTTTTTTTTTTATGAATTGTTTAAGCCAAGTAATGGAGATTAGTATGTGACAAGTGTAATCTTTAGTGTTTGTCACTTTGTTCTTATGATTTTAATTACTGGAGCATAATTAAATAGAATTTTAACTCTGTCCTTAAGCTTAAGTGCTCCATTAAGTCGCGAAAAGGGATTCATGCAATTTGTCAATATCAGCTGCCATATCTACATATTTAAAAGCATGCAACTACATATACAATTACCTTAATTTATTTTTAATTACAATTAATGAAAAGTCATTAATCACACTCACCATCAATTAACGATCAGTCAAACTGATTAAGACCAACTTGATATCATAAACTTAAGCAAGTGACCTAGCTGTAGTGTATAATTAAAAGCAAGATAATAATATATAAGGTATGAAGCATGATTAAAAGGTCAAAGCAGAAATATTAAACAACCAAGTGATTGGTTCTCTGAATCTCAGTTAGAAAATCAAAAACCTAATTACATAAAAAGTCAATGTAAAAGTTGGTAGATGTTCATATTATTAAAATGATTACCTAAGTTGGCATAAGGGGTAATTCGAATGTATAAAAAAAAGAAAATATTTATACCATGGGTTATTAGGGTTTCCAAGAATGTTAATTACGAATATCAAACCCACTTCTACATTAGGTTTGAGCTAATTAAACACCCTCTTGATGGTGTTCATGAGACCCTGAAAACAAGCATGCATTTCGGGTAGGTTAAGAAATAAAATCTCAAGAAAGATTACATCCATGGCTATATATCATCAAAATATTAAAATTAAATCAACTTCTTGTGATTGAGCCGATTAGGTTAATTAATTAAATAAGAAAAGGTTGCAAATGCATCACAAAATATCCTCCACAAATGCATATGTTGTCGATACCGACAGAAACCAAGGAATTGAACGCAGCAAATTAAATTTTTTTGTTTCACGATGTTAATACTTCGTATGAAGGTATCCACCAGCTCTTTCATAAAGATAATGCTTTGAAGTAAACAATTTAACAAGTTGCATTCTACCCTCTATAATAATTTGTTTTAAAAAATAATAAAGAAAATGCAATGAAGTCAGACTACTCCATTTAATTTAATATCACAAAGTTTCGATAAAAAAGAAGAAGAAGAAAGTTCTCTTTTGCCACTTATATTTTAAAACAACTGAGTTCACCACCCAAATTATTGAAGTGAAGCTTCTTCGTCCATTCAATATTTTAGAAGGACCTTGTAATTGTCTAGTTCACATATTCCAAAACAAAACAACGTGAAATACATCAAAAGTTACCAACAACTTTGTATTATGTAAAACTGTTCCAATCAAAGTCTACTATGATCCCTCGTTGTTTCGATCCTTTATATGGCATAAGGTGGATTTGTTGGTTTTCTATTTATGAATAAGTTAGTATACATGTGTTATCCTCTACCTCCTCTCATCATTATTCAAGGTTCGAGATGTTTTTTTTTTCCTCCTTCATGGCATGGTGGAGTGGTAGTTTTTTATACTTTTTATACTTTTTTATTTGATTTCTCTCTTTCGTGCCTCCATCTCTTTCTCTCGTTTTATTTTCATCTTAATTTTCACCATCAATTCCTTATTATTTTCAAAATCAAATTGCACTACGGTAAAATTGAAGAGTTAAGGAACATTTTTTACCGATCGATTTCTTTTTTTGAGTAAGTTCATTTTCCCCCTTTTTTTTAAAGCAATTTGTTTCCCTTTTGTATGTGGCTTTTCTACGCTCTAGGCATATCTCTATCTATTAGATATCATAAAATCATGCTTTAATTGTTGATCAAACTCTTCTTTGTGTAGATAGAGTTATTTTAGGCTTTGAAGTTGTATAAGGAAAGAGCAAGATTATGAATCTACTATAAGGTAAGGGAAGCTAATCCTTTAGAAGTTATTAGTTTTCTTGAAATATTGAATCTTGCTTTTAAGATTTAATTTGGGGTATTCATAATTTTATCTTTTTGTAAATAGGTGAGAGACTACCATTCAGTGGCGGATCATCATGGATGCAGGGAGGGGCCTTGGCCCCCCCAAAAATTTTGAAATTCTTTTTATAATAGATATTTTGATTTTTTTATTATAAATATTAGGTATTTTGATTTTATTTTGTTATAAATATTAAATTAAATATTTTATTTCTTTTATAAACATAATAATTAATACTAATAAATAATAAAATATAA
>Ga0099822_1003303_pt1 | contig 20639 bp, 15 predicted proteins | sample CowpeawhiteBW_FD_76839 | JGI IMG/M metagenome (GOLD analysis project Ga0099822, IMG submission 76839) | Root nodule microbial communities of legume samples collected from California USA - Cow pea white BW | ecosystem: Host-associated > Plants > Roots > Nodule | place: USA: California | collected...
AAAAAAAAAAAAAAAAAAAAAAAAAAAAAAGAGAAAAAAAAAGGTAAGCCAAATAAACAAAAAAATAAAAAAAAAAAGAAAAGAAAAAAAAAAGGGAGAAGGGAAAGTATGTATGTATGACGTGAATGAAGAAACATTTAATGGTTGATTGATGTCATGGTTTTGACAATTGTTGGGCCCATTAAGGTGAAAGTGATGGAAACCATATCCATCATTCCATTCAATGGCATATGGTGAGAATATGCCATCATCCATCCCATGTTATGCTACAATACAAATTCAGTAAACGGTCATAAATGGATAACCATTACCAAAAACCCACACTTTTATGTCACACGTGCATCTCAATACCCACCATATACCACACAATTTTCTTTCATGCTATAAAACCAATCATTAATTAACTAACACTCTCTCTTTTTCACACATTAAATCTCATTCAATACGATAAACTCTGCAATTTTATTACATTGATTTTTTAATGTAAAACACTTTTAATATAATAGCGAAACTTATGGCTATATTTTATTTTGTTTGTTTTTAAATGTCATTTAAAATATTATTTTATTTCAATAAAATATTATATTTTGTTTTTTTATTCTAAATCATGATAAACTAATTAATATGAAGTAAAAGGTAAGGGTTTAAGAACATCTTCACATGAGTTGCTTAAAAATATTACTTAAAGATGAAACTATCATAACATGTTCCACACTTATAGGTAGAGAGATGTTTACATAAAATCTTTATTAAAATTTAAGAGGAACTAGTGCTCCAAGCCATACAATTAATTCTCACTGACTCAGACTTCGAAGATGGAAACAAATATTTTAATAACATGACAATTAAATAAGTAATGTAAAAGAAGTCTAATAGTTAAAAATTATTGATTTTTTTTTAAATATCAACATATAAATTTATTTCAATTAGTTAAACAAACAAACTAATTACAAATATTGAAATATTTGTATTTATTGAAAAAAATTTTGAATTCTTAAAATAATTAGACATATAATATTTACATATGAAATTTAAACTGAAACTGAAATAATTTTAAAAGTCAAATAATCATTTTTTATAAAATTTTCTTGTAGAAAATACAATAAAATAATTTTTGTATAACAATTAAATAATCAAGAATAATAAACAACTATATTTATTAAATAAAAATTAAATGATTAAATTCACTATAAATATTAAATATTTATAGTTTTTGAAGAAGAATTAAATACTTAAATTAATACGAAATATTAAAATTTTAGTTCAATCTAAAATACTTATAAAAATGATAAATATCTAAAAATAAATTTAAAGAAAACAAGTTAAAAGTCAGTTACAGAAAAAACGACCTCATGCATAAAAATTGTAAACATACCAAGAAAATCAGTGAGAAATTGGTTTGGAATAGATAGTATAGTTAAACAAAAGATAGATACTTCAGTTTAATAAATAAAAAGAGAGATACGTTATTTCACTAAATAAAAATAGAAATAGTATCTTCCAAAAATATTTCTATAAATTATATTGAAGTTATAAAATTTGTGTACACAAAAATATTTTTTATTAGTTTTTATAAAACTATAACTATATATTAGGAACATTTGTCAGTTTCAATTAAAATAAAAAGTAAAATTATAATAAGACATGCATTAAAATAGTTATAAGAAATTGTATTTTTCATATTTATTATAATTACACAATAAAAATACTTTCAATTTTATGGATAGTTTTCTGATAATGAAAATAAAAAAGTTGGTTAATAAATACAATAATACCAAAAACAAAATTCAATCATATTTTTTATTATTATATACTAATGGAAAAATAAAATAAAATATATTTAAAAAGTAAAACTGAATTATATATAATATATCAGAATAGGAAGAAAAAATGAGGAGTTGGACAACAGAGGGACATTGTAGGGTCTGGCTAAGGGTGTAACAAAACAAAAAGAGAAAGTGAGTATGTGAATGATGGAAACCAATAGAAGAAGGAGCATTTGAATAAACTTATATTGTTAAATTAAAACATATATGATGTATCATCTTTATTTAAAAAATGATAGAGGAATGAGCTAGGTACATGTGGGTCACTGGTCTGTGCTTCAAAGTCTAATAGCCAGCTAATATACAGATAATAATACTCTGTACCCTTCACTGGAACCCTAATCAATGTTACTAATATAAAAAAGAAAACCAATGAACACTTTGTATTATAGTTCCTAAAACAGCAGCAGAAACAACATGGTAACCAAAATCATCTGCCTTCAAACTGATCTCTCAGTTGCTCGTACTTCTTAAGCTCAGCTATTGAGAGGGAAGGTGACAACTCTTCCAAGACCTGAACCAATTCATGGATAAGTTGGTAACTCTACAAGTGTTGAGATTTGAACCACAAATAACCAGATTTTTCAACACAATAGAAAGTTACCTCGACAAAGTCATCATACTGAACAACAACAGAATCTGCTTCATTATCTTTGCTGGAAGACTCTGGATTTGCACTCAAAACCTAAGAAAACAATGAAATTGAGTACCCTTCTTCTAATCAATCACATGATAGTTTATGCCTAGTCTTGTAGAGGTTTTTGAAATGTTAATGCTGGCATTTTGTTTGTGACAGTAAATACAGGCTGCAATTTCCTCTATAAATGGATACTACTCCACTATAATCTCAGAATCCTTAATGATCTAGTGTTCAAGCAAATTTCATGCAATGTAATAGCAGGTCCTGTGATCCTGGTCAAACTTACTTTACGTTTTGCAGCATGGAACCAAGCGTCTGCACACAACGCATACATGTCTGCACCAGTGAAGTTTGGTGGACATTTTTTTGCAACAGAGTAAAGTGAGACATCTTCATGCAATTTGAACTTTCGGGTAAGAGCTTTCAGCACCCTAGAAAAGATGGGATCAGAGGTTCACAATAGCATGTATGAGATATTTCACAAGATCAGAGAGCAGGAAAAGTACGCCAATTACCGTTCCCTGTAAGATGCATCAGAGTTAACTCCAACATACAATAGTTTATCAAATCGACCAGGGCGCAGAAGGGCTGGGTCTATCAAATCTGGTCTATTACTTGCACCTATAATAAACAGATCCTATTAAGAGTCCAGGAAAGAGACACATTTGTTAGAGTAGAATATGATAATATATTTGCCTAAGAATAAATATTCAAACAGATAAAAAGACCTGTGTTGAATCACTTAAGCCGTCAATCTCTGCAAGCATCTAATAAATAACAAGGGAATGTATTACATTAGGAAACCCAGGTAAGAAAACTGCAAACATCATTGTCTTGCTCAGAATAGGAAACCACCTGAGAAACCACTCTGTCCATAACACCCCCAGAATCTCCAGAAGCACCCCGAGCTGGTGCAAGTGAATCAAGCTCATCAAAGAAGATGACACATGGACGTGCCGATCTGGCCTGTGAATTATTTTGAACTTCAATTTATCAAATTCTGTTCAGAGAACCGTCTGGTTGACATTAAAGAGACACAGTATACTTACTCGGACACAATTCAAATTGAGAAACTATTTTTGATAAACTACCCTGAAATACTACTATACCTTCTGGAAAATGTCTCGAACATTCTTTTCAGACTCTCCAATGTACATGTTGATCAGTTCAGGACCTTTCACACTAAGAAAATTTAAGGAACATTCTGTAGCAACAGCTTTTGCCAATAATGTCTGTTGTTAGATAAAAGAGCAAGGCAGTGGTGTCAAAAATCTTTCGTAACTAAAATGAAAAGAATTGAAGTAAAAAATTGCCATTTACAAGTACATTACAACTTACTTTGCCAGTTCCAGGGGGACCGTACAAAAGAACACCGGATCGCTTGCGTAATCCAGATGAAAATAGATCTTTATGCAAGAGAGGTAACTACAACACGAAATACGGAATGAATTAGACATTAGCGAAAATCCCAGCTAAAATCAACTTAATGACCTAAATCTTTGGAGAAGCTAGACGAGAGAGCTTAAAAGTAGAGGTGAACAAGTTGATTTTAACTTGTAGGAGAGGTTTTATTCATTTTACCACTAAAAGTTCTTCTTGAGATGTTTATCCAGACTGACTCATTAAAGAGGGAAATTGTACCTTCAAATATGGGAAAGTAACAAGCAATATAGTTATATCATACAAGAAGCCCACCTGAACAGTGTCCAGAATTGATTTTTTGACATCTTCAAGCCCACCAACATCTTCCCATTTCACGTTTGGAACCTGCGAAAGAAAAATCCACACTTCAAAATTTCTGTGCATTGAGGAACATTTTTTCCCCAGAACACATGTTTTCCAAGATATACATTTGTTGGCATCAGTACAACAGAAAATTGTTTTGCTTAAATGCAGACAAGAAAACCATCATGAAAGCCTAATCACTAAATTTACCTTTGGAGTACCCAATGCTGACGCATTTCTTTTCTTTGATCGCTCCAAAGCATTCAACAAGTCTTCTTTCCCAGGAATCTGATGTGAAACTTTCCCGTGACTGGTGTCTTCTGCCATCTTGGAATTAAAAAAACTATCTACATCATCAGACTCGTCTTTCTCTACTTTAGCATTATTTCTCGGAAATAAGTTGGCACCAGCATCAGCAATTAAAGCACGAATATCCCTGGGCATGTAACCAGATGTCTGTCCAACTATTTCTTTTACTAAAGCTTCTGAATCAGTCTGCAAGAGGCCACAATGTAATCAGTCAATTCTAACACGCCTAGGTAATGATTTAATCAGGGATTCAGGAGCACAAATTATAGCATTTCTTAATAATTTGAACAAATTTGGATGTATAATCTACATTATTATACAAAGCATGTTCTAACATTTGGTATCTCCGTTTTTTCACTTTCCTTGATATTTTTGGCTGAGAATTGAGAAGTAAATCAGAATTTCAAATTGATCCCATGGCACCACCTTTCTCCCATTCTCAACTTTAAAGGAAGTTCTTTACTGATATTGTTTTCTTTTACAATTAAGTTTTAAGTCAGTTTTTTTTTGTGTTCTAAAATTTATTGAGAGAAATGTCATGACTAGTTTGGTTACTAACTGGTCAATTAATTAACCCAACAAATGACAAAACTTAATATCGAGTTTCTATAAGACCTTTTCCATCAAATTCTCAAATCTAACAATGAAATGACAATGTATATTCTCAATATATGTTGTTTAAAGTCAAAAGTAACACACAGATGTTGTCGTTTAGCTTACGAACTTGATGGCATGTAAATAAAGAATTTGATCTAAGGTTTGTTCTAAAGAAAAAAGAATCAGAAGTAGACACAAACACAACATGAAGCTCCGTTCCAAAAACCCTTACATTAGAGAAGAGTTCAGAAAAACTTTGCAATGACTGCAATAGCATTTCAGCTCTTTGCTCTTCAGTCAAAGGCCCCATGCTTATTTCATGGCTAAAACAGCGTCTGATAGTTGATGGAAGACCTTCTGAACTGTCAGCAGCAGCAATCAATAGGACCTGGTGTTCACTTGCCTTTTCAGCACTCGTCTCCACCTTCACCAACATGCTGTAAAAGTAAATTTCTTTGAAATTCAAGATTCTAGTAAAAAGTAAAAGACAACTTTGGTTTCTGAGGTTTTTTCTGGTCCTGATTCGGATTTACCCTATGACAGCTAATTGATAATAGATGTAAGAAAGCTGTAATATAAGACAACATGTTTGGTATCACTTATTTTTCAGGAAATTATTGCTTTTCTTTGTCACAAGCTCCATAAGAGAGCTGAAAAAAAAAGTGATTATTTCTCCATTTCTTTCGATGTTAACTTGATTTACTTTTTCATCTGACTGGCAATAAAATAAGACACAGTATATGCCATGTACAGGAAAATTGATTGACAGAAAAGGTTGAAGTCCAAAGAACAATGATAGCAACAACAAAGTTCAAAGTTAGATCTTACAGATTCAACGTTTGATTTCCCCAGGGAATTACTATCACGTTGTTCACTGACAGGCTCAGTGAATTTCCTAATAACTGAAGCAACTTCAGACGTATTTCCTCTTTGATCATGTGGTGAACCCTCGGGTGATTGTGATTCTCGAAATACATCAAAATGACGAAGAAGAAGTATTGCTGGCGAGTATCTGTAATATTATCATCCGGTAAGACTAGAAGCTTAGAGAGACATCATATCCAAAAACAGTAAACTTCTCAGTGCCTAACATGATCGGTTATAAGGGGAGTGGTGGCCAAAGGAAAGCTTTATCTAATAACTGTTAGGTAGGGAGAAAAACCACTACGAAGAAAAAAGCAGGTTAATAAATTAATGGAACCGTGTCTTCCTGTCCCCATGGAAAAGTATGCAATTTTATCAACACCAAAACAAAAATAAGCAGGACCAAAGTTTCTTCCGCAATATGTTTTGTTATCATTGCTAGTATTCAAAATATAACCTTCGAGCTGTCTTGAAAGCTTGTGCTAGAGCAACAGATGTTCTATCAGACACCATAAGATCATGACAGTTATATTCCACCACATGCAGGCCAAGTCGACGAGCAACATATCTAACAACAGTCCTTTTCCCACAACCTGCATAATTACGTTATTTAGGAAAAACAACATGCATGGCCGATGCATTCCAAAACTACCATTTGACAATTTAAATGAACAAAAATTGAGGATGTCAAATGATGATCCAAAACACAATAATTTGAAGTATCAATAAGAAAATTACTTATTCCTTACAGAACAAAGCATCGGAACATAGGACATACCTGCCAAACCATACAATAGAACAGACACCCTAAACTTGGAAGAAAGCACTGATGGACAGAAAGTTGGTGTGAGTATCGAAGCCAAGATGTTCACAGTGTCCCCTCGCAAAGGCACCGGTCCTTCAGGTCCACCAATTAACAAATCTGGAGGGAGTGCGGATGGAGAACTCCCTACCAGCACAAGAGCAGTTAAGGTGTTATTGACACGAAAAAACTGTTCATCTGATGGTTCCATACCAACAACCTGAAGACACGAGTTACACTCTAGCAACCAACCCGACATGTTTCTCAAGGTTTAACAAAAGCATGGGAGAGTTCACAGTACCTTGAAACAGATAAGGTTGTCATTTTGATCTAATGATCTTTGGTTACAAGGAACGCAAATAGTGGAATTGCAATTCCAACTTATGCTAATCCCAAAAACATCTCCCTTGGACAAGTACCTATCGACTTCAAAGTACTTTTGCAATGACAAGTCGATCATGTCTTGCCGCAGTTCTGACTCAAAAGGTGAACTTGCTCTAATAGATTCAAGAATGCCACATTTTGGTATCTTCACAAAAGAAACCCTCAGAAGGGAGGCAAATTTTGGAGGCAGAGCAAGTGGTTCCAATTCTACGTTGATGACAGAATCCACAGTTCCTTTAGCAGCATCCTCATCACCCCTTTTATCTCGAGGTCCGAAATAAGAAGCCAAAGCCTCTTGCCCGTGGTAAAGAATGGATTTTAAGCACGCCACGTGCAAGTTAAGGTTAAAGGCTAAAAGTGGCGATACATAGGCTATTTGATCATCTAACACAGAACCATTGAAAGGGAAATGACAAGAAGGAAAAAGAATCATTATTCGAGAAGAAGAAGAAGAAAATAAAGAACTAGAAGACGGAGAGTCTGTGTTAGCCGTGGTGCCTGGTGTGTCCAAAGCAACAGCCACTGCAATTTTCTGAGTGTTGGTGTCAACATTCTTGACAAGAACCTGATAAAAATTGAAACTTAATAATATAGTATTGAAACAAAGGGAAATTGAGTTAAAGGGGTTTGAATTACCGGTGAGCCTGAAGTGATGGAGAGGGTTTTGAGAAGAGGGGTGGAGAGGGCAAGCAGGGAAGAGTGGTCGACGGAGAGATTCGTGAGGTCGGAGAACCGGAGGATTCCGACAGGAAAACTGAAGAAGGAGGGAGAAGAATCATGGTCGAAGAGATTGGTGGTTGGAGCAGTTGAATTGATGACATGTTTGGTGGAACACAGTATCAGAGGCTTTCTTCTTTCCACCATTTTCATTCAAAAACCTTTACTTCTCGTTCATGTCTTTCAATCTAAAACCAAATATTTGTGATATAACTATAGGCCATAATATAACAAGTTACAGGTATTAAATTGAGCACGGAATCAGAACTTCTATGATTTTTCTTTTTCAATCTTACAATTCAATAGCTAGAATGACAGCAAAAATCAGAGAAATAAATCTGGCTAAAGATTCTAATTTCCAAGTACAATTTTAAAATGTTAAGAAACCATTTTTAGCACTTCTTTCAGAAAAAAAAAAATCAATATCCATACTGTTATCTATATTTATATACCATTAATAAAAGAGATTATTTATTTAGTATACACTATTTTTAAAAATTTAAATAATTACTTATAATAAAATATTATTTTTCAATTTTATTATTTTAATAATTACTTTTTTTAATTTAAATAGTTATTTATAATAAAAAATTAGTTACACAATAAAAAACATCTTTAATAAAATTATAAAATATATTTATTTTTATAGTTTCTTTTTTATCAAGACTTAATTTCTTAAGTCTTATGTGATATAGATCATAATATATTTATTTTTATAATTACATAATATCACATAATAAGACTTTACAGAAACTCCAATTTTGTACACACACAAGGTTAACAAGCTAAAGTGCTGGGCCCGTATGACAGTCCACAAACAACAAATGGTGTCTGTTCAGGCCCAGCCCAATCTTCATAATTTGGGCTTTACATATGGTATTTATATATACTCATAACCAAAAACATATCTAGGGTTTTGTTCTCCCCGTTGCAGCATCAGAGAAGGGGAAACATGGTTTCGCTGAAACTGCAGAAGCGGCTTGCAGCCAGTGTGCTGAAGTGCGGAAGAGGAAAGGTGTGGCTTGACCCCAATGAAGTCAACGAAATCTCCATGGCCAATTCTCGTAACTACGCTCACCCTTTCTTTCTATCAGCATCATATCTCTTTTCCTTGAATTTATCAGTATAATTGTCTTTATTTAATATTATTTTTTTCTTCTTACCTAAGCGTTGAAAATATAGGACTTTTTATTCGATCCGATGTTTACTGTTGTTTGCTGCATTAGTTTTTTCTTAACATTAGACTCTGTGCAATTTTCTATATGTAATCGGTATTTGAACTGTTCTTAAGTTAAATACTACGTTTGAAAGGGGATTTGTACATATGAGCATTTGCTAAGATATTTTCAAGCTCCTTAAGGTGTTTAATCGTGTAGGCTGAATCAAATGTTTTGTAATATGAATACATAATTTTTACTTAATACAGTAGGTTTCACTTTGCAGGGCAAAACATAAGGAAGTTGGTAAAGGATGGGTTTATCATTAGGAAGCCAACCAAGATTCACTCCCGATCACGTGCTCGTAGGATGAAGGAGGCGAAGAGGAAGGGTCGTCATTCTGGATATGGTAATTATTCCCGATAACTTGCTTAATGTAAAATAAAATTACAAACGAACTAGAATTAACAACTACATACAGAAGAAGAAAACTAGAAGATAAAATGAATTAAACTTTGTTCTGTTATTGAAATTAGTCTATGCATGAACTGATTGTTATAAGGTTTTCTTCCGAAAGATGATTTTAATTTATGAGTTAACTAGTTTTAACTTGTATGGGAAGTAACATTTGTTTACAAGGGTTTATTGAAAAATTTATCTATACAAAACGAAATTACAGACTGTTAGACATGTTTTATATAGGATTTATGGTTATGGTCTTATTGTCACTGGACATTCGACAAGATTTTCTAAGTTTGTAATTAAGGAATAACGCATTTGCTTATTATTTTGTGAAAGAAAGTCAGATTCTTATTTTGTGCTAATTATTGTTGGGTGGCATAGAAGGAGTTACTCTTTTGTCCTCTGGAGAGGGGGTTGGAAGGGTGTTAGTGGCTTCCTATAATGTTTTGTGAATACTATTAGGTAAGCGTAAGGGTACAAGGGAAGCTAGGCTTCCCACCAAGATACTCTGGATGAGAAGGATGCGTGTGCTCAGACGGTTGCTTCGCAAGTACAGGGAGTCAAAGAAAATTGACAAACACATGTACCATGATATGTACATGAAGGTGAAAGGTAATGTTTTCAAAAACAAGAGGGTCTTGATGGAAAGCATTCACAAGTCTAAGGCTGAGAAGGCAAGAGAGAAGACTTTGTCTGATCAGTTTGAGGCTAAGCGTGCAAAGAACAAGGCTAGCAGGGAACGGAAAATTGCACGGAGGGAGGAACGCTTAGCCCAAGTGAGTTTCATTGTCTTGGAATATATGTACTTGTGTTTTTATTAATATTTGCTGCACTATGAGTGTGTTCACTGAAGTTGGAAATGAAGATTTTTACATTTTTTTTTTTGTATTGTTAAATGTTTAGGGTCCCGTTGATAAGGCACCAACAGCACCCAGTGCCCCAGCACCCCAACCTGCACAGTGAGTCTTACTATTTTTGCTTATTATGCCATATATATAGTTTTTGGTTCTTTATGAACTTTGGCTTATTTGTATATCTTTTACGCAGAGCGCCAAAGAAATCCAAGAAATGAGTATTTTTGATGAATGTTTGATGGTGCCTGAAAATCTGTCTACAAAAGTAGTTACGAGGAGTATGTTTTTGTTGGTTCTAGTCTTTTTTTTTGTAAGTTTTGCATTGTACGAGAAAACATTTTATCTTGTATACTTTAAACTATATATTGTCAGTGTTTACTGTTTTTCGTATTAAGATTAACTAGTTTTGGAAGTTGTTGTGTTATTCTTCTACTCGCAATATAACTGCTATAGTGTGCTTAAAAAAACTTCAACCAATTCCGAATTTCATATTATTCGTGAAGTTTTGAAGTACTATTTTTATTTATCTTGTCTCGTATAGTAGACGTTTTGATATAATAATCAGTAACAGATTATAAAGTGCAGTTTTCAATTTGATTTATATTTATTTCATTCTACTTTTAGTTATTATTGAATTTGCGATCTCAATGTGGCGAAGGAGAATGTTTGTGCTGAGCGAAACTGTGTTTATGTTCTCTGAAGTTTGAAACAAATTTTGATAAAATTTATAATCAATAGTAGTATTAATGTTAGAGTAGAACTCAATATAAAATAGCTTTATAAAAATAAGTACACAAATACAACATATATTTGTTTCTGTTAGTTCATTTATAATCATAATTAAAACAAATTCTAACATATTTTGTGGGAAGGTTTTTATTGAATTGTCTCGGTATATACAACTAAACATGTATTATTTTTGATGATTTGAAACACTTGGAAGAATAAAAAGAAATATTGATTACTTCATAATTGGAATTAAACGGGTTGGACGGTATGTTGGTAAATTAACCCTGTGATTGAAATTGAGGCTGAAACCAAGAACAATCTGTAACAGCCTCAAATTTATGAATTTACGAATTATAAATTGTATGGGAAATTTTTATAAGAAACCAATGGTTTAAAATAAAATAAAAAGCAATTACAATGTTTTTAATATAAGTAAACTTTATAAACCAACGGATAGAATTAATTAAGAATGTGTTTGGTAAATCTCAAAACTAAAACATATTTAACTATTTTATTAATAGAAGTAAACTTTTTAAACCAATTTTAACCCATTCGGATAGAATTAATTAAATTATTTTTTAGTGCATATCATCCAACTTATTTCACTTCGATCTTTTTATTAATATTTGCAAGAGTGAAAAAATTGAATTTTGTATTTAATATTTGTTTTCAGAAACATTTACACAGTTGAAGTACTAATTTTTTATATTTGAAAATATTATCGAAACGAAAAAACAAAACTTATATAAATTATACATGTCAAAATACTAAACGATTTAACATAAAATCAATTCAAATTTAATATATTTCAAAAATCGAATCAACAAGATTATGCATTATTTGGTTTGGGCCATTCAGAATAAGAAGAAAAATTTAGAAGCTAAATTCTTGTCATTATATGGTGCTACGAATAAGAAGAAATTGTCACATATCACTATGTACACTACATTTTTTTTCAATCCCATAAAAATAATGCACATTCAATGACACAGAACAAGAAAACAGAAGAAACTCTCAGATTGGAAAGGTTTTTGAACTTACTATGACATGACACGAAAAGAAGACATGAAGGATTTAGTAGTGGCACTGTGACTTTATTGTGCATGTATGAGAAAAATAAAGTACACATGTGGACAGACCCCAGCTTTCGATAATTATTTCAACCCTTGTATACATATACAAACTTGCATCATTCTATGTCAAATTTGAGGAAAAATTGCGGCCCCTGAACACAGGCAATCGAAAAGGGTATGCATCAATCCCTGAACTCAACGAAGAATATTACCTACCTTTTTTTGAGAGAGAAATCAGAACCAACTAGTTCTGTATATGAAAAGGGGATCCAAGAGGGAGCTTTCACTGACGATCTTACCCAGATAACAACCACTAGCTTATGTGAACGAAGAGGAAGGTTTTTTGGAGAGTAAAGCTTCAAGTGAAGAATGATCAGTCAAGGGGGGGCTACAGGTGAAGTTTTGGCAAACAAGAGCTACAACCTTGTTGACGTCATAGTTATTTTTCGCCATGAGAGAGACATTACTGTTATTTATTTCCCAAAATTCCATCTCTTCTTTATTGTTGGGGTCTATATGAATAACCTGCGATCAACACCAATGTTATATTGACTACAATCAGAACGAGATGTAAAGATATAAGGAGTAACTGTACTTACTGTTCTGTTGGGGTCATATAATGCATGAGCTGCAGCAAGCATATTTTCAAATTCCTCAGACGTTCTTCCACCAACCACGACCACTTGTTTCCGAGAAGGTACGCGCAACATGTCTGCTGCACAACACATTAGAGGCACTGCCATAGCCATATCTTTCAATCTTTTCTCAAAAACTGCCTGCATTACCATTTGAAGAGAATTCTAGTCAGTTGCAACTGACCCAATGATCTAGAAACAGACCTCAAATAACCCCATCCAACCATTGTTAGCACATATATGAGAAGAAGCGACTTTTAGGAGGAAAAGGGTGGGGGGTGTTACGCACCAATAGATGTTCTGCATTTCGCTTATAATTCTCAGCCTTACTTCCAGAAACCATGGAAGCCAATCTTATAAGGTTTATAGCAGAAACCGAGTTTCCAGACGGTTCTGCCCCATCATGATCTTCCTTCACGCGGAGGAGAACTGAAGGATCTTCTCCTGTATTATTGAAATATCCACCTCCAGCCTTATCAAGAAACAAAGCATCCTACAAGCAACAAATATCATTAGCAATTCAATGCCTGGTATACAAGAAATAAAATTTCTATGGCGTCCAGACAATCAATATTTACCTGGGTTTCCTGCAATTCAATGGCCCATAGAAGCCAGCTAATTCCACCACCAAACTCATACAGATCCAGCAATCCTGAAATCAGAAAGGCATAGTCATCCAAGAAACCAGGAGCTTTAGATGGAGAACGTCTGAAACTATGGTATAGCCTGCGAGTCTCCACATCATAAAGATGCTTCCTAATAAAAAATGCTGCTTTTTCTGCAATGTTCATGTACTCCTTTGGCTGAAATATACATAATCAAAAGGAGGAGAAAGTTAAAAACAAAAGGAAAAATCAAGTTGGCTACATGTGTTCCTCCAACAACTTTACCCACTATTCCTTCATAACTTAAACAGTCAATGTCCTCTAATTCAAACTACTCATTATACAAGCATTAATTGTGCTCAACAGTTTAAAACTGTATATCTATATGATAATTTACAGATATCTTCCACAGACATCATAATATGAAGTAGGAGTGTTTCTCATCTTTTTAAATATTGGTAGCCATTCATCATCATCAATGCTATATTAGTACGAGGGAAACTTACTTCAGTGCCAACAACAGGAAAGTAGAATTTGGTCCCTTCCGCTTCGCCCTTGAGAATCTTAGAAGCCCTAGCAAAAGAAGAGATTGCCAATCCATTCCAAGATACAATAACCTAAGAGCATAAGAACCCTTGAGAGTTCACATAAACGTTGAAGTATATATCATCATAGGTGAATACTAAATAAATCAATACGATTATTCAAGGGAAATACCTTGTCATCCAAATGTGGCTTTGGACGCCTTGACCTTGCTTCAAACAACTTACGCCTACATTCCCCCAGAATTTCTTGATATGTCTGAACTGACATGCCATATTTTGGTGCCAGTTCTGAAGGTTCCTTTCTCTCAATTAGGACATTCTTTTCTTTGAATTCATTGTGAGGATCACTCATTTCAGACAGGTCACAGTTACCCGATTGTTTTATGTAATAGTGCTCCTCAAAAAGAGCAGCATGCTCTCCAAGTATGTCTTGAACCTACATACAACAAAACAAGTCGGAAGTCACCTCCAAAAATAATACACCAACCAATCATTAATTACAACAATTTTACTACAAAATGTCACGACCCCCGTAGATAGGATCGAGAATTACTCGAGGAAATCAGGACACTGATGTCTGATACCTAATTATTCTCAACTAGAAATATTCTATTTTTATTTGGATGTCCAATATAAAAATCTACAAGAATAAAAAACAATAAAGAAAATATTATCCACAGTTGTGCAATAAATATCAAGGAGAACCACTCAATGAAAAAAAAAAAGATATTAAACATATGTCAAAATTTAAAGGAATACCAACTCATGAGTTTAAACAAATATTTCCTGAACGACTTTTGTAATTAGAATGTCCTTATCAAATTATCAGTTAATGATTAACACATTTTACTCTTGAAAAATAGTTATTAATCCACACGATTGAACAACCAGTTGTGCATGATGTTTCAGAAACATTGAAAGTTTTTTATCCTTTTCCTTATTATGGTGAAGAAAACACTAACGACTTGGGGCGAATCTTAGGCAAAACTAGAAATAAAGTAAGTCTGTTTTTGGCTGTAGTTTTTCTGAGTAAATTTCTTTAGAAAATGTCATAAAAGAGAGGAGCTTTCTTAAGCATGTGAGGGTGGCGGGTGGAGGGAGCCTCACTTACCGAGAGGGATGAATTTGAGTAGTAGTTAGGGAAGGATGAAATCTGCTTATCTTAGCAAATTATCAGTTAATGATGAACACATTTTGCTCTTCAAAAATACAGTTACTAATTCACCCAACATAAATAAATTATTTAAATTGACTCCTTAAAGATTTTCATCTGACTGTCACATCAGTGGGTTGTTGTGTCCTGTCAGCAACTTGAAGGCCATGTCAAGTCCTTTTATGTCAGCCGAGCACAGATAGTTCTGAATGGTTTTGAAAGGCCAGATGCTGGATTTGGACCAAAAGAGGGCGCCATGATTTGGAAGGTTTATGAGAGAAAGCAAAACCAAAGTTTAGTGTTTTGCAATTTGACAGAACTAGTTATACATAATATAGATTCCAAGATAGGAAGGGGACATAGGGATGAGTGGTGAGAGGATAGTTGGCTATAGTTATTACTCTTCAGACATGATATTGGACAAACATTTTCTTCTCTGAGGAGCACATTCCACTACTTCTGTCTATTACTTCTCTTTCACATGGATTTAATTAGTGGTTAATACAATCAGTTTTCTGCATACTCAATTATGGTTCCTAACCTAAATAGACCCAACTAAAAGATATAAAGTTTTTAATGACTTGATCGAACCAATTTATTTTTGGGGTACCAAAATAAAAGACTTGTATATTTTTCAGGAACCTACAATGTAGTTATTCCTAAAGAAATAAAAGGAAAGTCCAATGGATGAAAGACCTCTTTGCTTTCCCATATGTAAAAGGCTCCTTCCTTTTTTCTTGCAGCTCCTTCAGTCTCTGCACTGTCAGCATCCTCTGCTGAAAAGATTTCACCCTCTGGACCAATCATATCTCTCTTTAAATAGTCAAGGATATCCCGTGATATATATGAATAGAAGGTATCTTTAGTGATAGAAAACGCATCTAGATAAACATTAGCAAGCTGCCCTTGATCATATAGCATCTTCTCAAAATGTGGAACTGCAAAGATATGAACAGCTCAACAATATAATCATAAGATTTCAAATCAAGGAGCATTGAATATAAAAGCACATCCTAATTAAAATGGCCCAATCAAATTGCACAGGAATAGCTCATATATACATGTAAAATATTTACTCAAAGTCTAAGGTAAACTTACCGTGCCAGCACTCATCCACGCTGTATCTGTGAAAGCCCCCTCCAACATGATCATGAATCCCGCCTTTTGCCATGCATTGCAAGCTAAACAAAACCATTTTCTGACTTCCATTAGCTCCATCCAATTTTCCCGTCTCCTCCAACTTTTTGGAGTGATAAAGCATCAAGTTTATCTCAACTGGTCTAGGAAACTTTGGTGCAGATCCAAACCCACCAAACTTTGAATCGTAGGACCCAGAGAGCTATAAAGAAACAGTAGATTGAATGATATTTAACATTTGAAACATTCAGCATAAATTAAGGATTTAAAACAAAACATCCAACAAATGCATGCAGATATAAGATCACTCTCACATTATTAAAAAACAAGAGAATAATATCTTTGATCTACGTCGTTACAATATAAAAATCTTACTATTCCGTTTGCTATCAGCCTCAAAATTTTGGGAGTAAGAAAGAAAAGAAGATTGCCATGTTTTTAATAATTTCTACATTTTCATACAGAAATAGCACAGAGGACAGCAATACTGTGTATAAGGAAGCTCTATTTTCTTTTCCCATTTTCCTTTTCCCCCCTTTAAACATGTCTAAGAAATGGAGGGGAAGGTTTCCTGATAAAATTGAAATGGTATACAAAAGCATATGCTCAAAGCCTCACCTGCTCTGAGCACAGGCGTAATGCATCAGCCGGAACCCCATCAGGCAGTTTCTCAGTATCTGCACTAGCAGACATTGCCTCAGAAAGCTGTTCAATTGCAAATGCTCCACTCTTAATCAGCATATCCCTCTTACTATCCCAAGCCTGTTTTACCTTTCTGGAGAAAGCGAACAGAAGAGAGTATACAAATAAGAGCCTCAAAAACCAGAATAGAAATTTTAAACAATTGACCTGAAGTTTTATACACAAACATTTTTTAATGCCATCCGTCAAATTTACTCAGAGAAGTGCCCAAGCAGGTTGACAATTCTAGTTAACATTTGCAATGTCTCTCACCTTAGTATAGTCTTAAATCCAGGTCGGCCGTACTTATCATCAGGGGGGAAGTAAGTTCCACCCATTAAAGGCTTCAAGTCCGGCGAAAGAAAGACACTCAGGGGCCAACCTCCTCCACCATACAAAGCCTGCACATACGTCATGTATACCTAAAGACGAAGACAAAAATATCCTTTAGTAAGCCCTGTTACCTGGTGAAAACCTCAAATTCCAAAGGAAATTTGGATAATTCCTAAACACCATTCTGGATATAATATCCTCTTAGGTACTCTTAGCTGCCATGCTTCAAAATATATAAATTAAATGAAAAGTTAACGTATCAATATTATATACCTTATCAACATCTGGTCGTTCCTCTCGATCCACCTGCAGTATTCACACATTAAAGTAAGACAGAACAAAACATAACTTCTTGCGAAGCAACATAGAGTAAAAACAGAGAGAACCTTTCGACAAACTAAAACTCAAACTAAAATAAAAGGAAAAATTAAACGACCTTAATGCTAACAAACCAATCGTTCAACAACTTGGCAACCGCTGCGTCTTCGAAAGACTCGACCTCCATAACGTGACACCTTACAAATAAACACTTCAGATTCCGAAAACGTCCAAACATGAGATTAAGGACAGCAATCGTGATTCACACACACGCGCGCGCGCGTACATACCAGTGACAAGTGCTGTAGCCAACTTCGAACAGAATCGCCGTCAAAAACACCACAGGCAAAGCTTGGCAGTCAATTACGCAAACGAAATTGGCAAAAGGAAAAACATAATACAGAAAGGGAGAGAATTACTGGACAAGAAGATAGGCACGTCGCGGGTGCGCGCTTCGGCGAAGGCTTCTTCGCCCCACGGATACCAATCAACCTTGAACGGGGAATTGCAGATAAATAAGTAAATAATTGTAATTATATAATAATGGAAGAAGCGAAGCAATTTTGCGTTGGAAACTCACAGGGTTGTGTGCGTGTTGGAGAAGGTAAGGGCTCTGTTCGGAAGCGAGTCGGTTTGTGTGGTTGTGGAGGGAATGAGAGGAAGCCATGGGGATGAGGTTGAGAGTGAGAGGTTTTGGTGAGAGTGAGAAAAGGAATTTGAAATTTGAAGAGGGGAAGGGTTGGTGAGAGAGAAGACGTGGTAGGAGGAGAAGAGAGGGAGAAGAGGAATGGGTGATGCGGTGAAGCATAGAAAAGATTGTGGGGAGTGAGAATGAATGCTATGTATGAATGAAGGAAAGAACGAGAGTAGTGTAGCGAGTAATACTGGGAAATGGAAACTGCGTATTGTAGAGGGACTAGGAGGTGAGTTGCCACGTGTAGCTCTTCCCTCATCAACACTTGCACCTGATTTTTTTGGTCCACATGCTTCGCGGTTATAAACTGGGAATTATATTCAAGAGTAGTTAGATAGATCTTCTAATGTTTTGTAATTATTAGTTACTTATACTTTTACCGACTCCATTACAATGATACAAAAAATGCAGCGTCAACAAAGTATAATTAAAATTTAACTAATACGCTGCCTTGTAAAAATCAATGTCTTATGTGTAACCCAAATGATCATGAATATTTACGATGTGTTTGTTTTTCTGATTGATGGTTCACTTGTATGTTTGTTTTTAGTGAGGAGAGCAGAAATGGAAGGAAAGAGAAACGTCGATAATTTGTTTTGATTCTCCAATGAAATAAGAAAAAAAAAAAAAAGAAGTACAAAAATAATGTATTTTTTTACAAAAAAATTACAATAAATAAATAAAAATATATATATATATAAAGTTAATTATATATAATATAATTAATATGATATAGTAAAATAATAAAATAGTAATTAAAAATAATATATATAAATTAAATGTTAATAAAAAAATAAAAAATATTATTACTATTATTGATAATAAAATTATAATTTATAATAATAATAAAAATAATTAATTTATCTACTAAAAATATCATTTTTGTAATAGATTATTATATTTATCATTTGCAAATTTTTCCTTTATTTGTAACTTTCTTTTCTATAATAAAAAAAATCACTTTTAATTCTCTTCTCCTTGGTTTTATCATTTTTCACTTTCTGAAATCCTCACTGTTTCCTTTACCGAAACAAGTTCTTCATTTTCCACCCACGATAAAAAGAAACATATTATTCCAAATAAAATAAAATAAAAACTAATGATTTCCAAGTAGTGATTAGCGCCAAAAAGGCTGTCGTAAAACTTAAATAGCCACGAAGCTCGATCAGAAATTAATACTACTTTTTTATTTTATTTTATATCAGAAATGGAACCCTAAAAAACCGTGTTGTTTTTCAAGGCCGCTTCAACTTGAAGAGATATATATTTTGGCTACTTCCAAGTTTCACCTGTACGTGAGAGAAGGAAACACAAAATGCAAGAATTAACTGCACCATTTTACATTATGAAACAGATCTTTACTCATAACTATAGGATTAGATGTCCGTAAAAACCTATATAAGTAAATGTTACATGTAAAAGTGCTCCCTACACATTGAATCAATTTGATACTTCTACACCAACTTAGGATGATGACATATTCAGGGGAACAGCAATACGATAGATCGTCCATTGTGAAGTACTACAGCAAAAATTTTCAAATAACTTGGGCAAGATCTACTGCATATCAGCCAGCCGTAGCTCCTACAGATTCAGCAAGTTCTTCCAGAAGTTCCTTTTGCTCCATTGTAGCGCAAGACTGCAAGAAGAAAGAGTTTAAACAAAGCAGAGCAATGATATATGCAAAGCAATTTTATTCACCAAATCATATTAACTCATTAATGGCAAAGTGCGTAGCGTGGCATATCATTTGCATGTAGGTAAACAGTGCAATTTTTTTATGAGTCTACTGTTTATCCTTCTTTACGGTTTGTCAATTATGTTCTCACTATTTTTTATTCTTTCAAAGGTCCAAGCAGAGTGCAGGCCCATGGGTGAGTTGCTTGCCTTTTTTTTTGCTGCAGTTTCCATTCACTTGCAGTGTTTGAAGGTCTAAACAAGTTATTTTTTGGTTAACGTGACTGTGTGAATTTCGGTCAGAGAATCAATGTCGTTCAACAGCATCCACCATCCAGCCATATCCAACCCAAGAGTTTCAATGATTTTGGGGGGTCTCTGAAGCCTTTCAAATTTTCTTGTTGCAAGTCCTTGATTACCAGACCCATTTTCATCTTAATACAAACCTGCGTAATCTAATCATACCAAGAGGAGGAATACTAATAACATACTCTCGGTCTGTCACACTCTTTTGAATACAATTTCTATTATTAGTTGAAATCTATCGAAAATTAAACAATTTTATGGGTCCTAGTTTTTATTTAATGAGTTCTCCTCTGGTAGTTTCAAATGAATTTTAACCATTAATAGGAAGTGTGTTGCTATATCTCCCCTGGTACCTAAGCAAGTACAAGCCACCTCAACAAAGTGCACACGTGTCCGTAAATTAACATACACTACTT
>Ga0099822_1003304_pt1 | contig 20634 bp, 8 predicted proteins | sample CowpeawhiteBW_FD_76839 | JGI IMG/M metagenome (GOLD analysis project Ga0099822, IMG submission 76839) | Root nodule microbial communities of legume samples collected from California USA - Cow pea white BW | ecosystem: Host-associated > Plants > Roots > Nodule | place: USA: California | collected...
GTGGTTGAAGGGACTCACCCTTGAGGGGGAGATTGTTAGGAATCCAAGTGTGAGTCTAAGTCCCACATTGACCAGAAATGAGAAAGTAGAGCACTATATAAGAATCAAGACCCATAAACCCATCGCCTTAAGGTTTTGGGTTGAGAGTGGTGTCAGTGTCTTATGTGGTTAGGCTCAGATCTCATTGGTGTTGTTCTCCCCAGTGAAACCCCCTCTTTATAAACTTGACACACCTAACATCCAAACCCCAAACGCATTTAGCCATATAACGGGTCAATCAATCATACACTTGATATTATAACAGAGTAATAGAGTCAAGATTCACAACCCATTAATTTTATTATTCTCACCCATACGTGAACAACATTAAGAGCAAAAAATAACTTACTTGTCAAGGCAACGAATAGAGAAAATCCCAATTAAGAGGATAGTGAAGTGATCCCCTTTGCTTGTGTGCTCTAGTAATAGAAAAAAAAAGTATCAAATTTTTTTTCTCTGTCTTGCATTGGAGAGATATTGTGCCTATATAGACAACTTGGGATACCACTAAAATCCTAGTATTTAATTATAAGGAAATATATGAGAAAGGAATTGGTCCCGATGAAACATATTATAGAAATTAAATCGTCGCATAATATCTAGGGCATTGATTATAATTATTAAAAAAATATTGTCTGTAATTATTATTAGAATCGTATATTTTCCGGTACATAAAGATGTTGATGCAACATATTATGTAAATCAAATCATAACATAATATTCATATAATTGATTCTAATTACTACTAGGAATATTTGCTTCTACTTATTAAAATCGTACCTTTCTCTAAAAAACATTATTACCGGGAATATTTGCTTCTAATTATTAAAATTGTACCCTTCCCTACAAAATATTATTACTAGGAATATTTTCTTCTAATTATTAAAATCGTACCCTTCTCTAAAAAACATAGATTTTAAAAGGGTTAAATATGTTTTTTGTCCCTTAACTTTCAGTGAATTTTGGAATTAGTCTATTTCGAAACTTTAGGCCAATTTAGTCTTCATCTTTCGAAATACGTGGATTTATTCCTTTTAATCAGATTTTGTTAGGTTTATTTGATGTTTCATATGCATTTCAGGATTGCACTTAAGTTGTTTATATTGTTTGACACATTTTTCCTTTAATGTTAACTCAAATACTATTATGGAATGCGCTTGAAATGACGAATAAACTTAACAAAATTTGATTAAAAGGACTAAAACCACGTATTTTGAAAGATGAAGGACTAAATTGGTCCAAAGTTTTGAAATTGACTAATTCTAAAATTCACGGAAAGTTAAGGACCGACCAAAACCATTTTTAACCCATTTTAAAATATCATTTTCTGACATGTTATGTGAGGAGTGTAAATAGTAAATAGTGGGGGTGAAGATATGTATAAAATATTTGGGCTCATGTAAAGGGTGTGACAATTAAAAACAAATTGGACTCTTCCTTCTTTCTTCTTTTAATGCTAGAAAGTTTAAAGAAAAATTCTTATATTTTTTTCTTTTTACTCCTTTTTTTTCTATCATTAATAAAAAACATATATTTTTTATTTTTTTTAGAACAAATTTATTTACCCAAACAAAATTGGGTGTTGATAGGTATAAGAATCTTGTTGCAAATTAAGTGTCAAATCTTGGCCATAGAATAGAGCCGCTTATGAGTTATTTTAACGATATCTTTGTTTACTTCATTATACGTTTCATTATCATCAAAACCTATTTAATCTTAGACTCGCTTAATGGGGTTTCCAACATCTAATCCTAACATTAATTAGGTGTGCAAAATTAAGAAAAATTTCAAATATTTTTTTCATCAATAATTAAACAAAACAAGCAAACACAAAATATTAAAAAAAAATGAAGATATTATTTGTGGCCGACAAGGATTGAAATTGTTCTTACATATTCTTATTTACAATGGAAAATCAAGTTACGTAAATCTTGTAAATATTTATATAAAAGAGATTTTGGTTAGTTGATATATTTTTTATTTTTGAAATTTAATATTTTTTTAAACTTTTACTTTGAACAAAAATTCTAATTATCACGAGACTTGACATGGAAATTAGTGATATTTAATGTCTTGAATTAAATTTTAATTACCAAGTGAATTCGAGACTCAACATGATCATTAATGATCTTTTTAAAATATTATAGTTATCAAACAAGTCCAAGACTCAACATGATAATTAAATTTTATTTTAAAATATTATGAAAAGTGAAAATTTTAATTATTAAGCAAGTCTGAGAGTCAACATGATATAACTAATAATTCAATATTATTATGAAATTTTGTAATTTAAAATTTTGATTTAAAATAAAAATATTGATATACATGTTAAAATAAGTGTTGTCAAATAATAAAATTGTCGGTTGTATGAAAAGGTTATAAAAAAGAAAGGCCCAGTCCAAAACTTGAAAAAAAAATGCAGTGGGAGTGCAATAGTGAATGAGATAAAGTGAATATCTAAAATGCAATTCAAGCTCAACTAGAAAAGGAGATGTGTTCAATGAAGACAAAGGGGTATTATTCCGATTCAACTAATGTCACCAATTCAGGAAATGGTTTTTAGTCATTCTTATAATCATCTTACATATTATCGATAGGGTGCTCAAATTTAAGAATATCAACATTGTTATTTCCAAGAAAAAAACACTGTCAAATTTACATTGTTCAAGTTTATAAAAAGAAATAAATAGACTAATACAAGAAAGGAAAATATAAAGTTGATGCTGAAATGATAACAAAATTTATTAATGTCACAACGAGCAAAAAGTAAAATAGCATAAGCTCGTATAGAAATAATTCCTAAAACATTCAATAAAAACAAAAGTATTAACTATAACATATTACATTTCAACCCAATTAAACATCATGGGCACATCCACGGTCTTTTGATTGTTGAGTTGCAAATTTAAAGGACAAGAATGCATAAAGTTTAAACTTCTCATCTTGAGCTTTTCCTCAATTGTTGCTACTTGATCAATGTTTATCAATCCAGAGCTCCAAAAAATTTAATTTATGTCACATACAAGGATCCTTCCTTTCCTCGGTTCACAACCTTTAAGAAGAGCCCAACGTCGCCCTCTTTTCTCTTTAGCCAGTCTCTCTTTTGTCATTTTTATGACCTCATATCCCATACCATATATGCTTTTATTCTCAATAACCTCCAATGGGAATATTGATCCCTGACCACTTTTGCCTAGTCCACCCCCATACTTATATCCTTTTTTTAATAAGACTTTTATTGTAATCAAAGATGCCTGTGATAGGGAAAGGTTTATAGGAAATTATTAAACTTAAGTAGTGATGAGTCCATGACTCACCATGAAGCCATAGAGGACCTTCAAGATGAGTCCAACTCCGCTCTCTTTTCTCTTTAGCCAACCTCTCTTTTTATCATTTTTTATGGCCTTATATCCCATACCATATATGTTTTTATTCTCAATAACCTCCAATGGGAATAGTGATCCCTAACTACTCTTGCCTAGTCCATTCCTACACTTATATCCTTCTTTTAATAAGACTTTTGTCGTCATCAAAGATACACCTAATAGGTAAGGGTTTATAGGAAATGACTAAACATAAGTAGTCACGAGTCAATGACTCACCATGAAGCCTTAGAGAACCTTCTTCTTTATCTTTGTTTTCCATTTCATTATGTTGACTTTCCTAAAGTTGACTTTTGCTGACTTGACTTTGGTTGACCTTAGTTGACTTGACTTAAGTTGACATGTTGATTCTTTGGTTATTTGTTTTGTAGGGTAAGCTTATGCCAATAAGGAAAAGGATTGCACTACATGGAGTATATGAGAGTGTTAACCTTGGGACCACAAATGAAGGGTGTATATTTGGAGAGAGCAAGAGCTTAGAGTTGACATTTTCTTCTAGAAGGTCAAGGGCGCACATGAGAGGCTTAAAGACTAAGCTAGGGTTCTCTCCTTTTCAAGAAACCTCCTTTAGACCTAGTTTTTAGAAGGTTAATTAGTCTTTTTATGTGTACATCCTTTAGCTTTGTATTATTGGTAAGAGACCTCTCACCCTCAACTACATAAGGGGCTCTTAAAGACTCTTAAAATGGGTTGAATATTTTGAAGTTATATACTTATATTTGACCACCTTGTGAGAGAACTCTCTTCTTAGAGTGTCTTCTTCCTCTAGTCTTATCTTGAAACTAGAACTCAAGTGGTAGCATCCCCACTTATCTTAGGTTGGTCAACCTTAGTGCCCCCCTAAGTTGCGTGCTACCTTTGCATCCTCATCCCCTCTCTTGGCTTCCATCTTTGTTCATCTTTTATTCTACTATTATGTATTTTCAATTCTCGTGTAACATGTATTTGTGTACTTTTTTTTTCTTGTTTAAGTGACATTCTATTCTTCTCTTTGAGCCTTGGATTAATGTCTAGTGAGAATCTTCATTGTATTTGCTTAATCACCATCACACCATATATTGCTAAACCTAAAATGAGTTTTTATCAAGTAGAGATGTCAATGTGAGCCGGAACCCATGAGTCAACCCGGCTCACCACGGATTCGAGCCGGGTCGAGTTAGAAAAATAAATTTTTTTATGGTTATGGGTCAAAACGGGTTGAGCTCACTTAACCCACGGGCTATGCGGGTTCGAGCCGGGTTATAGTGAGCTAACCCACTAACCCACCTATATTAAAAAAACCCTAATTTAATAAAATTAATTGTTTTAAAGTTAAGTTAATATTCAAATCAGAAAATGTTATCCCTAATCATCTTCTCATTCTCATTTTTGACGTGCATCTATCCACTCGCGGTTCCCTTCTCTTTCATTTATGTTCGTCGTGGTGGTGCTCATAGGTGTTAGTCGGTCGTTTTGCGACGACGGTGGTGTAAGTTGGTGTGGCCCATTCGGTGGTGGTCGATATTGGTGTCACTCATTTGGTTGATTGCAAGCTACTAACCCAAAAAAGGCAATGGTGGTCATTCGGTGGTGCCCATCGGTGGTGGTTGTTCACTCCTCTACGGCAACGGTGGTTGACGTTGTTGTCCATTCGATGGTGGTCAACATCTGAGGCGACTTTCCTTTCTATAGGTCAATTTCACTTTATTGAACTCCTACGGGTGATTTTGTTTGTTTTTCCTCTTGAAATTTTCCCTAGGCTTTTCCTTGTCCCTTATATGTCTTTAGCAATTTGAGAGTTATGAGCTCTGCATTCCCCTCATTGACTCAAATTGGGTGGTTTGTCAAGTTGTAGAAATTTTAATGTGTATGATCACCTGAGCATTCAAGAGGTTTAGGCTTGTTTTTCTTTGTGTTGTTACTGTTCATTTTTTTCTTCGTGCTCGTGTTTTCTCCGCAGTGTTGTTCCTTTTTTTGCCTATCTCCCTCCATTGTTTTCATACATCGTTGATGTTCGTCATTTCATTCACTCTCAAGGATCATTTGCATTTTGGGTTAGAAAACTATGTATGGATGCTAAAGGAAATTTATTAGAATTTTGACAAGATCAACAAAGCAGGGAGCTTTCTCAAAGACATACTTCTAAACATGCTAAGAAACTGAAATTGAAGGTATGATTGGGGTTTCTTATCCTGGCTTTTGTTACTAAATTGTGTATAAGTACTTTTGGGACTGATTATGAATGATTTTTCTATGGTTTATTAGGGAATTATGGTTGCTTAGGTTTGTTGGGGGTTATGTTTGATGTTTTGCTTTCAAGCTTGTTAGAGAAGAGTAAACGTTGAAATTTTAAAATGTTTCTGAGATTCATATGCACATGATTTTGACAACTTATTTATGTTGAGTGCAGTAAATCATGATTATTGTATGCCATGTTGGAACTTGAATCTCATATATATTCAGGTTCTTGTTGTTGGGATCCTTATTATATTTAAAATAACTGTGATGGGCTCGTAATATGTCACCATTCGTATATGCTCAATACTACTTAAATAAGTTTTAAAATTGATGATGCAAAGGTTTCAATAGTGAGACTTTATTTTTAATTACCTTTTTTTGTTTTGACTACAAAGTTGGATCCTTGCTATGCTATCATCTAATTTGTTATAAGTGGCAGTAAGATACTAAGATGTTGTTAGAGTGTTATATTTTTCATATTCTTTGTTCTTTTTATCATCATTATGCAAGTGGTTTTGATGACTTGGGCTAAAACCTCTATTATTTGGTTTATCTTTTATAAAAGCAGGGACATAGTCAATTTGGAAGGCTTCAAATTGAACATGCAGGACAGTGACACTAGTACAAAAAAGAGATATTAGATCAGCATATTAAATCGGTTGTAGAGGAACCGATCTAACAAAAGGTGCGGTGGCATTTTTAAAAATAATGTGAATTATATTAGATCGGTTATGAGAAACCGATCTAATATAACTTTTTTAAATCAAAAAAAGTTATCAGTTTTCCATATATTAAATCAGTTATGTTAACAACCGATCTAATATTTTTCCTCAAATCTGCGAAACTCTTTATTTTCTTTCTTTTACGCGTTTCACTGTGCATCCACCACTGCTCCTCTTCCCTGTTTTGCTCTGCATTTTCTTTCTTTTCGTGCATCCACCACTGTTCATCATCTTTGTTTTGCTCTGCTGCAGATCTCAATGCCACGAACCACGACCTCGACGCATCGAACCACCATTGTCGCTGCACCACGAACCACCCAGTCGAAGCAAGAACGGCGTTGTCGCGGCGTTGAAGCGTTGTCGCCATTGAGGGGTTTCCGTCGTCGCCCCCGCAACACCATTGACGTTGTAGCCGTCGTTCAATGGTCCACTGTCTTTGGCAAAAGTTCATGCTTTTATCGTTTCAGACTGTGGGTTTATTGTTTTGGGGGTAAAAAATGGGTTCTATTACTTTGATGGTGGCCATGTTGGGATTTTGTTTATGTGGCTATTTTGAGGTTTGTTATTTTTTGTTCTTGATGTGAATAGTTTGGTTGCTGTTGTGAATCTCTCATTTTGGTGTATATACAATATTTGCTTGCAGGTTTCCTAGGGTTCAGATGAATATGGGTCCTCATCAAGAAAGGTGAAGCAAAAATGGAACAATAGGGAAGTAAGGGAGGTGGATAGAGAATATGATGTTTTTCTGCTTCCATCTAATGGTGGATGTGTTTCTGATTCTGAATCTGAAGGGTCAAATGGCAGGTTCGAGAATTTTTTTTTTTTTTGTATATAACTAAACGTATTAGATGGGTTGGGACCTAAACAAACAATATAAAAAAGCTATGCTATTTAAAAAAAACTAATTTCCACATCAATAATTTGGTTAATAAGTTCCAAAATTTGTACCAAGGTGAAAATAGTAAGTCCCATGACAAAATGATTTAATAACAAAACTAATGTTTGAAATTTCCTATGTGCTTCTAGTGGACCTAATCATTTATAATCTTATACAATCATATTTAATTAGAGAAGATATGATCATGCTACAAAAGAACTAACTCCTTTCACACTAGTACAAAAAGTGGATATTAAATCGGTTCTAGTGCGTGTATTAAATCGGTTCCAGAACCGATCTAATATAAGATGATGTAATATGTCTCTCATATGTTAGATCGGTTGTAGCATCCATCTCATAAATCACCAATTTTTTTATAGGCATTATTCTGCAATAGATAAAAAAAGAGAAGAAAAAAAATTACAAATATGATTTTTTTTTAATTTTTTTTTATAGCCGGGTTGTAAGATTTCTGGCTCACCAGAAAGTAAGCCGGGTTGAGTTCACTAATTTTAAACCCGACTTGTGATGAATCAACCCGTGTAAGTCGAATTGACTCACTTTAACATATCTAAATAGTCTTCGCAATTTCCAAAACTTGAAAATAGGTTTTTGAAGCCTCTTATATGTAACTTCAATGTAACATGTAGATGATGGTCCACTCACCAATAGATCTTCTTCTCCATAAACTATAACCACTTTGTCCTCTATTACAAATTTCAACTTTTAATGTAAAGAAAAAAGTATCGAAGCAGTAGAGTGTATCCAAGTTCTTTTCAATAAATAGTTATATGCAGGTAATATATCCCTTACTTAAAAATTTAGTTGAAACGTGCATGACCCTACTTGAACCGACAACTCTATTTCTTCCGTTAATTCTCTTTTACTTTCATAAAAAGTTCTTATCATAAGGTAATTTATCCAAACTTTAACGTTACATTCCATTATCAATAAGCATACATGCTATGACATAGTTCATGTGTTTCAGAGAAACATGTAAAACTTTATTATGTCCTTTTCAATCTACTAAGATTTCATCAATAAACACACGTGACATATAAAATTTTGATCTTATAAAATGGTATCTCTTATCTCTATTTTAACACACTCTATTTGTTTCTTTTTGAATGAAACAATACTTTTATAGAAGTATGATCTGAAAAGCCAAATAATTTTTCAATATTAAAAGTCAAATATAAAAAATTCAATTATTAATTATTTAGTGAGGTGTCTATATCTAAAACGTTAAATTCATGAAATTTAAAACTCTCCTTATCAAAATTAAATATAGTGGATTAAAACTTTATTATATATATATATATATATATATATATATATATATATATATATATATATTCACAATAAAACTTTCCATCTCATCTCATAATAAATGACTATCATTTAACACGCGTGAATATCTTTATTATTTCTTTGTTTGGTTCAATTTTTAACTAAAAACTATTATATTTAATAGTATATATATATATATATATATATATATATATATATGATTTTAAATTATAAATAATACAAAAAATCAAATTATAATGATTCATAAATATTAAAAGTAATATATTATTATATATATATAAATATTCACAATTCAACACTATCTAATATTAATGTCTTTAATATTTCTCTTCAATTAAAAACTAATTCTGATTATCACTTTCAATTAAAAATAAAAAAGTATTCATCTCTACTTTCAAATGTTTTTTCTTTCATTATTCAAAATAAAAAATTATAATTCATTTTACATTCTATCTTATGGATTGTAATTAAAAATCATAGATATACCTACGGATAATAATAATAATAATAATAATAATAATAATAATAATAATAATAATAATTTATTATTATTATTAGAACTGTGTAGAATATAACAGATGTAGTGAAATCATATACACCTGGACTATGTTTTTATTGTTTTCATTTTTCCTGTTTTATTTTTAATCGATTAATGAATGTAGTAACTCGGTCAGTGAAGAACATGGCCCACTTTTGTGTCCGCTCTTTATCATAATAAACAACTTTTTTCCACCGAGCGAAGAATAGAAAGAGAACCATGTGGAAGGTTATACTGAACACTATGTCAGCGACGCATTTATTTATCCCTTAAATACCCAACACGTCAATCATAGTGTCACTTCCCTAATTTCCTACCAAATCTCCAATTCTAATATTTTATTTTTTCAAACATTTCACATAATCTTATTTTTTTCCAAATTATCAATGTATTGCAGATTAATTCAATATAGGCTTAGTTCGAATTTTCTTTATGTGGTAAGAAAACCATTAATTTTAAAATTATTTTCCCTAATTCTTTTTAATCATTTGCAATTCTATTTAACTTTTGTTTTTGTATTTCAACGTCATTTCATTATGCAGCTCAAAGAAAATTTTTATGCGTGTCAAATTTACATTTTCATACTTATGAATTATTTTCGTAAGCACATGGATTTTAGATCAATACCCTTTTTTTATAATTAAGGATAATTGCGCTTGTATTGATTGAGTATGTGTATTTGTGTGTGTGAATACATTTTATTAAACGTTAGATGTAAAAAGTATTTAAGAAAAACTATTAATTTCATACCCGTCTTGGAAGAAAAATAATTGTTTATTGTTTAATTCTAACATAAATAGTTTAATACTTTCTTTATTCAAGAAAAACTACTAATTTCAGACCCGTTTAGAAAGAAAAAAAATTGTTTAATTCTAAGATAAATATCTTAATACTTTCGGTTCATTCTTTATTTTTTTTTTCATAATTAAGTTTGTTAAGTTTAACTTTCCAGTCAATATTTTATTGAGAGTTAAAGGTAATCTAATCTTCTTAAAAATAATTATAAGTAAACACATAACAATACGAAATAATCTGTATTAACGGCGTGATTAAAAATCTTCTGACAGTTTGCGATACTTTGATTAAACCCTAATCATATCCTCTTCAACTCTAGGATTTTTAATTTGGTAATCACAGATAATAATAAAATAATGATGAAGATGAGATATATATAAAGCGATTACGTGTGCTTCAAGCCAAAACCCACAGACCCACGAACCTTTTTCCTCTTTCGCTCGTTCCGCCCTCGCTTCCTCTTAAATTCGCTTCCGTTAAATTCTTCTTCGACTTGTTCTCTAAGAGGAACCCAGGAACCGGTTCAAGTTTTTGAGTAGGTGTTTCGTCGTCACGTGCTATTTCTCATCGAATGAGTTAATTGTTCTCTCGTGAAGAAGAAGAAGAAGAAGAAGAAGGAACAGTGATAGCGTATCAGAGATGCGAAAGTCCTTCAAGGATTCCCTCAAAGCTCTTGAAGCCGACATTCTCTTTGCGAATACTCTGTAATTCACTTCACCCTTCACTCTCTGCAATAATATTTACTAATGGTTTTGATTTTGATTTTGTTTTTGTTTGTGGAATTGAACTGTTTCGGTTTTGATTAGTTTCAGAAATTAGGGACTGTTGAGTTGGTAATTGTAGTTTTTTCTTAAATTATAGTTTTTTTAGGAAATATTAGGGGATAACGTCCCAATTGAAAACAAAGAGAAGTGAGGATTCGAACCTGCGAATTGGATGTCAGATATGGAATTTGTGCTTTTTTTTTTGCTTCTATTTTTAGAATTTTTGAAATGATTTGTCGGTGTGTAGGTATGGAATCTGGTTTGTTCTAATTTGAGAAAATAGCAAGTGTGCGTGTCATTTACGTATTTCCTTCGTAAATATAGTTCTTGAAATTTGAAAAAAGAAGTCAGATATTTAGATGTCATTTGAGTTCTTGAAATTAATTCATTTTTTAAGATATGTAAATAAAATAGAAAAGGAAAAGTTAATTTGAGATATTTAAACAAAACCTACTCTAAATAGTGTTAGAGGTCTTTTAGCGTTAGTATAATGGTTTTTGACGGGTTTTTAGAAGGGATTTAGTAGACAGAGAACAATTCGCATAAAGAATTGCATCGTCTTCCACTCAAAATTTTAAAACGATAAAATAATAGAGTGTTCTAACTGTTTCTTCTTTAGTTATTGTGTGACTTAAATTCTTGAAAAAGAATTCTTCAGATAAACACAACGTTAATGATGTTAATCTATATCATACAATGAATTTATGAATTTTTTTTATAAGATGTTCAGTTTTGTTGTTTAAATTTCCAACAACATTACATACTAATACAACGCGGAGATGCAATTTCGGGACTAAATAAACTTTTATTATTTAAATTAAATTTCAACCAAATGCTAAACTAATGTTGAAAGTTCATTATGCACAGAATTCACACTGAGTCCTACTGAGGGTGAAGAAAGGAAAGTTTGGAATCGGTTGAATATTGTGTATATAAAAAGTACTAAGGAGGCTCCTTTGGTTGGCTTTATATATCTTTATTTATTTCAACTCCTTTATCAAGTATGTTCTGCTTTTGTCATTTTCGTAATTGAAAACTGGCCACGCACGTCCATTTAAGTGTTGTGTCATTTCATTATTTTTTTTCTTTGACGGTGTTAACAAGAAATTGTGTTTGATAAGGTAAAGTAAGATATTATCCAAATAGCTAATAAACTAGTTTAAGTAATTCAAAAATATTTGGTAAAACATTTTAAATGTATTTTATCTCAAGAGTTTGTAATTTATAAATTAGCAGTTTGTAATTTATTTAAATTTTTTATTACTATATTTTATATTTTAATATATTTTTCTATCGTTTAGGAATTGTCGTGTATATTTCTAATAGGATGTTGTCAAAGTTTAAAATATTTTATGCTTAGTCTACTAATTTTAATATTTGTTGTAGTATTTTTTAAATTTTTATGTAGTTCAAGTTAAAATAAATTTATATTTAAAAAAAAATAGTTAATACTTATTGTGCCAATTAGTGTGAATAAAATTATTTCTCCACATTGGAAAAATATATATAATTTCTAAAAAATGAGATAAAAATACTGAAAAGTTTAATAAAAATTTAATTATTTTTAAAAGTCTAAAATTACAATTGCACCATAATATACATTTATCAATTCAAACTTTATAACCGATCAGCTATTCGCTAGCTTATAAGTCAAAAACTTAAAAGCTAGTTTCTAAACTAGTGTTTCCAAACATGGCCCCAAAGTTTTGCAAAGCATCGGTTGGTGCTTTTGGCCAAAATTCAAGGATACATTGCCCCCCATTAAGATTTCAGGTGCATCTCCATTATTTTATTGTTTTCCAGCTGTTAATGTGCTTTCTATACAAAATTCAAGCGTACATTGCCTTTCACTTTTTCTAAACAAATGAGCTTACACTGTTACGCATGCTTTTGTATAGGCTCTCTAAGTTGCTGTTTTCAATTTTAACTTTCAATTATAGTTCTATTTTTCTGTTGAAGACATCAATTTCTGTTAAGAACACTAATGTGTGAGACTTGTTCTTGTGACTCACTAAAATGAGATAAATTTACGTGGGGATTCAAGATGGATCCTTCATTTAGCTACTATGAGTGTGGAGTTCGGGCATGAATTGGGTGTGTTAGATGTTAATGTTCTCTTTTCAATAATATTTTTCTTTTCTTAGAAAATAGATTTTTTACGTATTTGTTTTTAACCTATTCATTATTAAGCAACCTTGTTTCTGCACAGTGCTTCTGATTATCCAAGAGAAAGTGATGGAGCCTGCTTACAGATGAGATTGTCTTATAGTCCAGCTGCTCAATTCTTTCTTTTTCTGGTTCAGTGGACTGACTGTCATCTTGCTGGAGCCTTGGGATTGCTTAGAGTTCTCATATACAAGGTGAAATTCCTACCCCTTAAACTTGTAATCCACATTAAAATATAATAGTCTTGACCAATGCTTCCATTTTTTGTTGAAGCATGTAATAAAGTGATGAAATTGTCCCAGGTATATGAGGATGGGAAGACAACCATGTCCATTTATGAGAGAAAAACCAGTCTGAAGGATTTCTATGGTAAGTGAATTTTGGTCAGAGAGCTTTAGCCTATGTTGCACAAAGTCCCCTCACAATGTCTGTCCTTGGGATTGAATTCAAGATTGACTGATTTTTGTCATCCCTTCCCCTCACCAGGAAGTAAAACTCCTTTTTAACCTGAAAAGAAAAGTCTAATTTGAAATCATGTCATATCTTTAAGAAACACTTGGATGGTTTTGTTTTCCTTTAGAAAAGTGGCTCAAACTCCAGATATAATTGTTTTTACTTGCACTCTTTAACAACAGGTGTGATCTTTCCCTCTTTACTTCAACTCCACAGAGGAATCACTGATGTAGAAGAAAGAAAACAAAAAGATTTATTTGCTAAAAAGTACATGAACAAAGATATAGTAAGAAAAGGAAAACTATCTGAAATTGATATTGAGAGAGAAGAAGAATGCGGTATTTGCATGGAGATGAACAACAAGGTTGTCTTGCCCAATTGCAACCACACTTTGTGTATGAAATGCTACAGGAACTGGTGAGCACATTGTAATTTCTGTTACACTATGATATGGTTCCCACATTGTTTTCCCAAACCTTTCGCAAACTTCAAACATTTTTCTTTGGAAGGCAAATAATAGTAATATATAATTAAAAACTGCTACCACATTGTTTACATTTCAAGGATTAAGTTTTATTATTTTTTAGGCATTCAAGATCTCAATCTTGCCCTTTCTGTCGGGATAGTCTTCAAAGAGTAAATTCTGGTGACCTTTGGATCTACTTGAACAACAATGAGATAAAAGACTTGGCTTCAATAAACAAGGAGAACCTAAAAAGACTATTTACGTATGTTGACAAGTTGCCTCTGATTGTGTCAGATCCTTCGCTTATGTCTTATCCTCAGCGCTAATGGTTTTTACCTGATGACTTTGAATCTGCGTGAGCAGCTGAAGAATTTAAATAGGTTGCTTATGTACATTATTGATAAATTGCCTCTCATGGACCCAGAACCTATACTGATGTGTTATTCTCAGCACTTCTGATTTTCCTTTAGTCATAGATAATTTTTACTTCAAATTCCATTCTATGTTTGATCGTCAGTTTGTGTGCAGGAATGATTCAAAATGTAAATACATGTTGACTTCATAGTGAAATAATAACTTATTATCCATTGAAATTAAATTAAAGTATTACTTGTTCATCTGAGTTAGTTCCTCACTGCTAACAGTCATATTTATGCTCCACCCTTAACTGGTGGTCTTAAATGTTGGAATGTGATAGAGCTGATATACGGAAAGGACACTTTTATTTCTATTGGACTCTAGTTATTTACCAATGTGATAAGGAATTAGAAACAAGAACAAGAATGTGTGTTACAACAGACAGTAATGAGGTGTTTGAGAGACTTCACTCTCCTTAGCCCTTCCTAACCCACAAAGACAGACCAGACCCCCTCTCCTACACCTATGAGACTATGTGTATGATTGGTTTTACGTTTGGGAGTCCAAATCCAAATTTACTTTGTATTGAAAGTTACACAATGATATTTGGCAAATTTTTTCTATTTGATTGACACCAAACGTAGGTTGCTCTCAAAGTAACACCATAAAGCTTTTCAGTTGAATGGGATTTTTTGTTTTATTCGACTAAACTTAACTTTTCTAACTGCAATTCAAATATACCCTATATATAATGTTTGTTTCAGTTATAAAATTATAACTGTATTAACTGTTTGGTTTCTTACTTCTCCTGTACACAATACCAAACTTATCATTACCCCCTCTTAGAGTTTCACCTTGTTCTCAAGGTTAAAATCAGGGAACTCCTTGTCTTCTACCACATTGGCAGAAACAGTTCTTGTTAGTAATATAGTCAATCAAGAATCAGTCTTGAATGTTTTGTACCTACTGTTTTTTCTATCATTCTTGTTGATGCAGGCAACTGATAGAGACCAACTGATATGACAATTTTAATAAGTTAGAAATAGAACCAATTTTGGTTAGGCACACCAGAACTAGGAATTATTATTCAATAGGAATGGAAATTTGCAATACAACCGTTACAGTAACAGCCAAGATTCGAAAGCTTGGTCTCTCCCTCCCACTTCCTATAATTAAACTCTAATCCCCTACCCTCCTTCCTTCCTTTCCTTTTCTCTCTTTCCCCATAATTGTCCCAAAAACAGTTATGACAATTATGAAACATAACAACTGCCACCCAAATAAAAGAAACTGCCAACACTTGATATACCAACACTTAATATAACATACTAACTGCCAAATAACCACCACACATTCTACCTTACCTATAACTGATTTCTCCTTTTATAATGTTTCTTAATAAGAGGTCTAACATTACTCCCCCTAAAAGAGTCACCTTGTCCTCAAGGTAAAAAAACAGAAGGGAATTGCTTTAAAATGGTGTCCACTGATTCCTATGTAGCTTCAAGATTGGGTAAACCTTCCTATTGAATTAACACTTCAGCGAGTCCATTTGCTAAATTACGAACTTCACGAACCGCAGCTGGTGTGATCTGTAGCTTCAAATCTTCGAACAATATAGGGTGAGTAGATATCTTAGTATGTGCGTTTGTACGTGCGAAAGAAACCTAAATGTCCTCCTAAGGACGAATTATGAAATTCATGCAATAAACTAGGTATCTCCTAAGGACGAATTATGAAATTCATGCAATAAACTAGGTATCTGAGTAGATATATTAGGGAGAACAGTAGACAATAAACCTCACTTTGTAAAAGAAACTTTATTCAACTCTTGTGTTGTATTGTTCATTCATAATACACAATACAATTTACAGACTCTTAACAGTTGTTTCAAAACAACTATAAACGACAATAAATGACTAATTCATTGACTACCTAGACTCAAATGGCTAGTGCATTAATTGTTCACAACGGCTAGTTTCTTACAACGACAAGTTACCCATAATGACTAATACATTTAAATTTATTTAAAACCCAACAAAAATCTCCCGTAAACTTAAATGCTTCTTTTGTTCTCCATCTATGTTCTTTTATTCTTCATCACGACTTCCCACGTGTAATAACTATTCTCACATTATACTTGTCCCTTTCATGAGTAGTTAAGTTTTTCGCTTTCTTCATGGCTGACTTCCCTTTCACTTTTTCTATGGTTGACCTGTACTTCGTTTTTCTTGTAGTTAACTTGTTCTCTACTATCTCAGTTTTTGCATTCTTAGTTGTAGACTTGTTCTTCTCTTTGGCCGATTTGTTACTTATTGGGTTTTTTGTATGTGTGGTCGACTTGTCATTAACTGAGTTCTTGTCATTAGGTCGAAATGCTTTTGAAAGATCATACCACACTCATGTATTGTTGCGTTCAATCTCCTCGTCCATTTCAAGTCGACACTTCTCATCTTGCACCTACAGCGCAGCTCTCAGATCTTTTTCAACTTGCAATTGTTCTCGCAATTTTGAAACATGTTCTTCAAATTCCAAGCACTACTTTTGCAAAGCTTGTTTCCTTCTCTCTAAGCTTGCTTGTAGAATTAAATTGTCTCTAACTTCCTTTTCAATACTATGTTGTAAGTCTTTTTTTGAAATCTCTAACCTTTGGATTAAAAGATCTTCTTGAAATTCAGAGCTACTCAAGCTTTTCATATGCTCCATCGAGCTATCTAAGTAATCCACTTACTCCACCAACTTATCTAAGCTATGTAGCGTTCCACCAAGTTAACCAAGTTGGCTCATGCTCCACTCTGTTGTCTGGGGTATCTACATGTTTCATCAGCCTATGCAACCTACTCAGTTATCTTGCCCTATCCACGGTACTCGACTGCCTTGTCGAGTTAACAATGATACTTAGCCTTCTTGTTGAATTCTCCATGCTACTTGGTCTTCTTGGCGAATTCTCCACTTGTTTATGCTCGACTCCCGAGCTATGCGCCATCATCAACAATGTTCACTTTTTCTTCAACATCTTTTGTGAGGTTGATCGTCTCTTCCTTTTTTACTTTCAGATTTACAATCTTTGGCAAAACGTTTGGACTTACCACAAATGAAACACTTGCCCGAGTAGCACCCCTTTGTATAATGGTCATACTTGCCGCACTTGAAGCACTCAACGTTTGAGTTGATTGATTAACCTCCTTTCCATGGACCTCATCCTCTTCCATGCCAATTTTGTTGACCGGATTGTGTTTTCTCTTCTTCTATCCTTGGCTTCTACCACCAGGACCACTTCTTATATCTTCTCGGTATCGTTTGAGTGTTTTAAGTCTCCCTTTATTTGGACTAGCTAATCAAGTGGCTCAACCTTCTACTTCTTCTTTCGCTGCTTATATGCCTCAAGAGACCCGACAAGCACTTTAACCGTGAGCATTGGCAAGTCTTTGGACTCTTTAATTGCGCACACCACGTTCTCAAAGTCATCCGTTAGAGACTTCAAAATATTTTTCACAACTAAGCTAGCGGGCAGCATCTCTCCGTTTCTATTAGGTTGATTCGCCACAGTTTCAACCCGAGTTATGCACTTGGCTACCCTTTTGTCTCCTTCATCTTCATGCTCTCCAATTCGCCTCTAAGTGTTTGAAGTCGCACTTGCTTCACTCGGTCATCTCCCTTATACATCTTTTCCAATATGCCCCACACTTCTTTTGAAGATTTAACACTTGCAATTTTCTCAAAGTCAGACTCATCCACAGCTTGGTACAGGATGTACAAAGCTGCCTTATCCTTCACATGTACGTCTTTCAGCACTTTCAACTGGACATTTGACCAACCTGTAGTGTTGGCTGGTTCATCGAAACCATCTTCAACCACCTCCCAATTTTCTTATGAGCCAAGAAGAGTCTTCATTTTTAGACTCCAATTGTCATAGTTGACAGCCTTTGTCAACTTTAGTAGGGAAACATTGTTTGTAAAAGTGGCCATCTCACTATCTTTTTTTCTCAAACACTTAACTTTCTAGCTCTCTTTTTTCAAACACTCAAGCTCTCTAGCTTTCTTCTTTTTCCACTTAAACACTCAAGCTATCTGGTTCTTGATATCACTTTGTAGACAATAACTCTCTACTTGTTTAAAAACTTTATTCACCTCTTATTGTTGTTTTTCATTCATACAATACATCATAAAATTTATAGACTCACATTTCCTAATCGTTGTACTCAAAACGGCTATAAACGACAATAAACGGCTATAAACGGTTATAAACGACTAACTCATTGATTACCTAGACTCCAACGGCTAGTGTATTAACTACTCACAACAGCTAGTTTTTTACAACGTTTAGTTACCCATAATGGCTAATACATTTAAATTTATTAAAAAGCCAACAAGAACAAGCATGCCTTTATAGAATAACTTTTGATTCCTAAATAGAAATTCAAGATGGGATTGGGAGTCTTGTATAAGATCATGTATAATACCTTGGAGGTAAGGATTATGCTGCAGTTCCGAATTCCAGTCAACAAAGTCAGTCAAATGCACCGTAGACAAAGCTAAGAAAATCATTTTCCTTGAAAGTGCATTAGCCACTCCATTCTCTTTGTCTGACTGATATTGAATTTCAAAATCCATCCGCATTAACTTTGAAGCCCACATCAAATACTCATTCCCCAAAACTCGTTGCTCCATTAAAAATTTAAGACTTTTTTTTATCGGTAATGATGAAATGACTCCCCAACAAATAATGGCACCACTTTTGAAAAGCTAACACAATGGCCATTAATTAATTCCCTCTAATATATAGATTTTGCTTGAATCCTTATTGAAAGAGTTTGACTTAGGAAAGCAACCAAGCGTCCCTCCTGCACCAACACTGCCCCAAGTCTGGGTTAGATGCATTTGTTTCAACTACAAAATGGTTTAGAAAAATCAGGAACCTTCAAAAAAAGGTAACTTGACCAAGGCTCTTTTCAAATTATCCATAGTTGATTGTGCCTCTACCGTCCAACTAAAATTATCTTTCTTCAATAATTGAGTCAATGAACGAGCAATTCTTCCATAATTATTTACAAGCAATAATATCATGTTAACCCGAAAAAAACCCCGCAACCCCTTAACATCCTTTGGTGGTGGCTAATCAATCATAGCCTCCACCTTCCTATAATCGGTCGCAACTCTTTGAGAATAGACAATATCACCTAAATACTCCAACTATAATTAACCAAATGTGCACTTCTTCTAGTTGGCAAACAAAGTATGTTCCTTCAAAAGGGATAACACAACCCTTAAATGTTGTTGATGGTCATTTTCACTTTTACTATAAATAAAGATATCATCAAAGAATATCAAAACAAATCGCCTCAAATAGGGTCTCAACACTTCGTTCATAAGAGCTTGAAAAATATAAGGGGTGTTACTAAGTGTGAACTACATAACAACAAACTTATAGTGTCCTTCATGAGTTCTAAAAGTAATCTTATAAATATCATCATCTCTCATGTGAATCTGGTGATAACAGACTTTAAATCTAGTTTAGAAAAGATCACTACACCACCTAATTCATCCAACAATTCATCTATAATAGGAATAGGAAATTTATCTGGAACAATAATCTTATTGATAGCCTTATAATCAACACAAAAACGCCATCCTTCTTTTTTTTTTCTTCACTAAAATAATCAAGCTAGAATAAGGACTAATATTCGGTCTTATTATACCAAATTGTAACATATCGTCCATAATTTTTTCAATCTCTATTTTGACAATGAGGGATATTAATAAGGTCTAATGTTAGGAATTTGAGACCCCTCCTTCAATTGACCTCCCTCCTATGGGGTGGTAATGTTAGTAATTCTTGAAAAATTAAGTCAAATTCTTATGGGGATGTCAATGGGACAGGTAGGATATGGGATTCGTACCCTACCCATTAGATAAATATTCATCTTGTACCTATATCTATATTCATGTGGATATCTATTATGCGGGTACCTGTATATTTTTTTAATATCCACTAGTACCCGCGAATATTTACAAAAGAAAAATTTAGTATTTAATAATATATTTTAACCATAAATTTAAATAAAAATATATTGTATAACATTCATAAATTTCAAACAAAGTACATAGATAACCTATTTCAAGAGTGTTGAATGACAATTTATAAAGAAATAAAGATATTTTAAAATCGATTGATAAAGAGTAACACATTTACATATTATCAATTTGTTAATGTTTTAATCATTTTTTTTAATATTTTTTTTGGTTAAAATACTCATTGGTCCTCGTTTTTGTACCAAAATTTCAATTTGGTCCTTATACTTTTATTAGTCTCAATTATGTCCACATTTTTTGTCCACATTTTTGCAAATGAATAACAATTTGGTACTTTTCGTTAGTATGGAACTAACATAGTTAAGTTGGTGTCACGTATCAGTTTCTCGTTTTTTTTTTTTTTTTTTTAATTTTTTTTATTGTTTTTTAAAAATTTTTAAAATTTTAACAAAAAATATGGATATAAATTAATATAATAAAAATAAAAAAAAAAAAATAAAATATTAATAAAAA
>Ga0099822_1003305_pt1 | contig 20633 bp, 15 predicted proteins | sample CowpeawhiteBW_FD_76839 | JGI IMG/M metagenome (GOLD analysis project Ga0099822, IMG submission 76839) | Root nodule microbial communities of legume samples collected from California USA - Cow pea white BW | ecosystem: Host-associated > Plants > Roots > Nodule | place: USA: California | collected...
CATTGTGGATGTCATGGATCATAGGCGGGTTGAGTGTGTGGTTCTTGTGTCTGATGATTCTGATTTTGTTGATGTGATAAAGGAAGCAAGGCTGCGATGTCTGAAGACGGTTGTCGTTGGGGACATTGATGATGGTGTCTTGAAGAGAACTGCTGATACTGCCTTTTCTTGGGAGGAAATTCTGATGGGGAAGGCTAAAAAACAGGCCGTTTCGGTTGTGAAAAACTGGAAGGATCGTGATATTTTGAAGAGGTTGGAGTGGACATATAACCCAGATGCAGATAAAAAGAAATTGGATGTGGATAATTTCATTGCTGAAACATCTGAAGATGATAATATTGAGGATACCTCAGATGAAGTTGATGAACATAAGAGAAAGATGGAAGTAAAGCGGAGTCTAATGTAGTTGAACACTACAGATTCTTGCTGCTTTTCAAATTAACACATATTCATAGTATAAAAATACTTACAAGATGCATGAAGATAGCTAGTGATTGTGCTAAGTAGATCATGCAAAACCCAAATAGCTGCTAAGTACACACTCATTCTGACTGAGTCACAGCATTCACCATTTTTCTTTCTTCATTTCAATTTTCAACCCTCCTTCCTCCTTTTTTTCTATATCAAGAACTATACCCGATCCCACGTCTAATTTAAAACATTAAAAGTATTAATGTTTTGAAATATAAAATATTATCAAAGAATAATTTCATTATATATTTAAACAAAAATAAATGTCATCCTACTCAAAAACGAGTCATCGCGATTAAAATAACGAAAAAAATATTATGAAAGTAAAAGTGATAACAAAAGGTTATTGGGGAGAATTAAATTATTTTTTTCGCATTTATAACAGGATTAACATAATAAAAATCATAAAAAAAAAGTTATGTTTTATCTCTAGTAATTTATCATTTTATTAATTTATTTATCATAAAATGCCAAGCTCTTAATTTCTTTTTTGTTAAAACTATATAAAAGAATGATGTGTTAAAATAAAATAAAATAAGTGATAAATTCTATTAATTTATTTTACTTGCCAATGATTTTAAGTTTATTATTCACAAATAAAGCTTGTAATTTATTTAACAACTTATTAAAAATTGTTACGTAACTTATTCTTTTAACAACTTGTTAAAAATTGTCATTTGTTTATCGTTGGTCTATCAAATAAACTGATAACCAAGTCTATCCCTTTCCTACTATCGTAGTTTCTGTATATTCCGTTCTTTTAAAATGAACAAAATGGGTGAAATAGCAGTACTTGAAGTATAACCCCATTTTCCTTGAAATGTAAGATAGTAAAAAATCAGTAGCATGACATCAAATGTATACTTAGTCACTAAATTTGTTCAAAATGGAACATAAGATTGACATGTAAAGTAATAAGCAAAGATCCTCAAAACATACAACCACAGAAATCCACAAAACTAAAGAACAAATGATAAATTGCAAACAGTATATCGATGTCAAAATTCAGAGTGAAAGTGGAGACCAACACAGCTACCGACCTCCACAAAAGCAACAACATAGACATGTTGCCCAATTGAATCCTATTCCCTCTTTGTCATTTTCTGAGTTGGCATCAGTAGCAGAATTTCCACCTTCTACTGTCACACCTTCATTTGCAGATGACTCAGACTCACTCCTGCTAGAGGCATCTCCCATCGGTATCACATTGTGTATAGGCGAGTGCAGTATGATACCGCCACTGTCTGACATCTCAGCAAATATTTCTATAACATCTACTCCCCCTGATTAAATTGCATGGATATAATTGTTAGCATGCATTTGTGTTGCTGATAAAACAAAAAATAAAAATGGGTGCATGTCTGTATTCTGCTATAAAACAATGAATGTGTATACCATTAGAATCCAGGCTTCCTTCCAAACTTGCCCAACTGATATTTCCAGATGAAGGAGGTAGCACATCAGTACTTGCAGACAAATTCTCAGCAGAAGCAGTAATGTCACATTCTTGGTTTGCACTGGAACTTCTACTCATTCCATTGTCTTCTTCAGCATCTGATACTGCACTTTTATCTGCGCACTCATTCTTGTCCAAGCTCATTCCACCAGTTGTTTCAGTTCTAGGTAAACCAATCTGTTGTGAACTTTCACCAGCATCATCAGATAGCCATTTTTTGGAAAAGCGATCCATATAATTCCAATCAACCATAAAACTCAAACCATACATAAATCCTCCAGTTTGATCTGATAGTTCATGACTTACATTCATTAACGTGTCAGAAGAACTTTCTGTGCTCTCTTCACCCACAATCTCCCAGCTTTCTGTCCTCTCCATGGTACTATCCGGAACAGGTTCATCTGGAGGGAGGACCTCTCTTTCTTCATTCAATTGAGTTTGGTTGGTGAGAGCAGAACTGTCCTCGTCATCTGAATCAGAATCTTTCAACTCATCTTGCTTTGGCTCCAACGAATCAGATGAGGGTATGTTTACAGAACTCTCTGATGTTCCTCCCTCGTGATCTTTGAAATTTTCACCTTCGTTTTTGGGAAGTGCCACATCATCAGCTGCGAAACATGTTAATTTTACAATTAACTGGTTTACATATTCAGCTATGAAACTTTTTACCAGAATAGGATAGAACAGAAGAGAACAAATCTTAAGCAGCAAAAATAAAACATAAACACATACCAGTGGATTTAAAGAATGATCCGAAACTGATTTTTTTTTTTTTTAATTTCTCTACCGTATAATGCACACTTGTTTCTCAATAGGAGCATTCTTGACAATTACAAATAAAAGTTCTGGAGTATAGCAGAAGAAGAAATTCGGTCTCTGAAAAAGTGATTTAATTTAATTTTCTTTGCGCCTTACCATTTAGATCAATTCTTGAAATTTTATATTACCTATTTCCACATCAGCAGCCGCATCTTGCAAAGGTTCCATGCTTCCTGAACTTGGTGCACTGTCTGAAAAGCTTGAATTTGCATCTTGAAACAACCCATCGCCTGAACTAGTTAAATTTTCTTGTGCTCCAAGATTTTCTTGGTCCACGTTGTCACTGTCGAAGGGGTTTGAACCTGAAACAACACAACCCGTAAAAGGTGGCAGATTAGAAAACCTATGTTTTTGTAAGGCACTAATAACTTCAAGACCCCAATAAACACTGAAATGGAAAACATTCTCACTCTTTGAACCATACTATAACGTAATCTTTAAAAAGTACAAGTCTTGTTACCTTGTGAGTGGGGATCATTATCAGAAAGGTGTCCATTATCTGAAGGGTTGGAACCTTCAACGGCTCCATGATCATCATTGTGACCTGGTTTCAAGAAAATACCATAAAATTTTCTCCTTAGTTTAGAAAGAAACACAAAGAAAGAGAGAGACTTTTCAACCAAAGAAACAAGAAAGTCCCGAACCCAACAAAACCCATTAAAAGAATGAGTATACATGCATAGAAAGGAAGGGATACTCGTTTAAACGTTAAAGAAAAAGCACCTGGAGTGCGTGTGGGAGTTCCTCTCTGAGCTTGGATAATCCTATCCATTAGGAAGACGACGATCCAGACACAACGAAGAAGAAAAATATTAAGAACAAATAACAGATATACCATTTTTTTACAGAAACAAGTAACCAATATATAAAGACTATGAAAAACGTAATCACCATTCCTCATTCCACTCAACACTTATACTGTTCTCTTCTCGCAACTGTCACACCACACCTCTAACGACTTTTCTGCTGTTAGTACTTTTACAGTTGCAAAATAAAATAGAAGGAAAATTGCATTATTATGACACCTTACTTTTTTTCTTACTATCATTTTACTCTTTATTAATAAAATTTTATATTTAATAAATAAAAATATTTTTTTTAAATAAAATAATAATATTTATGAGTGCAGGAAGTATAATAAAAAACCAGTGTCAATTAGACACATCAATAAATGCAATAAATACTTAACTTACAAATGAGACATTCAAGTTAATTAGATAAATTTTGGTTACAAATATAATTACTTATAGGTTATATGGCCTTATTAGTAAGGTCAAAATCAAAAATAGAGTTAAAACATCTCTGATGGCACCATCTTATAAATCTATACAAATGTGTTAGGCACATCAAATTCTTTGCTTTCATATACTCATATATAGAGATGTTAAAATAGGTCAGGTCTGTCGGGTCGGTCTGCCAGTCCGCCGAAAAAATGGCGGGCCGAGTTAAAATATTCAGCTCGCCAACCCGTTGTAATCCGGCCCGCCTAGCCCATTAGTTTAGCAGGCCAGCTCGCCCTGACCCATCAACTCTTTTTTATATATTTTTTTATATTTAAAATTAACAATAATTAAAAAATAATACATTTTTTTTAATATTATATAAATAAATTTATATATATATATATAATAGATTTATAAAAAAAAATTATAAAAAGTTAAAAAGAGTAAAAATTAAAAAAAATTAAAAAAAAATTAAAAATTAAAAAATAGGCCAGCACCCTAAAACAGAACGAGTTATAATATTCAGCACGTTTATTGGTGGCGGGCAGCCTGGCTTGACCCGTTTTACCATCCCCTACTCATATGTCGAGTACGAGTGAAATAATAGATAATATAATAATATTTAACTTGGTTTTAAACTGTGATTTGAATCAATTATGATCGAGATTCTAAACTGTAAAGTGATATGAATCACAATAAATTCTAAGAAAAAAATATCCAAATGAATTGAAAATTTTTCAATTTCAATCAGTTATCAAATTTTTAATCAACAGTTATTATATATTGAAGAGTGCAATAATAAAAAAATGACTTTAATTATTGACAGTTGTACCAGAGATTATGAGTTTTGAAATAGATGAATTAGAAGTGTGACTCTCATCATTGATACATAAGAAGTCACAATTTGATACTCTTCACGTGAGGCAAATTGGATAAGCCTAATTGATGAGTATTAGAAGTAACTAATAATAAGCTATATATTATTAACATTGAGATAATTTACTTTTAATTTAATTTAGTTTCTAATATTATCAATGCTTTAAAACTTTACTTTTCATTTAAAAATATTATGTTGTTATTTCAAATTGCATACACAATAACTTGAAAGATCAAGTAATTATGCTTGAATTTTGTTCAATTTATTTTAAAAAATAAGCAAATGGTTTTACGTAAGAGTATAAAAAGCCGTAATTATTTAAGGCTAAGAAGCAATTAGACAAGACCAACAATGTGTCTGTTAATTTTACAGTGAAATTAAGAAAATATTTATTTATCTATTTCTTTCTTAAACTATTTTTTATTATATTAGCTCAATCATAATGAAATACAGGTTTGAAAGTTGGAAAAAGAGTCAGCAGACAGAAAAGAATTTTACCCAAATATTTCATTTCTTGCTATCCTAATTTTACTTTCAAGTTTTTTCATCTTACTTTTTATTTTATCCTTGTCTATCATACCATTACATTATATGTATCAGATTCTTTCTATTTTTTATTTTACTTTTATCTTCTTCTTTCTACCACTTCTATCAGATGTATACAAAAAATGAAGTGTACCTTTACTTTTGTGGAAGAGAATTAACAGACATAATTTAATAGCTACAAAAAGGAGCAAAATTGTGCTAGACGCAATGATCATCAATACCCAAAGAAAGCAAAATGGAAAACGATACATAATAACATATGAACACAAAAATCAGTTTCAATACAGTATTTATAGTACAAATATTCGTATACCATTACAGTAGAATGAGAGTATAAAAGTAGAAAAAAAATGCAAATGAACATATTTTAATATTGTGATAAATTATAGTCAACGCGATTAAAAATAAGGAAAAAAATATACACAGAAAGTAAAAGTGAGGATAACAAAAGTTTATTGGAAGAAATAAAGTATTTTTCGCAGGATTAAAATAACAAAAATCATAAAAAAATATGTTTTATCTCTAGTAATTTATCATTTTATTAACGTATTCTTTATGACTAAAATGCCAAGCTCTTAATTTCTTTTTTGTTAAAACTATATAAAAGAATGAGGTGTTAAAACAAAATAAGTGATAAATTCTATTAATTTAATTTGCTTACCAATGATTTTAAGTTTATTTTTCACAAATAAAGCTTATTGCTATTCTTCTTAGTCACGTAACTTATATTCTTTTAACAACTTTTTAAAAATTGTCATTTTCTTTATCGTTGAACTATTAAAGAAAGTGATAAGCAAGTCCACCTTTTTGCAGTATTGTAATTTCTGTCTATTTTTGGTTCTTTTAAACTGAAAAAAGAGGGTGAAATAGCAGTATTTGACGTATTATAATCCCATTTTCCTTGAAATGTAAGATAGTAATAAGAAATCAGTAGCATGACATCAAAACTGTATACTTAGTTGCTAAATTTCTTGAAAATGGAACAGAAGATTGACATGTGTAACGTAATAACCAAAGATCCTCAAAATATTCAAGCACAGAAAGCCAGAAAAGAGTGACTAAAGAACAACTGATAAATTGCAAACAGAATATCAATGCCAAAATTCAGAGTGAAGGTGGAGACCAAAACAGCTACCGATCTCCACAAAAGCAACAACGTAGACATGATGCCCAATTGAATCCTCCACTCTCTCTGTCATTTTCTGAGTTAGCAACAGTACGAGAATTTCCAACTTCTACTGTCACACCTTCATTTGCAGATGACTGATCAGACTCATTCCTGCTAGACCCATCTTCCATCGGAATCAAACTTTCTGAAAAGTTTGAATTTGCATCTTCAAACAACCCATCGCCTGTTAAATTTTCTGGGGCTCCAACAATTTCTTGGTCCTCGTTGTCGGTGTCGAAGGGGTTTGAACCTGAAACAACCCAACCCGTAGAACCATTCTCAGTCTTTGAACCATACTATAACGTAATCTTTAAAAAGTACAAGTCTTGTTACCTTCTGAGTGGGGATCACTGTCAGAAAGGAGTTCATTATCTGAAGGGTTGGAACCCTTAACGGCTCCACAGCTGCTGTCGTCACATGCATGAACTCCATCATCATCATCGTTGTGACCTGGTTTCAAGAAACCACCATAAAATTTTCTCCTTAGTTTAGAAAGAAACACAAAGAAACACAAGAAAGAGACTTTTCAACCAAAGAAACAACAGAACCCATTAAAAGAAAGGAAGAGATTGTCGTTGAAACGTTAAAGAAAAAGCACCTGGAGAGCTTGTGGGAGTTCCTCTTTCATCTTGGTTATCCATATCCACTAGGAAGACGATGAGCCAAAGAAGAAGAGAAAAAATAACAAATAACAGATATAGCATTTTTTTCTTTTACAGAAACAAGTAACCAATATATAAAGACTATGAAAAACGTAATCACCGTTCCTCGTTCCACTGAACTCTTATCTCATCTCTTCTCGCAACTGTCATAACGACTTTTATGCTTTTTGTACTTTTACAGTTGCAAAATCCTGATGACGACTGCCTCTATAATATGGAGTAAATAAAATAGTATCACTCTACTATGTTAATGTTGCTTTAAATTTTTTAAATATATTTATAAAAGAAAAGAAAAATTATAATCCGTTCTTTATTTTTTTTATGTAATTTAGCGTGAATTATTAATTTAAAAAAAACATATTTATTGATATAATTATAATTAATGTGAATACATTAATTAATAACTCATATTAAATCACGTAAAAATGATAAAATTATAATATTATTGTCCATAAAATAATAGTTGTTACCGTTGGAACTTACTTAATATTCAAAGTCTCACAATTTTTAGTCCCTCCTGTTCATTCATATGGAAAATATTGTTTTACACAATTTATACAAGTTTGACGACTTATTTTTTTATTAAAAAAGCTTATTTTTTGTATTTATTAAGATAGAAAGAAAATTATATAAGATGTGTGTAAAGATTTGTTCCAGTATCAAAATAATAATACCCTTCAAGTATTTATAATTTGTTACTTGTAACTTAAGAGGGGGAGCAGATACTCTAATAGTGTAACACAACTAACTTCAAAGGGGTGATATGCTGATTTCACTAAAGGCATAAAAAACATTAATATTACAATATGAAATAATATATAATATTTCATTGAGACATGGAATTAGATCTCATTTGAATTCATTTTCAATTTTTAAAATTCTAAGATTTTCCTTCAAACACAAAAACTTGTGTATATTGTTCACAACAATCTAGTTTTAAATTTCTCTATTTTACGTTTAAGGCTACTGTACACATCCATCAACATCTTACTAATTTTTTAAAAATGGAGAACTTACTAATTTTCATATTTCATTTCTTTGCAAGTATTTTATCTCCTCGTTCATAACATTCTTCCATATAAAGTTAGATAAAGTTTCTACGCACTACTAAGAATAGATACAATAAATAATTGACTTATAAATATGACATTTGAGTTAATTAGACAAGTTTTTGTTACAAATATAACTAGAGATGGCAAAACGGGATTGGTCCAAAAGACTAGTTCGTCAGCCTGTGTTAAAAGAGATATTTTAGATTGAAGATTTTAATCCGTCAGCACATTCTAGCCCCTTCCGTCCACTCCGTCAATTTGATGGGTCAAAATACGGGCCAATCTTTAACCCGTTTTAAAAAACTAAAATAAAATAAAAGTAATTAAAAAGATTAATTTTTTATATTATATATTTTAAATGTATAAATATATAATAGTATTGTAGTTTAAATCATTAACACCTACAAATTAAATTTCAATTATTAGTTATAATTCAATAGTTTAATATGTAAATTTAATAATTATTTTAATTTATCTAATTAAAAATATTAACTAAGAAATTAAAAGTTTAAAAAATAAATATGTCTTTAATAAAAATTTATATGTATATATAAACAAATTTTAAAAATTAAAAAAATTAAAAAAAAAAAGTGGACGCACAGTCCGACCCATTAACCTGTCCTATACGGGACGAGTTGTGATTATTGACACATTTCTATTTAACGGACTAGTCTAACCCGACCCGTTTTTGACGAGCCACATACAGGTTGGGCCAAAACAGGCTAGACTAACCCATTTTACCACTCCTAAATATAATTACTCATAAGGTATACGATTTTGCTAATAAGATCAACATGATAAATAGACTTAAAGGATACCTTTAATGACACAATCATGTAAAATTGTTTTTATTGTGTTAGATTCTTGAAGAGCTTTAATTTGAACTCATTATCAACTTGTTGTGAAAGAAAAGTTTGAATGTCATGATAATTCCCTACTTGAATTCCATACCAAAAGGAAAAATACATTAAGGTTTCACGAAAAACTGCATTTATAAAAGTAAACATTTGTTTGGATTGTAAAAGGGCGAGAGGAGAGAGTTTAGTTCTTCGATGCTTACTACTATATTTTAAGAGATTGAAGAAGTGTTTTATTCTCACGAGACCTAGACGGTGTTTGGTTTTATTCTCAATTATTTTTGCAAAAAGTTTCCAAGTAGTCCTCCAACTTCATTTTTCATTTTTAGACTTCATCAATACTTTAGTCAATGACCCAAAAAGGAAAAAAAAAAAAAAACTTCTGATTGAAATTAAAGAAAAATGAGTTGTGTGACTCTTTGTAGCCTCACAAATATCGCAATACAAATTTAAAATTTCAAGTCGATCCAATACATTTGAAAATAATTTTTTAACGTAACTAAAGAATTCTCGTTTTTTAATTTTTACTCTACATTTTTACGAAATATTAACTTTTTATGATAAAAATATAAATTTATTATAATTATATTTATAAAAATAATTAAAAAATTAATTTTATAATTTTATTATAAGGAATTTATATTTATTTTGTAAAAAAAATATTACATAAAGCTATTTTAGTTTTAAAACGTAATTGAATAAAAAAAACAGTTATTTGAAAAAAATATAAAAAGAAAACAAACAAGGATAAAATTGGCAATGTATTTATTTTAATTTAATAAATTGTTATTTAGAGGATAAAATAGAAAATAATATGTGTACAATAAAAGGTTTTTAGATAGTTATTTTAGTTTGAAAAGTAATTAAGTTTTTTTAAAAAAAACAATTAAATTTAAAAGAAATATATTTATATTTAGAAAAAACAGACATTTATAGAATAAAATTTCTAACGTAATTATTTTAATTTAAAAAAGTCATTTTTAAAAATAAAATAAAAACAAAAATGTGTATACCAAAAAATCTCTTTATATAATAATATAGAATCATAAAGCATCGTATATATAAATATGGAAAACTAAACAGCATTAAAAGAAAATGTGTCCATATATGTTATGGAATAATTAGTTGATAAAATTTTACATCAAATGTGAATTAGCAAACATTATTTAATATTCACATAATTATGAATGTTATTTATATGTATATAAATATTAAATAAATAATTGAAGAATAAGTTATGATCAATAAAAGCATAATATTGCCAGGCTGGAATTGTATTTTCGGTAAATAATCTTAAATTTTAATTCATATTGCATAAAAAAGACAAAAAAAAATCAACCTGCAGTTGGTATTTTGATTCATTTAATTTTTTTATACCAAAATAAATAATAAGGCAATCTAGCTAAATAATCATACAATAACAACACGTGGGATTCTCGTAAATAATCAAAGTAATTCAATAATTAGCTTTTACTGGTTTTATAAACCTAAAAGCATAATCGTAAATGGAGTTATTTTAGGTTTTTGGATAGTTTGATCTAATATAAGATAAATTCCTCTAAAATCACATTGAAAATGCTTGAAATAATTTGCGTGGCTTACACATGTAATAATTTTGTTTGAAACATTCATAATATATTAATATGTTACTAAGTAGTTAATATAAAGTATATTTACAAATTACAAAGTCATTATTGTTAACCATTGTAAAAATCTAAGAAAAGGAAATGTTAATAATAATGATGATTAGTATTTTTTTTCTCTTAAAATTAGGAACACTATTCTTTTATCAGTCATATAGATGTACTCTTATATTTATAGTCTCCAATCAAAATCTAACCTCGTAGTAGAAATTATTTTTCCATATGGATAAGGAAAAGAATATTCCTATTTAAAAATTGATTTTAATATTATTCTCATTTTCTCTTTATTGAAGTAATATAAATTTTAAACCGTTTTTTGTTGATTTGAAGAGTTGGATAATGTTGGCACGGACCCACTGGAACTGTGACCGATACGTTGCCGCGCTTACTTGCGGCGTGGGTTTGAGTTAGGTTTTGGGTGCACACTCTGCCTGTGCTACCTATTCATTATTCATCAATCCTAATCATTCAAAATTATTGATTCAGCTGTATCCTTCCCATATTCTCCAACCAAACCCTATTTTTTATTTTATAAAAGATCAAATTATTTAATGTCTCAAAAACAAATTTAATACTCTACCAATCTCATCTTATTTATCCTCATTTTATAAAATACATATATAAATTAGTTAAATTTATGGAGACCTAAAAATATTTAAAAAATTATTGTTTTTTAGCTGAAGAAGAGACAAAGGCCACCGATAACACCCATCACACGGTTCTTGAAAAAGACTGAATATGTAGTTGTGTCCACCGCAAGTTCACGATTTCACAATATCAATAATTTGTTAAAAATATATACATTTTAAAATAATAAATTCGTCCTTTTTATTAAATTCTATACTTTTCCCTCCCCTCTTCTTTATTTAATCAAACAAATAAAAATTATTATTTTATTTTATTCTGTTCAAATCCATTAATCTAAAAAATATAAAATTTTACATGAAACTTATTCATAATTCTATCATTTATATTTTTCCCTTTCTTATATCATCCTATATATACAACAAAGTCTGTGTTTAAGGTACAGAGAGGAGGAGTGAAAGACGAAAACTCAAAAACCCCCAAGATTTTTTTTTTCCATATACATCAAATCTGTATGAAACACATTACTTGAAAAATTCACAATGAGATTAAGAGAATATTTGAAAAATATCATTCTTGCCATTTAAGTTAGACAAAAAAAGTTGTTTATAATTTCAACTGTTCGGTTAATAGTTGGAAGTTGTTAAAATGATGTTTAAAAAATAGTTGTTTTATGATTTAAAGATTGGATCAAATATGGTTTCATATAGAAAGTATACATTTTTTTTTTGTTTTAGTACAATTAAGAAAAAATATTTTATTTTTATATTTACACTATTAATTTTTAATTGTTTGAGCCGTAAAATACGTTTAAGTGATATATGTATTAAAATTTTACAGCTGATACGTGACATATTTTATTTCTAAAAGATTATGCTATTGAAACACATATCATATATAATTATTTTTTATTTATAAGAATAGTTTTATATGGAGAAAGAAAGTAGAGGTTGGTGACTTCACGGTTTCAACAGGAAACAATTTAAAAAAATATTATAAAACTTTCTGAACAAGTCTTTCAATTAATAAGAGTAGAGGGGCGCCAATTAAATAATATATCAGGTTTGTTTTATATTGTAAGCCATTAAAAAAATTGAATTGGAAAGCTTGTATTTTTGTGGTATTACGAGTTAAGTATTATTTTAAATAAAAAGATTAATGACGCTGCTAGATTAACATAGTTTCCGTGAGCTCAAATTCTCTAATGCAACAACAATTATTGGTAAAGTTAGAAGAATTAAAAATACGTGAAAAAAAATGGTAGAACAGAAATAAACTTAGTACTCTACATGATTATTTTCGAATGATGAAAACACAAGACTACTACCCTACACGACATCAATGACATACTAGGTATATAATGTATTGTTTTATATGCTAATTTGAAACGTGTCATTCTTCTTCAATCATACCACTGTGCTTACAAATTAAATTGTACTATTATCAATTTCATGCATTATTATCACCATCACATGCTATAATTAAGTGATTCAGAAAAAAGGGTCTCATCACTGTAAAGTATTTTCATTGTATCTGCATTATTATCTGCATATTCATCATTATCAGCAAATTTTAGTTGCATCCAGCAATATCACTAACTACTAATTATACACTATCATCTCATTCTATAATCAATTCTTCCATCAAAAATCTCAACCCACCCAAAACCCCAATGCTTCAATAATACAATGAAGAGAGACCGATTCTCATTCCTCAAACCCCAAAGTTTTTTTATTAAAAAGGAAAGCAAAACATTATTGCCGAAAGCATCAATTATATGTAACAACATTGTACTCGCATTCTTGTTTTCTTACTAAAATAAAAACAACAAACAAATTAAGAAACACGCATGCTGGAAAAAAGGAAGAGGTAATTCAATTTCCCAACAACCCTGTGTACATTATAATCTTTTCCATTATGTTCAAACTGCTACATTGTATAGGAATTAAAATACATTTAAGTAAGGTAGCATCATTTTAGAGGTTATTTCGCAGGAAAAGGTTCAAGATTCTGTCTATTGCCAGCTGGATTCCCATAAATATAGCTACACATTAACCCATCCTACACTGTTTCAATTCAAATTATTCATAGCTCTATTTTTAATACAAAATATCTAAACCAATGCCAAATATGTGTTTCTTTCTCTTTGTCATCACAATAATTTGCCCTGTGATCGATCACTACCACAATCTCTGACACTGTACGGCAATGAATAGTGTTCTACCTTGTGTGATCTTATCCAATGTTTAGTTGAGTTATCTGAAAAATGTATCGCTATCAGGCGCAGCTTAATCATAGTCACGTACTACAAAAACTTCACATTAATTAATTAAAAAACAATATTACCAAGATAAATACGTTCATATAGAGTCATTTTTTCTTTTCTTGGTTTTCTTTATTTGACATTGAAAGTTGTTGTGAGTAGTGAATATTGCAACGGGACAAAATTGAAACCCAAAGCTGAAGCTATGTGTGTGGGTGCAAGAGTACGAGTACCAGCTAAGGGATAACCACGCCATAACACCATTGTAGGTCTCGTGAAGTTCTGAATACTGTCAGAAACCTTTAAATTCATTAAACTTTCAATGGAAGGGTGTGTGTGTGAGACAGAAGCATTTCTCCTGCCACGTGGCATCATCTCAGACGATTCACAATGCATTATTACAAGACCCATGGAGAAGTAAAATACTACTTTTTGCTCTTATATTCGCCTTTGATTCCTTCCGTGATAGCACATCCAGTTGGCATCCACCGCCTCAATTTTCTCATAATTTCGTTTTACTTTCCTAATCATGATTTGCCTCTTCACTGAACTCATAACATAACATAACTCAAAAACACGAATCCTAACGTAATTAATAATCTAAACTTTCAAACAAAAGCTTCCAGCTTTCAAAGCTTGCAAAGCTGGCTCCAGTAATCAATTCTCACGCGTCCCATCATCCATTCCCACCATACGCAACACAATCCATATTCCAACTCCTGTTTCCCTCACCTGTCCCTTCTTTATCACATATATATATACGCATCTCCTTCTAACTCATTCCTTCACATCAAAACACAAAACACAAAACAAAAACCCTTCCTTTCTCCAACATGGCTTCTACTTCTTCTACTGGTACTAAGTTTTATGCCCTTCTTCTGGTGGTGGTGGTGGCCACCTCCATGGTGGCTAAATGTGGTGCTAACTTCAACCAAGACTTTGATCTCACGTGGGGTGACCACCGTGCTAAGATATTCGGCGGTGGCCAGCTTCTATCTCTTTCCCTCGACAAAGTCTCTGGCTCTGGCTTCCAATCCAAGAAAGAGTACTTATTTGGGAGGATCGATATGCAGCTTAAACTCGTCGCCGGAAACTCCGCCGGAACTGTCACTGCTTACTACGTATGTTCTATTACATTCCTTTCTTCTCCCCCTGCGCTATACATATTCTTCTTTCTTTTTCAAAACCAACTTTAACATCACTTCTTCCCGCAACTCCGCACTTTTAAATAACACCATTATTACCTCTGCTTCCACATTTTTGGCATCAACCTTTCAAACGCAAGTTACGCAACCAGAACATTTTACTTTTCACCTCAACTGTTACTTTATTTTATTTTTCAGTTCATGATGTTTTTTTTTTTTTTACATGAGTTAAGGATAAACAAGCACAGAACAGAACCTCATTCCATAACGGTTGTATTTTGTGATGCAGTTGTCATCTCAGGGACCAACTCATGACGAGATTGATTTTGAATTCTTGGGAAACGTGAGCGGCGACCCCTACATTCTCCACACAAACGTGTTCACCCAAGGCAAGGGAAACAGGGAGCAACAGTTCTACCTCTGGTTCGACCCCACCAGAAACTTCCACACTTACTCCATCATCTGGAAGCCCCAACACATTATGTGAGTAAAAACAAAATATTTATGTTTTCTTGGTGTGTCTTTTTTTCCCTTCGGTAACCGGCATGGAAGAAAACGAAAACGAAACCGACTCATTTATCTGTTGTGCAGCTTCTTGGTGGATAACATTCCCATAAGGGTGTTCAAGAATGCCGAGGTTGCCGGTGTTCCTTTCCCGAAGAACCAACCCATGAGAATCTATTCTAGCCTGTGGAATGCCGATGACTGGGCAACTAGAGGTGGCTTGGTGAAAACTGATTGGTCGAAGGCACCATTTACGGCGTACTACCGCAATTTCAAAGCCACGGAGTTCTCGGTGTCTTCCAATTCATTCTCTGATGCTGCATTGCAGAGCACGGAGCTCGACGCTTATGGCAGAAGAAGACTTAGATGGGTTCAAAAGTACTTCATGATCTATAACTACTGCAACGATCTTAAGCGATTCCCACAGGGCCTTCCTGCTGAGTGCAAGCGCTGAGAAACAAACCAGTCTTTGATTTTCTTTGTAAAATATGTTATATTATTATGTGTCGCTCTTTTGATTCTTTAATTTTGTGTCTTCCTCCCTATTTTTGCCTTTTTCTCTGAGTTCATGCTTTATATATGATATTCATATTCGAAATAAATGAAATTCGTTTTAGTACCTACCACTTTGTTATATCAAATGTGTCTGAATATTGGGTGATTCAAATTTCCACCGTCAGAACCCATTTTGTCGCCACTCCTAACTCTGAGGAATGTGCAATTTTCTTACCCTAACAAATGAGTTCGTCAGAGTAATACATAATCATACATATAAAAAAGTTGGGTTAAGTATGATTTTTTTAACCGAAGTTAGGTTTAAAATTGGAATTTTTTTCCGGTCGAAAGTTCCTAAACTTTAAACTTTAAAATAACGAATGTAGTCTTTTTAATTTGTTAACTTATTTTTAAGGTTTTGAACTTATAAATGTATTCAAAATTTAAAAAAGAATTAATAAAATTGAATTAGAAAAATTATATTCATTTATTATTAAATTTTATCTTGACTAAAAATATATTTAATCCTATATTTAATCTTGACAAATTTTATTTCACATCCTTTGTAAACTTGTGTACTTAATGTAACCATATATTTTTTTTCCTTAACTATATAAGTGAGTATTTATAGGTTTTATTAATGTCTAACATATAATAAACAAAACCCGTTAACTATATTTAGTTTTTTCTTTTGTTTTTTTTATAATATGTAAATAATTTGTGTTGAAATTATATAGACATGGTAAATATTTTAAGGAATAAGTAAGTAATCACTGTGACTCATTATTAATGTATTACTATTTTTTAATTTAGTGTGAATCATTATGAATGTATTATTATTTTTTCTTTTTTAAAAAAGTAAATGATTCAAATTAAACGAATTTTTCATCCCTTTAATTTTACATGTCTTTTTTTTCATTTCAAATCTTTCTTATCTTCGTAGCGATTGCGTTTCTTGTTATTACCAGTTTTGCTCAGTATCATTGTACAGTGAGATCTCACGTGTTTCAATATTGAACAGATGATTTTCTTTTTTGACATTTTAAATTGTATGTCTTTTCTTATCGAGGCTAAAATGCATAGAAAGGAAAAACAAGAGAACATTTTTTTTTTATACCATATTTACCACACCATGAGAGAACTCGACCTCGTGAACGGACATGAGACATAGACAAGACTAACATTTCCAGCAGCCCTACCCTTTTCGTCACCGCAAACGTCACCCCTCACTCTTCTGGTTTCCTCCAATCTATATAACAAACAAATAAATTCAAACAATCCACCATGTTACTTCTCTCACTACTTTCTCACTCGCATAAGTAACATTTTCCTGGTAAGGAATATCGATTCCTCATTTTCACGCGCCACCGTTATCATGGTGCAACAACACTTCCTCCTCGTAACCTACCCCATCCAAGGCCACATAAACCCCTCCCTCCAGTATGCCAAGCGACTCGCTGCCATTGGCGTCCACGTCACTTTCGCCACCAGCGTCTACCTCCACCGTCGCATGCTCAACAAACCCACCGTCCCCGGCCTCTCCTTCGTCACCTTCTCCGACGGCTACGACGACGGTTACAAAACCACCGACGACACCCACGTGGGCTCCTACATGGCCGAGCTCAAGCGCCGCGGCTCTGAGTTTTTGGGAAACATCATAACCTCCACTAAAAAGGAAGGCAAACCTTTCACCTGCGTCACCTACACCCTCATGCTTCCCTGGGTCGCAAAGCTGGCGCGTGAGTTTCGTATCCCGGGGGTGCTCCTGTGGATTCAAGCTGCCACGGTTTTGGATATCTACTACCACTACTTTCACGAATACAGGGAGTACATTAACATGGTCCACACATCAGAGAACCCCATCATCGAGTTGCCGGGTTTGCCCTTTCCGCTCGCAACACGTGACATTCCCTCTTTCCTCTTACCCTCCAATATCTACTCTTTCGCTATTCCTTCACTCGAAGAACATTTTAAACTTTTCGACGAAGAAACCAACCCTAGAGTTCTTGTGAACACCTTTCAGGACTTGGAACCCGAGGCCTTGAAAGCCATTGATAAGCTAACCATGATTTCAATCGGGCCGTTGGTTCCCTCCGCCTTCTTGGACGGTAAAGACCCGACTGATACTTCCTTTGGCGGTGACATCTTCCACGGGTCAAACGATTACGTTGAGTGGCTGGACTCAAAGCCGGCGTTGTCTGTGGTTTATGTTTCGTTTGGCACCCTTGCTGTGTTGGGTCAGAGGCAGATGGAGGAGGTAGCACGTGCGTTGCTGGATTCCGGGTATCCCTTCTTGTGGGTCATAAGAGAACCCAATGGAAAACAAGAAAAGTTGCAAGAACTGAGCTGCAGAAAGGAGTTGGAGCAGAGGGGGAAGATTGTGACTTGGTGTTCTCAGGTAAAAAAGTATTATTAGATTGTATTTTTGTGTTTATGATAAAAAGAAATAACATATATAAAGAGTGGTAGTTTGGAACTATGATTTTCAGTTGGAGGTTCTGTCGCATGGTTCGTTGGGTTGTTTTCTGACACACTTTGGATGGAATTCGACAATGGAAAGTCTGAGTTCGGGGGTTCCTATGGTGGGTTTTCCACAGTGGACAGACCAAGGGACAAACGCAAAGCTGGTGGAAGATGTATGGAAGACGGGGGTGAGAGTGGATGGTAAAGCGAATGCGGAGGGGATAGTGGAGGGCGTGGAGATTAGGAAGTGTTTGGAAGTGGTGATGGGGAGTGGAGGAAAAGGAGAGGAGCTGAGAAGGAATGCTGAGAAGTGGAAACGTTTGGCCAAAGAAGCCGTGAAGGAAGGAGGCTCTTCGGATAGGAACATGAGGACTTTTCTGGATTATGTTGCAAGATTGGGACAGGATTGTCTGATCTGATGTAACACACTTGTTGGGTTATTGTGAGGGGTAAAGAAATAGGGTTCCGTTAGATACTACGTATCTTATGGTTCGTGTCAGCCATGAAGCACAGTGTTCCACTGTAAACCTTCTTCAATTGGATAGTCAAAAACAAAAGTTCCACAAACCGTGAGTAAAGTCAAGTGCATGCTAGATATAAACTTTTCAAAAACGTAACGTCCCATTATAACTTAACATTATTGTTTTAACATTTAGTTAAATATTTTTATATTCTCTTCGTTTTGGGGGATGATTAGAATGAGTTATTTTCCGAAAATTAAAATTAAATAATCTTAATTTAAGATGAAAAATAAAATTAAAATAAAAGTCAAACTAATAATTTAGAGAAACAAGTAAAAAATTGGTCCTACGGAGTAACTAAATTTAAATTGATTAATTTAATATTTAATAAGATATGAGCAAGAATTGTAAGTGTGTTTGGATAAACAATAATATGTATATTGTCATAAAAAAGAAGGAAGGTAATGTATAAACATAAACAAATCCAAATTAAGAAAACATTAAAAAAGTAAAGAAATAATTTTCATTTACATATCTCAATTTTCACACTCCTTTCCAATATATAATTTTTTTTCACTTTACTAATTATTTTATTCTGAATTATTCTATATTTATAATAAAAATATTATTTTATTAGTATTGAATATATGTTGAATAGAAAATGGAGTGTTTGTTTATCATTGTCCAAAAATAAATAAATGACGAAAAGTTTAATTCAAAGAAACTCGAATTTTATCGAATCTTTATTCCACCCCATAAATTATCTGCTCAACATTGTTGAAACCTCAATATACATTTATATTTAATTTAAATCTCCATGTAGTTTGTAAAAATCTCATCTCAAATTTGATTAACCATAGAGCTATGAAAATGGATAACCGGTTGATTCAGATAACATGACAAATTATTTATATGTTGACTAAAAAAATAATATAATATGATCCAAATACAAAATCTAACTTAATAAAAAAATACTGTGTGACCATTTTTTTTGCAGGTAGGTAACCTGGCTCACAAGTTCAAATCTAGTGAGCCGCGTTTTAAGTAAGTCAGGTCAAAAATCACCCATATTTAAATTTGTAAAAAAATTTCAACCCAACCCGTTCCGAATCCAATCAGATTGGTTCACGAATTCTAACTTATTTTAACAGTTCTAATTAACCATATCAACGATACGAGGATAATATTTTCCGTTTTAAAACTGTCAAAACTTCTATAAATTTCTCCCAATATTAAAATTTCGATTATCCTTTTTGAATAATATAAGTTGGAAGTTAACATATAATTTTTGGATTGCATAATTTTAAATTGCTTGAATTATACAATTCAAAAACTTTTCAGATGCAATTTAAAGGTTAAAAATAATTTTTAAATTGAACCATTTGAAAATATATTTAAAAAAAACATAGTTTTGAATTGTATAAATTAAAATTTATTTTTGACTTATAAATTATATAATTTGAAAGTTATTTTCAAATTTTGAAACTAATCTCTAAATTATATAAACTGTAAAAAACTAAAATAGATTTTTCTTTTTATATGGAAGTGTAGGAAAAACTTCATGGAGGTGCAGGAAGAAACTGCATGTCTTGAATTGTCTCGTGCCAAATGTACCTTTCAAAAGAAAAGTGGGCCAAGAAATGCAGACTGTTAAAATGTTAAAAAGTCCAATATCTGAAGTTGTGTGTTTCATCCTATACTTTCTGAGAAAAAAGCCCGAGATTTTCAACATACAGTACTATCTTCGATGAAATTTAGTACTGAATAAATGGAACAATATTCAATAAAAGCGACTAGAGATGGCAAATAAACCCGTCCCTGTGGGTATTGCCCGAACCCGTTCCCGTTTTGACGGGGAATCCCCGCATTGACTGGGTATGGGTATGGGTATGGGGAATCCCCGACTTTTTCAGTTGGGTATGGGGATGGGTATGGGGATGTAC
>Ga0099822_1003307_pt1 | contig 20631 bp, 8 predicted proteins | sample CowpeawhiteBW_FD_76839 | JGI IMG/M metagenome (GOLD analysis project Ga0099822, IMG submission 76839) | Root nodule microbial communities of legume samples collected from California USA - Cow pea white BW | ecosystem: Host-associated > Plants > Roots > Nodule | place: USA: California | collected...
AACCCCTCCTGGGTTCAAGCCGACATGTACTGAATGGGAAGAGGCCAACTAAGGAGATAGCGGACTACATGGTAAGGTGACACTCGTGCCTAACTTATCTTATTTGTCCCTCTGCAGGAACAAAATCGAAGACGTAGAATGATTCCACAACAAAGGCTTATCCACCAATCTAAAAAAAGGAAAAATATTCCACAAAGCACATCCAACACTGTCTAAATGTCAAACAAAGCTCCACGATTTAGAATAAAGTCTATTCGACAATTGGCTTGATCATAAACTAATGCAAGTAATATCACATTTTTTTCATATATATATATATATATATATATATATATATATTATCCTCAAAATCTTTCAATCAATATAATGGTCCATGGTTTAACATGAGAGGTTGTATGTATGCACCACAAATGTTTGCAGGATATAATGTATATGAAGTAGGGTCAAGTACTTCCCTTATGTGATATAGATTGTGGTTAATACGCTTTTTCCATCAAAATTAAACTTAGGGTATTAGAATAATTTACTTATACTTTCTTTTTTTATTAAGTTTGTAATGCCATGGTTATTTTTAATATATACCTATGGAGTTAAAAAAAAAATGCAGGTACACATGTTTAAAATAATGAAAAGTAGTGTGTGGTCAATATTTAGATGTGTAATAAATAAAGAACAATAATAACAAATAACTAAATAAAGTGTTAGTCATTTCATCGTAATCTTAATTACTTTTTGCATTTAAACTATTTACTTTACATGTTTTATTTCTTTAGTTACTGTTCTCCGCCTTATCATCTCTCTTTACAAATTTAATGAAATCCACTTACTTATAAATAATTTATATGTTTTTTTCTTATTAAAGTTTATAATCTATAGTGTCCATCTTATAAGAACATGTTAAATCACAGAACTATTAAGCTTAAACTTTAAAACAGACTACATAAATTTTTAATTTTAACGTAGGTTTATTAATCGAAAATGATATTTCAACAAAAAATTTTGACAAGATTTTGACAAATCTAACGTGGCACCAATGTTTTAAAATTCTTATTAGAAAAAGCTTTACTAAGGGAAACGTTACACGTGCGGGATTGCTTTGTTTGGAAACTGAAAGTGAAAATTTAATTAGAGAGAGAAAGGGAGAAAGGGAGAAAGGGAGAAAGCGAGAAACAAAGAAGCGAAAGAGAGAGAGACAAAGCAACTGGCCGTCGTCGGAGTCACCAGATTCAGAGATGCACTGACCTGAAGTTGTCATCGACAAGTATTTTGCCGTCCACACCGGAGGACACTTACAGTATTCCCATACACTATCCTTATTCATCTAGACCGTTGCATTCAGAGTTGGGAGTGGGTTTGCGGAGACTACGACCACCTTCCGTCGTCGACGACAAGGATTTCGTCCTCCTTAGCGTTGCATTGTAAGTTTGCTTTACTTCCATTAGACATTTCCCTACGGTGTTCGATGATGATGAATTTAATTTCGTTTTCGAAAAGTTTTGAGCTTCCATCCAGAATTTAATTTCTATTTCAGTATGATGTATGCAGTAACATTTGTGTTATTTGTTTGGCAGGAAGAACTACAACATATAAGACAACAATACATTTGGGATTGGATTCTAGATGTTGACAACATCCACAGGCATGACATCCTTCAATACTACGACGTCTTTGTTAAAAGTTAGTTGTTATCAAAGTTCTTTGATGATATTGTAAAGCACTTCCAAGAGCAAAATTTTGGATTGAACAGGAATGAAATGAATATGGTAGATCCCCTGATTTTTTGTAATGGGTGCCCACATGAAGGACATAAGTGTTGTTGAAGTTCGGTTGAGTATTAATTTAGAACTCAGTTGTTCATTTACATGTTGACAATTTTTATATATCTGCAACTGCAGTGTAGAAATTACAATAATACTTCCCACATTTGAATGCTTGAGTCCCCACTTATTTAAGCTTCAATGTAATTTATAATTTTGAAGGACCAAAACCACCAACGTTAGTCAATATACAATGTTTAGGTTATGGAAATTGTATGATGTAGAATGTGTGTAAGTGAATACATTGTGTGATCACAAAACCATATTGAATTTTTTTTAAAAGATGCAATTGCAGTTCAAAATTTACAACACTAGTCCCCAGATAATAATTCTTAACTCCCCACTTACTGATGAGTTGAGGATTTTAACAACTTTCAAGCAACAAAAGCACAGACTATGGTGGATATGCAGTGTTTCGTTTATTGAAATTGTATGAAGGACAATGTGTGTTATGATATTTTAATTTTTTAACCACCTGTAAGAGCAATTAGGAATTTGCAACACTGCTCCCCACATATCATTAGTTGACTCCCCACTTACGGATTGAGTTAATGATTTTGACAATTGTCAAGTAAGACAAGCACCGACATTAGTAAATGGAAATTGGATGATGAAAAATTTCTTAAAGTGGGTGAATTGTGTGATCCCAATACCATATTTAAGTTACTTTTAAAAAAAAATCTGCAACATGGAAACATAATGTCCAACTAAACTCCCTACATATTAATTCTTGAGTCCCCAGTAACGTATGACTTAAGTATTTTGTCAATTGTCAAGTAAGAAAGCTCTCATGTCAGTGAATGGAGATTGGATGATGGAACATTTGTTTAAGTGGGTGAATTGTGTCATCCCAATACGATATTTAAATTAGTTTTAAAAATATCTGCAACCGGGATACATAATGTTCAACTTAACTCCCCACATATTAATTCTTGACTCCCCACTTAAGTATGCTTTGAGTATTTTGTCAATTGTCAAGTAAGAAGGCACCGACATCAGTGAATGGAGATTGGATGATGGAACATTTGTTTAAGTGGGTGAATTGTGTGATCTCAATACGATATTTAAATTAGTTTTAAAAATATTTGCAACCTGGATACATAATATTCAACTTAACTCCCCACATATTAATTCTTGAGTCCTCAATTATGTATGACTTGAGTATTTTGTCAATTGTCAAGTAAGAAAACACCCACGTCAGTAAATGGAGATTGAATGATGGAACATTTGTTTAAGTGGGTGAATTGTGTGATCCCAATACGATATTTAAATTAGTTTTAAAAATATCTGCAACCTGGATACATAATGTTCAACTTAACTCCCCACATATTAATTCCTGACTCCTCAATTACATATGACTTGAGTATTTTGTCTATTGTTAAGTAAGAAAACACCCACGCCAGTCAATGAAAATTGGAATATGGAAAATTTGTTTAAGTGGGTAAATTGTGTGATCCCAATACGATATTTAATTTAATTTTAAAAATATCTGGAACCTGGAAACATAATGTCCAACTAAAGTCCCCACATATTAATTCTTAAGTCCCTAGTAACATATGACTTGAGTATTTTCTCAATTGTCAAGTAAGAAAGCACCCATGTCAGTGAATGGAGATTGTATGATGGAAAATTTGTTTAAGTGGGTGAATTGTGTGATCCTAGTATGATATTTAAATTAGTTTTCTAAATATCTGCAACCGGGAAACATAATGTTCAAATTAACTCCCCACACATTAATTCTTGACTCCCCACTTTAGTATGACTTGAGTATTTTGTCAATTGTCAAGTAAGAAAGCACCCACGTCAGTGAATGAAGATTGGCTGATGGAAAATTTGTTTAAGTGGGTGAATTGTGAGATCCTAATACGATATTTAAATTAGTTTTAAAAATATATGCAATTGGAAAACATAATGTTCAACTTAACTCCCCACATAGTAATTCCCTGCTCCCCAGTTACGTACGAGTGAAGTATTTTGTCAATTGTCAAGTAATAAAGCACCCACGTTAGTCAGTGAAAATTGGAAAATGGAAAATTTGTTTAAGTGAGTGAATAATGTGAACACAATACCATATTTAAATTAGTTTTACAAAAATCTGCAACCTCGAAATATAATATCCAACTTCACTCCCCACATATTAATGCTTGACTCCCCACTTATGGATGACATGAAGATTTTGATAATTTCAAACATTCAACAAAGACCAAGGGTTAGTGTTTTGGTCATGCATTTTGGTAGATAGAAAATTTGTGATAATTACTGCATTGCTTGATGAAAAATGAATTTTGTACCTTTTTAAATATCTGTGACCTTAGAACATAATTTCCAACTTCACTCTCCATATATTAATGGTTCACTCCCCACTTATGAATGACTTAAGGATTTTGATAATTTTAAAAAACCACAAATATCCACCATGGTCAATATTCAGTGTTTTGGTGATTGCATGGTGTCATCAAATTACCGCAATTATATTTCTTTACAACCTACAAGTGTAGTCCACATTTTCTACCAGTACTCCCCACATGTTAATGCTTTACTCCCAAAATATGGAAGATTTGACGACTTGAACAATTTGAAAGAGCCACAAACACCCACGACAGTGAATATTCAGTGTTTATTAAATGGACATTGAATGGTGCAAAATTTGTGTAAGTGACTGCATTATGTTATTACATATCCATATTTCAGTTCTTGTAAATTTTGTAACTTCGCTCCACAATTTGTAACTTGACTGCCCACATATGTAGTCTTTACTCTCCAGTTACAGATGACATGACAAATATAACAATTTGAAACTGCCACAGACACCTAGTTTACTCAACAACCAATTTAAATATTAAATGACATACAGTAGCAATAAACTCCTTTTGTTGTAGACTTAATCTATCATTCATAGCACCGATAAGAGTTGTAATGGTCTCAAAGAAGGGTTCAATGGTATGGTGGGCACGATGAAATGGTTGTTATTGACGACTTCCGCTATGCACTGTCTCCGGTAACCCACCCAAACGGTTGCAATGCGTCGAACTTTCCACCACTACTCTACAGTGCGTCGAACTTTCAACTACTAGTCTGCAGTGCTTCACTTCTCTCACTCTCTTGCAGTCTTCAATGATTGTTCCTCTCTTCTTCCTTTGCAGCACTCCTTTTCTCTCCGTTTTTGTCTCCACCACTGTCTAAACTCTCTCTGTATTTCAGTGCCTCGCTCTTTTTCACTTTCTGCCCCCAATGCTCCAAGGGATTACTGTTTTTCGCTCTCTCGGTGGCTTTGGTACTCTTGCGACTCCAGTGCCGGAACTTACTTTTCTCTCTCTCTCTCTCTCTCTGTCTTTCACTTCTCTCTCATTTCCGTTCTCCCTTTCTCTCTCCAATTCACTTCTCCATTTCAGTTTTGAAACAAAACAATGTCGCACGTGTAAACTTTCACTTAGTAAAGCTTTTTGTAATAAAAATTTTAAAAGTCTGGTGCCATGTCAGATTTGTCAAAATCTTGTCAAAAATTTTTGTTGAAATATCATTTTCGTTTATTAATAGAGGTTCCTCTAGGGAGCACAAACATATTAAAGGTTTTGAAAACCTTCGCGACAAGTATCAAGGTTTTTTCTTCAAACCCCAGTAAAATTAGAAGCTTTTTCCAGTGACTTTCCATTTTCCCTCTTTTTATATTTTTCTCTCTCTCTGCCGCTCGCCGTAAAACACTCTCTGCAAACATCATCTCCCATAAATGTCGAACTCCATTGTCCTAATACTTTGAGAGCTTCCATTGACAAAGTCTGTCGAGCATGTGCTTCCGTAGCAAGAAGAATTTCAAGCTCTCTTTCTATTTGTGCGTGGTACGTGTTTTCGTGCCTCTCGTATGTTATACAGTGGAAAAACGTGAGTCTATTTTTTTGTTTTGTTTTAGGGTTTGATTTCTGGTCGTAGGTTATAATTTAGCTATGTATTGAGGTTCGTGATCAACTTGAGACGTCGAAAATTGTTGTCTGAATTCGAAAGAAGACTATTGTTGGGAAGTAACGAGGGTCTTTTTGGGGATGAATTGGAGAAGGAGATAGGCATGTTGCTTCATGAGCAACAACGACGACTTAATCACGGCAATTGAGGATTTTTGTTCTCGTGAAGCTTGGTGTTGTGTGTGGCACATGATTCAGGTATATTTTATTTTCCTGATCACATTTATATGTTATAGTAACATTGCTAGATGAACAACAAAATCTTCTCTTGCATGATAGATGCATAATCTTAGTAATTATAGTGATGACTTTCCAATTGTCTATTGTAGTATGATCTAGTGCATGGATGAGGGCTGGACTTTGCTTTCAGATGATGTTTAGACGTCAGTAATTTTATCTATTTACTTTTAACTCTCCCTGCTAAATATGCATTCAGGTGTGATGGCCTTCTTCTAAGGGACTCCATGAAAACGCAAGGTGGAAGCTCCATGGATGATGAGAGGTTGCGCGGAAGCTAAGGGAAGGAAAGGAAACTGTCTCGGTTTGATGGTGTGGTGTGGTGTTTAGTTAAGGTTTACCGAAGAAGTTAAGCCATCTCTAAAGAAGGAAGCTAGAGTGATTCTAGAGAGAATTCCACTCTAAAGTGAGCTCAAATAAGAGAGGTGCACCAATTTGGGCAACATTTCATTTCTCAAATTAAAGCTTGATAATATATAGATAGTGACCTCTATTTATAGGAGCAAGTTGTTTTAAATCTAGATGAGCAAACCCATAAAAATGTCATCTTGGAAAACTTGGAGAGTAAGCTTGAAATCCTCCACAATGAGAGATGGACATGTGGCCACTACATGAGAGAATCCTCTCCACTCATGGAATGACACATGGCCACTCAAGCCTTGCTCATCAAGTTTCAATACTTATTATTTGACCCCTTGGTCAACCTTTCTATGCACTACCTTTTAATCAACCTTGGGCTGTGACCCAAGTTGACTTTGGTTGACCCACTTTCTTATTCTATTTTGGTCCATTATACAAAGTCCAAAATGAAATTTTCTATACTACTTGGCCCAAAATACAAGGCTCAAACATTACTTAAAAACGAGATAAAGAAAATGGGATAACGTGTTGGCCCAAGCTATAAGGCCTTGGGGTGATTTCCATCATCCCCTCCTTCTTGAAGAGGATCTGTCATCAGATCACAAAGGTTCTTTATGGCTTATAGCATTGAATGCTTTGTTATCTTTTGGATCAAAAATATATCTACAATAGTGATCAAATAAAATTTCATTAAAGTCTTGGACACCATGCAGAGTATAATTACGTAAGATACGTGAAGATGGCCTTTTAATTTTGAAAGAATTTTGTACAAGGCCCACTTCACAAAAGTAATGATTTACACTTTGATTTAATGGATACCTGAAAGGTAACATTAAGTCAAAGTGTGTTTTTGGAAAATCCATGGTAAAGTTTGAAATAATTGAAGAATTTGGAAAGGTTGAATGATGAAAAATTGAAGGATTATGTGAACTTGAAAAATTTTCAAAATCAAGATAAGGTTTAAAGAAAGGAAAAAGATTTAAAGAATTAGTTACTCCCTTTAAGAGCTTGGTCCCAAATACTAAGGAAGGAACATAGGATTGTGAATCCTTAGGGTTGATTCTCCTAGCTTCCTCTATTTCGCTCAAGCTCCTCCTTTTGTCTTTTCTCCTTTTTTCTCTCTTTTATAACTCTCTTTTTCAAGCTCTAACCTCTCTTGTTTTTCAAGCTCTCTCTTCTCTATCTCTTCCTTTTCTCTTTTGTATTTTTCTCGTTCCTCTTCCTCTCTCATTTTCTTGTCAAAATTCTCTCTTTCTTTTTGCTATCTTCTTTCGATTTCTTTTCTTTGCTTTTCCCCTAACTTCCTCATCTCTTGGTGTAACAACATGAGCTTTTACTCATTCTTTCTTGTTAACTCAATTTTCTTTTTCTCTATTTCATGATTTAAATTAAAAGAAGGGGGAATGAATGTTCTTCTCCCGCATGCTCTTAACTCATACCAATCTTGAATCATAGTTTTTCTTCCTTCTTCTACCCTAAACTTCCTATAATCCCACCACTTTCTTGGATATCCTACGAAACTAGAAATGCACAAAGCAAGCTCGTAATATTTACTATATCTTACATGGAATGGATGCAACAACTCCTCTATTTCCCTTTCCCATGTTATGTATGATAATGCAATTATGTTCTTACTAAAGAAAGGGAATGTACTGTCACATGTATGATGCATCTCATTCTTACGATGACTACCTAAATGCAAACTTCTATAAGCATACATACATGAACTCATTTTGCAAAACACTTTTAAAACTAACACTTTTATCAAAGCAATTTTCACAAAGAGACTTTAAGAATTTCTAAAGAGAATATAAAGGAAAAGATATTTAGAGATGCTCACAGGAAAGGGAGTTGAGTCTCATGGACAGGCTTAGAAACCAAGCCTTTCCTAGCCATAAATCTCTAAATGACTTTCACATAAACTCTCAATGAAAATTCTAATGAAATAAAATTTTACTTGTGGAAACAATTTTGAAAGTGTGTGAGATCCTATGCCAAAGAAGGGTAAACTAATTGTTTCATATTGCACTTAAGTATCACAGAGACCTAAAACAGAAATATCAGCATGCACTTTAAAACAAGCAAAAGATAAAAGAAAGCAAAACAAAACTAGTCGAAAAACCTAAGTAGAAGGATTAAGTACAATTTTACAACTCAAAGTAAATACAATCAAAGTGCACTAAAATTAAATTGCTTCATGCCACTTTCTCCCTTTGGGTTTATGGTTTTTGTTCCTCATGAAGTGTTTCACTCTCACACTTCCTCTTGTTGATTTTACCAAAGAGAAGTTTCCTTCAAGGATAGATACTCTCTTTCCTAGGATGCTATCTTAGGAAATTTAGTTCACCTCCAAAAGAAAAACTACATCAAATATGATAATCAAACCAAAAGAGGGCAAGAAATAAAGCTAAAAGGTTAAGGATGCAAAACTCAAATGAATGAAAGTCGTGACATACTCAAAGATAACCAAAGAATTGACTAGCAAAACATTAAGGCATAGAAAGAAAGTAAGCACATCAAAATGAGCACCTAAAGAAAGGTTCTAGAATGGATTGACAAATTAAAAACAAAAAGCAAAATCTAATAAACTGCAAAGAAGCATGTTCTAATCTCAATGTTAGACCCAAAAAAAAGTGAATTAATCCACCTTTGTTAAGCCTAATTGAAAATAGACTAAAACAGCCTAAAAAAATTGCACTTTAGTATGATTTTTCACAATGCTGTCAGCCAGAAAATGGAAACAGATGCCTTCACTTCAACTATTTATCATTGGTTCATTTTTCAAAAATTTTCTTTGATTTTTTTTTGTATTTTTCGTGAATGTCTCATACATTTATAGTTAAAACAGTTCTGAATTTTCACTTCTTAATTAATTGTGATAAATCAAACAAAATAAGTGCACAGTTTAAAACAGATTACTAGAACGGAAAAAAAATATGCAATTGCTAGTGATGATTCTAGTGCACAATTTTGGCTACTTTCTTTTAATCTTTTTCCACACTTCTTTTTGGCACTTTTTCTTTGCTCTTTTAGTGCTCTTTTCTTTCTTTAATCTCTCTTTACAACAACACTTTTAGGCACTAAAATAAAATCATCACAACCAAAGCTTCATCATGTAACATATAGTTGGAAAACAAGAAGCAAAGTAGAGTGGAAGGAAACTTAAAGGAATCAAATGTGGAATGACTCAATAAAACCCCATGGAAACTTAACTCTGAGATGTTGATAAGATCTAATTAGCGAACAAAACTCAAATTTAAAAATAGAAAAGCACACTAAAGTACAAACCGAATTGAAGTTTAGTTGATGTTAAGCAAGCACAAGGAAAATTTCCACTGGACATTAAGATAAGATAACCAAGGTTATCTAGATGTGAAGATGCATTTCGAAGGCTCTTAGAGAGAAGAGAGTGTTCATTTCAAACACTTAAGGTGCAGAATTAAAAATACATAAAGAGAAGAAAAAATCAAAATGCTAAACATGGAATTGATGACATATATGAACTACACATGACTCTAAACAAAACATATGGATTAGAAAATTAAAATGACTAGAAATAGAGGAAATAGAAGATGAAATAAGACCCGAATGAAACATAAAAAAGGCACACAAATTCACCATGGTAGAGTTCTTAAGCACAATGGTCGAATGGTTCCAAAGGAGCAATGGAAAGAACCATATAACCAATGAGGTGAATGGAAGAGAAACAACAAGAAAAGCAAAGAAAATAATGGAACAACACGAAAATGACAAAAGCAAAAGGAGGACAAGGCCTTATTGTAACATCCCAGTAGGATATTACTTAAAACAATAAATAAAATAACAATTTATATAAATAATACCTCATTTATTATCAATTTATTTTCCCAAAAATGTGGAAAATTTTAAAACCTTTAAAGTTAATATCCACTAAAAATCCACAAATTCTCATAATTAACTTTTACAATTAAGAAAATCCAAGGTAATGAAAATCGTAATCAAATACATGAAAATTAAATAAAAGTCTTTATACAAAATTCCCATGTACTCTACTCCCACTCTTCGCAACTAAGCATCTCCTGGCTCACCTGCAACGTCATTTGCTCCCAGATAACAAGTTACCCGATCATCGCCACACAGAAACATATATGGTGAGCTATGCACAAAGATAAAAATAAATATTAAGTAATCCCACCCGACCGTCCATAATTATTCAATCATTTATAACAAAATATCCATTCCCCACTCATAAATGTTATGAGTTCATGCATGCACTATTAATTATTGGGATTTTATGTGCTTCCACTACCCTCCTCGCTCGTGGTCCAACCTACAAGCCTATCTTGCTTGTAGTCCTACTTCACGGACTCCCTCGCCCGTCATCCAAACTCCTCGCTCGGACCCGGACCGCATACCTGCCTTTCCTACTATGAACTCCCTCGCTCATAGCATTCTCAAGTCGAGCATGAGATGAACTCCCTCGCCCACTCATCCCAACAAGAGTACCTCCGGTGAACTAACTATTCACATTACGCATGTGGTCCATCCATCACGAACTCCTAGCTCGCAACTCAAACCAAGCACATCCCAATTCCTATGGACTTAGTCCTTCAAGCCCAACCACACCAAACATGCATACACTTCCCATAATTTAAGGAACATCAAGCAAAACAACTCAAGCAGTACCCACAAGCATGGATTCTCAGCATTCTCGCCTAAGCCAAGGGTCCTTGCCCAAGTTAGTCCCTCGGCCTCGCTTAAGCTAGCCCACCTCACCTGAGCGAGTGTGAAATAGTGGCTTCACCACATCATCTCGCTTAGGCAGGCTCCTCTCGCCTAGGCGAGACCATCGTTCGCTCAAACACACATAACTCCTCGCCTGAACGAGGTTTCGCGTTTAACATGCACAAGTCTCATCGTGACCTTACTTGGGCGAGCCATTCTCGCCTGAGCAAGAGAACCTATCGCTCAACACTGACATTGGTCGCCTAAGCGAGAAATGCGAACCAAAACTAGGAACGAGATTCTGCAACTCTCGCTTAGGCGAGAGAGACTCGCTTGGGCGAAACTTGCAGAGTTTCGTCTCTCTTCACACACCCAATTCACCAAGACCATGCCAAATACAGTTTAATCATTCCCATTCATTCTATTTCAACAATCAAACCATATGAACATGCTTTATATCCATTTAAACAACCAAAAGTCGAGGTTTAATCAACAACAACCATCCAATACCCTAAACATTCATCCCCAAAACCACATAAAGCATAAGAAGGTTTTACAACCCACATCAAACAACCAATTCTTACTCTCATCACCCATACACGAAATTTCCAACATGCAAACTTCAAATGTGAATGACAAAACACAGAATCACATCACAAAATTTATACACATGCAAGGAAAGCTTCCCCTAACATGGAATTCTTGATTAAAAACGGAAAAGGTGAAGGTTCCTTGGTTCACCAATGCTTTGCTTCAGCCTTTCTCCCAATTCAGCCCCTTGCACACCCAAAACTCACCTCTCATTAAAGGCTAAAACGTAAAATAGACTTTATGGTAGTTTTAATTCCTATTCAATGGTCCTTACATAATGATTTTCAGCCCCTCTTGGCTACCCCTTCTGCTAGGGTTTTCTTTGCCCCTTCACATTCAAGCTAAAACTGATTCTATCCAAAAAACAATTAAGGTTTAATTCATGTTTATCAAGGTTTGAACTCATGACCATACCAATGCCAATTCAATACACAACCATTCAACCAACTTATATTTCGTGATAACCATCAAAATCCTAAGATTATACCATCACTTAACAAGCTCAAATATATTATCAAAATAATAATAAATTAAAAATCACACAAATAGCATACATAGGACTCGAACCCAAGTCCTTTCACACACAACCAAGTACTCTCAAACACTTGAGCTAGTACTTTTCCACGTCACACCATTTAACCTTTAATGACATCAAAGTTCCTACCACCCGCATTTATTAATTAATTAACTATTTAATTAATTAATTTCCACGTGTCTTACACTTATCTCTTGAAGCATCTTCAACCAAGGCGCATGATACCAAATGATGGCCTTCCTCCAAGGGACTCCATGAAAATGCAAGGTGGAAGCTCCATGGATGATGGGAGGTTGCGCGAAAGCTAAGGGATGGAAAGGAAAAGTGTCTCGATTTGATGGTTTGGTGTGGTGTTTAGTGAAGGTTTTCTTAAGAGAGCTGAGGCCAACTCTAAGGAAGGAAGCTAGAGTGATTCTAGAGAGAATTCCACTCTAAAGTGAGCTCAAACAAGAGAGGTGCACCAATTTTTGAAACATTTCATTTCTCAAATTAAAGCTTGAAAATACATTAGTAGTGACCTCTATTTATAGGAGCAAGTTGTCTTAAACCTAGATGAGCAAACCCATAAAAATTTTATCTTGGAAAACTTAGAGAGTAAGCTAGAAATCCTCTCCAATGAGAGGTGGACATGTGGCCTCTACATGAGAGAATCCTCTGTACATATGAAATGACTCATGGCCACTCAAGCCTTGCTTATCATGTTTCAAGACTTATTCTTTGATCCCTTGGTCAACCATTATATGCACTACATTTTAGTCAACCTTGGTCTTGACCTAAGTTGACTTTGGTTGACCCACTTTTCTTTTCTATTTATGTCCATTATACAAAACCCAAAAGGAAATTTCCTATTATAATTGGTCCAAAATACAAGGCCTAAATATTATTTAAAAACGAGATAAAGAAAATGGGCTAAGGCGTTGGCCCAAGCTACCATCAAGGTGTCAAACTTAAAAGAAAGCTATGTGAATACATCATAAAATTAAAAAAAATCTAGTTACAACATAAATTATTTTTTTCTTTTTGAACTTATTTAACATAGTGATCCTAGTTTTGTAAGCTAAATGTGTTTGTGTTTCTGTTCAATATTAATGAATTTTGGCTTTCTCTTCTGGCATGAATATTGCTTACAAAGCTAACAACATTATGACCATTATTGGTGGTGGACAAGGTCAACCCAAACAGGTAGATTATTTTTATAATACAATTGAATAATATTATCAGTTTAACTTTCAAGTTAATTGAACTGTATTGCTTAAGTGATATTCATGTATACCTTACAATAAGAAAGAAAAAGCCAAATTTTGTTATAGAGGTCCATGAATATAGGCAATGAAACTCAATGGCTTTGTCCTATTGGAGAATGTCTGTTAAGACCATGTCAGAGCAACAACCTTTTCTAAGAAGAGTTTCCTAACAATGTCCTTGAAAGATTTTATCTAGCTTTTGGCTCACCTAATATCATTTAGTTTATTAGTTAATTTTATTCCTTATCTCACTCTCCTTTTTATCATAATTTACTGTAGTTATTTGTGTTTGTTAGAAGTGGGCTTTAAGCCTAACTCAACCCCACAAAACTGGCTTGTAAGGTGAGGTTTGCACCTCACTTATATTTATGAAATGACCTTATCTCTAGGCAATATGTGACTTCCAACACCCCCCTCACGTTGAGGCATATTCATCTCGTGCGTGGGACAAGAAATTAGTGGGTGGTCCATTAGCGACCCGATATCGGATGGAACAGAATGTCCAAGAAAGTTCGCAAGGATAGACTCTAACTTGACTCTAACATTATTCCACAGACTATAAGTTACATGTTAGAACGCATTGTTGGACAAGGCTCATTTGGTATTGTGTTTCAGGTGGCATTAAATTGATAAGTTGTAGTTTAGATTAGTTGCTCTAAGATAGCTAATATAAAGCTGATTTCAACATATTTGTTTTGTAGGCTAAATGTCTTGAAATTGGAGAAACTGTAGCAATCAAGAAAGTTTTGTAGGATAAAAGATACAAGAATCGCGAATTGCAAACAATGCACCTTCTTGATCATCCCAATGTTGTATCAGTAAAACATTGCTTCTTTTCTACCATAGACAAAGATTAACTCGATCTTAACATGGTACTTGAATATGTACCTGAGACTGTATATCATTTGGTGAAGCACTATAGCAAGGCAAATCAGCAGATGCGCCTAATATATGTTAAACTTTACACATCAGGTTCTTTACGTATTACTTTTATGATAACATACTTGTGTTAGTTAAATCCCTATGCTGATCATATAAGAAATGTGTATGATATTGTGAGCATGAAATTTTGTATCATCGATTACTTATTGATTTAAGTAAAAGTCACAAGAGAGTAACCTAAATTTGGTCCTTTGTGAATTCGCATATAAGAAAATAGGCCCTTATTTTGTGTCAATTCTGTGTAGTTCTTTCTATTCTTGTTCACTTGAATACTTGAACTATAGATTTATTTTACAATCAGAGTACTAAATAGCATGCTAAAAATTAAGGATGGCAAAAAATCTAATTTTTTTATCCGATCTACTTTTGCTCCGATCCAATCTATTTAAAATTCATTTTATTAAAAATTCAATCTATTTAAAATCCATTTTAATGGATATGGATTTCAATATAATTTACATTTTATATATTTTATGGATTGAATATCCATTCTCTAAAACAAGATTTTCAAATATGGATAATCTAAAAAATCCAATCCAAATTTTCAATTTAAATTTTTTGTTGGGTTAGGCTAAAGGTTGAGATGGACTAGGCTAAATTCAAACTCAAATGGGCCTTGCTCGACGACCTGTACAGACCGACGACCCAGACGGCTAAGTCGGCATGACGACCCAGACAGGCTAAGTCGGCCCGACAACTTGGACAGGCTGAGTCGGCCTGACGACTCAGATGGACTGTGCCAAAAGACCCGTAGGCTCGATGACCCAAACACACTAGGCAGGCCCGAATACCAGGATGCGCTGGGATGGTTCGGACCGACGACTCAGACAGGTCGTGTTCGACGACTTGTATGGACTGGGCAGACCCAACGACCTTGATGGGTCAAGTGGGCCCAACAACCCAGAGGGGTTTAGTCGTGTTAGTCTTAAGGACACAAGTTTTATAAAATTTAATTTAAATTTCTTTTATAAAAAATAGATTCTGGATTTTGAACTTGATCCAAATATTTGGACTGGATTTAAATCTTGATTCAAATATTTGGATCTGGATTTAAAAAAAGATATCCAAACTAGTTTTGTTGAAAAAATTGATTTGGATCGAAAATCTAATCCAATTACTTGGATCTAAAATGGATGTGGATTTGATCATTAAAAATCCAATCCATGTCCCCTATTAAAAATGATGCTACAGTCATTGTGCACCGGAATGGTCCAGCATTATTATGGTGGAAATTGGGTCCATTAGTGCACAATAGTGATTCAATAACAAGGTTAACATCGTAAGCGTAAGGCATAGTTTGGTGGGCAATATTGATTCCAATAGTCATATTTTTTACTTTCATAACCAAAACTCAGTTTTACTGCCTTGACAAAGTACATGATTTATTGTTGATATATTTTAAATTTTACATTTGAATGACTTGAATTAATAAATTTAAGATAACTAGGTTAGTGTTTATATTGTAAGTTTATAATATATATATATATATATATATATATATATATATATATATATATATATATATATATTTATATATATATATTATGTGTATGTGTGTTCTTAATATCCTTAAATTTTATTAGTTGCTATTGTTATTATTATTTATTGCTGTTTTTTGTTAAAACTAATAATGGTATTTCCTTTGGGTATGTTGCTTCTTATTTTAATTAGGATTTAGGAGTGTATATTGTCGATAGTTGCTTATTTTTTACATAACAAAATTAATACATTAGGGCGTTTTTGCTTAAGGGTGAACTTTACCTCTCATAGTGGTTATATTACACTATATCTTATTTAGGACTTGGGTATTTTTTTCAATAATAATCATACTTTGCTAGTGACATTTCATATAGTATGACTTTACCCAATACGATATAACAATTAAGTTATAGAGCCATACCATACATATGGTATTAAAAAGACAATTCTAAAGACTTTATTATTCTCATTTAAGATAAAGAAACAACATAATGAAAGGAATATCTTGTATAATGAATGAATGACACAGTACAATGCAAAGTAGCAAGGTCAATATACAATTAGCCATAATTAGAATGAAAACGTGAAATGTTAATTTTTAACTATCTTATGTATGTTAATGGCAAATGTCTTTTCTTCTTATGAAAGTATTATCAGGAAGGAACATTTTATTGCAGTTTCATCACCCTCCAATCATGTTTCTGTACAACTTGTATTTGTATATCTTACTATGGTAATGTGAATTATATGAACGCTAATGCTGATGAATAAGAAATTTGAGATGAAGACTGCTATCATGCATATGCTTGAAGCAATTGAATACGGTGTGAATGAATCATTACATCATTTTCTCAAACTTATCAAGTTTCTTCACCCGTTGCATAGACCTTAAAAGTAGTGCCGCAAAAATGCCTGCAGATGGACAAGTTCATACCAATCAATCACAAGAATAAAGATGATGTACACATGATCATGATTAAGAGTCTATTTTGATAAAATTTTCTGTAAGTACATATAGAAGAAAGAAATAAATAAATTTCTCCCTAAGTTAAAACTGATTTATGCCTAAGTCAACAAGTTTTTGGAAAAGTTAATATGAGAGAGCATCTATAAATTAAGCATAAGCTAATTTTAGCTGATAAAAAAGTCAATTTCATTTTTCTCTCCAATAAGCACTTAAGGAAAATTTGTCCAAACAATATTTGAAGGAAGTTTTGTTATAAATCTCACCTGCACCAAGGAATGATCCATTTGCAAAAGTTTGATTGCCTTGGCTACTCAAAGTGATACCAAGATTTAGCAAGGTTCCCCCCAATACCGAATACATAGTTGCCATTTGTAAAATTGTTGCTTTCCTGGCAGCTCTTTCAGACTGGCAAATCAAGTTACAACACCAACTTCAGTTCAGTGAGAAAATGTTGCAAAATGTCTAACCTACATTGGACAATTTAATGACCTCTAAATTTAGGGTCATAACCCCTTGCACTGAAATTCTAAAGATTTACAAAAATTAACCTTGGTCGGAAATGGTTTATCTGCATAAGAAAACGCAAGATCTAGTATGATCTGATTTGGACACAATATATAAAAAAGCTAGGGACATGCTCTTTCTATTGAAGCAAATCCATTTGAAAACACAAAAAATGTGGTTTACACATCGTATTTAATGATATCATAATAAATTATGATCAATAAGAGTTTGTTAGAAGAAGTGTGTTGAAAGGATTAGAGACAAAACAGGTCCCAGTGGATGGTACCGGTCTGGTACCATGTTTGAGAAGAGAAAAACTTAGAAATATAATGAATTCTATGTATTATGTACACGCATGAGTATTTTTATTTATAATTAAGAAGATATTTAACAATAAGGAATAAAAGCAATATATAATTTTGAAAAATATTTGGTAAGATATCTCCCTATCAAATTTTATATCATATCATATATCTAAAGACTCCTCCCTCAAGCTAGAGTATATGTATCATGACACGAGACAAGTTTGTTACAAATGTCATGTGAGAAACTTTGTAAACATGCCAATCAATTTGTTGTTTGTTGATATTGAGAAAGTAAATAATGAGAAAGCTAGTAGATATTTTCTGGACATGATTTTCTCGATGTCAAAGTGACAATCAATCTTCAATATGCTCCATAATATTTATCACTCTCCGTCAAGTTAGAACATTTTATGATGAGTCAAGCTTGCTAAAAGTGGTTAGAGGTCACACTAGCTGTCAGAGAAAAAATACACATATGACATGGAAGTTGCCAGAAAGCAAGAAATGGTCAGAGGTGCACAACTACTGCTGGAAAGCAAAAATGGACACCACACACACAGCAAGTTGGAGGAAAAACGTTGGTGGTAAACAGCACTCATTGGAAAAGCATCAACGATTAAAAGTAATGACGTTGGTATACCATGACATTGACAGCAGCAAAGAATAGCGTATCCCACGGGAGCAGTGAAGCAAGAATAAATAACAGAAACCAGACAGCATATATAGTTTCTAAAAAAGTTACTCCTATGAGCAGTGGGTCCATACTTGATTTCCCTTTTTATTAGGCACTTGATGTCATGTCAAAAGGATCAGTGACTAAACAGGTGATGAAGGATTTTATTGTTCTGGTACCATGTTTGAGAAGAGAAACCAAGAAAAAATATAATGAATTTCGTGTGTTGTGTACAACGAGTATTATTATTTATGATGAAGAAGAAATACAATATAAAGAATAATAGCAATATATAATAATGGGAAATATTTGATAAGATATTTCCCTATCAAATAATATCATATCTCTCTCTATTTAATGTAATCAAATTATATCTCTACATAATGAAATCATATTTCTTGCAAATTATGCTGCTAGCATTCCCCTACAACTTGTACCATGTGAAGAAAAATAAATTGCTCACCTCCAGAACTCGAACTCGGAGTTTCAGATCTCCTGACTCAAGTTGCTTGACAAATTCCTCTATTCTTTGAACTCTATATGGCATTGATATAGAATTGGTTCTTGCCTAGAAATGTTCCACAAGACTTGTTAATTTAAGTGAATACATAATGCCATAATTAAAATAACAGAAGTTTTAAAATATGAAGAAACATCATCTAGAACGAAAAGCTAAAATGGAAGTTCCAAGGTGGGGTACATCATCAGCTTGTTTCCTTATCTCCTCCACAAGTTGTGGCCCAGTGCGCTGCTTTTGCCTTATATCTAGAAGTTCCTGTATGAAAAGTTCAAATTAGCACTAAATTTTAACATAGAATAAAAACGTAACTGGTCATGGATTGTTTTGAACCTGTGCATAAGGTGCGGCAATCTTCACAAAGGAGAAATCTGGATTGAGTATATAACCTAAGCCTGCAGAGAAGCAAAATGTAAAATAAAGATTAAACACGAAGAATCAAAGATTCTTGAAAAATATTCTCATTCTCATGCTATTCATGCAGTATGTTTTATTATCATTTGAATGGAAAATTTAATTGCACGTTATTTCTGATAATTATTCTGTAGCTATATAAACAGACTTGGAGTAATATTATAGTGTCTCCTAGCAGTCAAATCCATATTTAGCTACTAATCTTACATATTACCAAACCACAATACCATGATTGTGATATTTTACTATGTAGATCCACCTTTACTGTAAACCAATTCTGGTGTCTTGGTCTTTGGTAGGTTGATCTTATCTAGTTTACATAAGGTACCAAGGAGGTGACAGATCACATGCACAATAAAAAGGGTAGCCTCAACTGGCTTGCACATTGGTAACGGTTCAGGAAGCAAACATACAGACAAATTTCACAAGAAGGAGAGAAGGATTCAAAGAAGTACTAGGCTTTTGGAATACTATCCCGGTGAACCTAAGGATGAACAAAGAATGACATCTTTGAAAAAGGGACATCCAAAGAATGACATTCTATCCTGTCTTGTCAAATGTGTAAGTCAATAGAACCCAATTGGTAGCATGAGGATTAAGTTCGTTCACAATGAAAAGTTACAGTTGAAATAATAGCAAAGAATAGATGAAAATCTAAGGAATATAGCTTGGGATCTGTTAGGCATGGAAGTAATGAGAGGGTTAGGAAGAAATTTAAAGATAAAAATAGTAAAATGGTTAGTTGTTAAGGGGGGAGACTTTCTAGGAAAGTCTATATATTCTTATCTTGTGGGATGTTGAGGGGAGTTTTTGAGAGATGTTTGTGAGAGGGAGAACCTGAGAGAAAGGAAACCAGTTTTCCTTTGGAAGCTTTGGCTTTTACTGTGTGTAAAGTGAATAATACAGTGGAAGACTTCCCTTTCCTTCTTTTTCCGTCTTGTTAGTTCAACACTATTTCTAGGTGCCTAACAATTTGGTCAGACTGGCCGAATCCAAAGAAAAGGGGAATTTTAGAAAGTAGAGTGAGTTCTCTAGAATTGTCTATTTGCAAAGATATCATACGGGACATAAAGGAAATTAAAGAACTTCATCAAGATATCAAGAAAGGAAAGAAAGAGGTAAAGACGGGTTTGGATATTGTGAAAGATAGTTTGCAAGACATGAAGAGAGTAAAGAACTTCTTCAAGACATCAATATAGGAAAGAAACTTTCAGATGGAGGAGAAAATTCAATGAATCGGGATAAGAAAAGAGAAGAGGATGCCTGATAGAAACTAGGAAAAACTGAAAAAGATAGTATGTATTATTCAGCAATTTATGCAGTAAAACAGTAATGGGCTATAATTCTGCAGCAACACAATAATTCCAGAGTCATAGACTCCTCCAG
>Ga0099822_1003309_pt1 | contig 20628 bp, 14 predicted proteins | sample CowpeawhiteBW_FD_76839 | JGI IMG/M metagenome (GOLD analysis project Ga0099822, IMG submission 76839) | Root nodule microbial communities of legume samples collected from California USA - Cow pea white BW | ecosystem: Host-associated > Plants > Roots > Nodule | place: USA: California | collected...
ACCTAGCATTGCTTTCTTACTCCTAATTAACCTACAAAGCAAATAAACATAGATTAGCATGTTGGCTTAAGTCAAGTCAACTATAGTCAACAAGTCAAACTTAGTCAAAGGTCAACAAGTCAAGTAAAGTTGATTCAACTATGTCAACTTAGGAAATCAAAAATAACAAACATAAATGAAAGGGGTGAAGGATTAGTAAACTTCCTTTCTAAACATGCTTAGTCTTCTTAAGCATGTGCCTCCATCCTTGGTTGGGGTCAATCCTTCATCAGTAGAGCAGCACTACGAGCGGGGAGGTTCGTAGAGGCAGGACCACGAGCGGGCAGGTTCGTGTGAGCATCACATTCCTGAGTCCAAGGCTAACCTTTTGTGTGAATTGAAGGCTATACAGCCTTGGGGTTAAGGTCTTGGCCAAGAACTAAGTAAGATGAATAAGATGGGTGTATGTCTTATTTTGTTTATTATATATCTGTTGTTTTATTTTCTCAGCTCACCCTTTCTGTTTGTGTATGGCGATGATCGTGTGATTCGTTACACGGGAGCAGATGTTGATACAGGTGATTCTGAGAACGCATAGGCGATGGAGTGAGGGATAGCTGGGATTAAGCTAGGACTATATTTATGATTATCATTTGTGTTTTATTTTGGATTTTTGGAAATTGTAAAGTTTTAAATACTACGATTTTAAATATTGTGGCGTGATGCTTAAACATTTTAATTTTCCCGCGTCTTGGAAATAGTAATATTGTGACGTCTTATTTTCCTTTCTTTATTTATTTACTTAAATTAGTAATATTCCTTAGGGATGTTACATCAACCGCTGAAATTTCTCCTAAATTCTTCATAGCCTTCAATGCCTTCAAGATCTGACCCATTTGATCCTTCATTTGGCTAATTTCACCCTTCACTTGGCTAATTTCTTCCTTCACTTCCTCGTGTGCATTTTCCCAATCCTCCATCGTTTTGGAATTGGCCCAAGTCCTATAAGGGTGTCTTAGAAGTTTTTCCGTAATCACTTACTGTCACTCTTCTATTTAATTCGAATGAAATGAGAAGTGCAAAAAAGGAAAAGAAAAGACAAATGCAAATGCAAACATTCTAGCTAAAAACTATAAAGTTGTGTGAATAACGTTTGCGAGTAATAATGGAAATTAACAAGAAATGAAGTAGTCGATACATCAGAAAATCCACAATGTTCAGAAGTTCATAATACCAAGAAACAGAAAGAAAGCATAAACATCATTTTCGAGCTTTAGCCACTATGTTCTTCATTTCCCCTACTAGCTTCCTGCAGTAACCGAGGAAATCTTCAATTGCTTTTGGTGGATTGAATATAGGCATTGCAATCTCAGCATCAATTAACATCTTGGGTACATCTTTAATTGCTCCATTAGCCATAACTGCTAACTTTGAAAAACATCCTCTCCAATGCTCTACAACTCCCATTAACTCAGCACATTCAATTCTCAATCTTTGATTTTCCTCCTCCGACTTTGACTGGTACCAAATCTCTTCAGCCATTTTTGCTTCATAGGCCGATATTATTTCCTTCATATGTCTCTCGAACTCTTTGTTCCTGTACTGTATACCAACGCTCTTCTTCTAGCTTTGCCTCATAAGTTGCTGTCATTTTTTCTTTTTGTTGTTCCATCTCCTTAATCAAAACTTGTGCATTATGCAGCTTGTTTAATGCCTCCCTTTTGTCTCTTGCCAGTTCTTAACATAATGCAATTTTCTCACGTTCAGGGCAATGTCATTGCTTTCTTCTCTTTGCCTCTCAAAGCTAGCTTTCTATTAGTTGCTTCGAGATCTTGTTGTACTCTGAAGTGATGGTTTCTTTCCTCTCTCTGCTTCTTTATCAATACATCACAAGTTTTGGTCTTGGCTTCATTGTCATGTTTAAGATCTACATATTCATGATGAGCTTTTTGAAGATCATTAACAAGCTTAACATTTTTATGCTTCATCCTTTTTATTTCTCCCTTAAGGGTTTTTACTTCCTCACTTTCCACATTTTGTTGTTCTGGCATGAAGGCAACTGGTTTGAACCGTAGCTTCACCACTTTAACCCTATCCATTACCCATTGCTGCTAAGACGTCTTCTCATTTACTACCCACGACCTTAAGTCTTTTTCTACACGCACCACGATGCCCTAAGCACTTCTAACCGTCAAAGTAAATCATTAGATGTCCCTTCTTCATAACAATTCCACAGTGCAACTAAAGATTCTAGATTTGGTGCACCTCGTACAGGATACCCAAATTGTCTTTGTGCTAATATTGGATTATAATTAACACAATATTTGGTTCGTATAAGAGGTACATTTGGGTACTCCCCACAATGTATGATATGTGATCTCTGCTACCACGAGACCTCTCGTTTGATCATTCCATTATGTAATTTAGCAAAAAAACATGTCCATTCCTGTGCTCCTTTAGCAGTTGACTTGTAATTTGGATTGACATAAGAAATAAACCATTTATATAATACTGGCAAGCAACATGACAACTTCTTCTTCTTAGATTCATAACACATATTCAAATTCCCATAAACATCGGTTAAGATTGTTGTGACTGGATTTTCTGCATTGATTTTATATGTTATGAAAATGTTAATGGCTGAGAAATCAACAAAATTATCGATGCTTGGGAAAATCATAACGCCACAAAGAATGAGCGCCAGTACATTCATGAAGGTTTCCCCCATGTCTTTGTCAGCCAATTGGCGCAAATGCCCTTCTAGAAACCCTTGAGGAATGCCTTTGACGATTCCCTTTGTAATCATTTTGCCTTCTAACTCTGTAGGGTGTATTTTCAAGATTTCTGCCAGTGTCGAAACAGATGTATTTTGCGTTGTATGCTTGTAAGGAACTTTGCCTTCTAATGGTAGGTCTAGAATATCCCCAAATTCCTCCACTAATTAAAAATCCTTGAAGGTGAAGCACCGGAGTGGCAAATCATAGTATTGGACCAAAGCAGTAATAACTGGAATTTGAGTATCAATCTCTAGAAGATTCAGTAAATTCACATATTTCCTTCGAAAACTGTTTCTCTGGATAGTCTTCATCTTCCCCACCAACTCTCGAAGATAAGTCAAGTTGCCTTCTTTTTCTCTAATTGACTGCTTCTTTTTTAGTGACTCTGAACCAGAATGTTCTCCAACTCCAGATTCCCTATTAATTTCCATTATTCTCCAAGGAAATGACACAACTTTATAATTTTATACCTAGAATGAGTACAATGAAAATGTACAAGAAAAAGAAAAATTACAGACTACATGATGCTATGAATAATTTACATAACTTATTACAACCTTAAAAGAAAAACACAAAGAATGAAATACAAATAAAAATAAAAAACAAAAACAAAATAGGAATTATAGGAATACATATCTCCCTTTGTGTCTTATAATGTTTAAGCGCGTCATAGGATTAAGGTAGGTATATGCACTCACCAAGATAGTCTCCTATTTCCTAAGGATAAAAGGTCACTAGAGTTATGGCCCACTTTCCGACATTTCTCATAATAGTTGGTAAACAACACGATGTGAGAGTATCAAATGAAGCAAACAGACTCTAGCTGGGGTTCTCACAATGACCACTTGGGAAGTACATCCATTGTGACACTGCTACACAATCCCCTTTTAATTTTAAGCTACTCAGACCCAGGTATAGGACCGCACTCATTTCATGTACAAAATATAATGTGAGTGTGTGAAGGGAGAAAAATGCAAACCTAAACCCCCGCCTGCAAAACAAAAAAAGATCCATACAAAAAAACATGTTTTCTACCCTAAGGTTCAATATCCACAAATATGTCATACACCAACAGGAATATATAATATACATAAATCGAGAAGGGAAAAAACAAAACATCTAAATTAAACACATCGCTTTCGCATATTCGATTAAATAGGCTTGACTCTCTAGTGTCCCCAATGAAGTCGTCATCTGTCACAACCTAAATCGCGACGGGACGACGAATTAAAAAGAAAATTGTTTTGAAAATAGAAGTTTGAAGTTGCCACCATAATTTATTCTGGAAAACTATGGAAAACCATAAAAATAATATAAAGTCGATTACATGTAGGGAAGGTATTAGCACCCTACAGCGTCCACCAAAAGGCGATGCCTTTAATTAATTTTGCAAAAGAGATGTGTTTATTTTAAATACTTACGTTTCCCACAAATAAGAAAATTGTGCACAAAATTAATTTTGGAGTGAAAGGGACCCGACAAGGGTTAAAACCTTGGTCCTACGTATTCTCATTAAAAAATGAAAAATCAGGGCTACGTAGTTCTTTATAAAAAAAGGTCTGATTAAATTATTTAATTTTTTTGAAAGTTATCTTTTGACATTTTTTGAAAATGAGTGTCATGCAACGCATGCGGTCGGGTTAACACCAAAAACATTTTTTATATTTGTATATTTGAAAAGGAGTGTCGTGTGACGCGAGCGGCCAATTAGACACCAAAACATTTCTATGATTTTTATATTTTGAAAAAGAGTATCGTGTGATGCGAGCAGTCGATTAGACACTAAAAGAAAAAATAAAGAAAATAAATTTAAATTTATTATTCTTATTTTTATCATTTTTCAAAAACTATTTTAATTTTTATTAAAAATATTTTATTATTTTAGAAAATGATGTGCTTGAAAAGTGAGATTTAATTAGAAAATTGTAAAATTTGAAATAGAAAATGTGAGTGCATAAGTGAGTACGTGCAATGAGAAAAACTACACATATGGAAACGAGGTGCATAAAGAGAAAAGTGTGGTGCATAAAGTAAACGCATCCTACCGTAAAAAAAAAGAAATTAAAGGAGTGGGGTGTGTGCTTAGTAAAAACGCATGTAAATAAGGTAAAATAAAACTTAATGTAAGGGGTGTGTGGTGATTACATTGGGGAGTGCATGAAGTAAATAAATAAGAACCCAAATTAAAAGTAGGGGTGCACAAATTAAATTATGGAGGTGCGTGAAGAAAAATGAATCTCCCAACCCTAATTAAAAGCATCTTTCGAGACTAACACCCAAAGTTCATCTTCTTCCTTCTACTAACGGCCACCACGCAAGCACTAACGTTGCCCATCCCGTACGAGGCCGTCGGTAACACTGCTCACAACGACACGACTCACGATGGGACCGACAACCATCTATGCCACCACACCATCATATGCGGCCACCATTCAACGTTCATACTTATAGTTAGGTCAACAACGACTCGACTTTCGATGGCGTAGGCCATCCCCATCACGCCACCACTAATAGTGGTGCTAGCCACTCCACTTCTAATTTCTCAGTCATGAAATCCCAACACACAACAACCCCCTCTAGTTCGTTCTTACATTTTCGTTGTCGAAAATGCTTGCCAGTGTTGCCACGGTTTGCTATCACAACCGCTGTCAGCGTCTGAACAGAGCCACTGCAATAGTCTTTTCTCTTGTGTAAGAATTTCACTTCTCCATAACTAAACCCCAAGTTACTCCAACACCAACTTTCTCCATAACTCAAATTGCCTCCAACTTTTCCGCATTGTCAATGTTCACTACCGAACCCCTATTTGCTAGCGGCAAATCAACTCTTTTCTATTTCTCTTCTATTTCAAATTCCTTAAACCCAATTCTCCTTTATTTTATCAATTTTCCAATTTTAATTGATTGATTAACAATTTCAGGAAGCATCAAATGAAGAAAATTTGCAATTCATGCAATTAACGCACAACAATGATAAAGTGAGCCAAGCATCGTAGCAAAATTTGAATATTGTTTACCTTATTTAATGTCTCAGTTTTGTGTTTGCTACCACTTTTACCCCCCTGAATGTTCTTTATATCTTCTGTTGTAATTCTGGGTTTTATGCTCTGCCCTTTGCACTATTGCTATCTCCGTGAACGAGGATAGAGATGATTGTAAGATCCCGTTTTGTGAATGAAAGGGTACTTCGTGAATGGAAAGGATGCCTCCCAAAATGTGAACAAAACCGTGTATGAGGAGCGATGTTGGTTTCCGTTTTTTTTTCACGATGTGTCCAATATGTGAATATGAAGTCATGAGTAGGAGTTGAAGTAGAAGTTGAGATAGAAATAAAAAATCGTTCCCTCCAATCATCTTGCAAACCATTTTTATTTTCAATTTTTTATTTTTCTATTTTTGAATTTTATTAGTTAATTAAAAAAACGAAATTATCTTTTTTTATTTTATTATTTTAAAAAACAAAAATATTATTTTACTAAACTCTTAAAAACATAAATTAAAGAAACTTTTATTAATTAATTTTTTAAATTTTTTAAACAATTTATTTATTTTATTAAACACTTATTTTTTGAATATTTTTTAGAAACAATTTTATTCGTCCGGACGAAATTGGGTGTTGACATACACCAAGTTCAGCTTTCCTGCCTTGCTTTAATTTCATGTAGTAGATAATTTAGGATCATGTTTTCTTGTTAATGATGTTGGTAGTAAATTTCATCTACATGTATAGTTAATTTAAGCATTTGCATTTGCATTCCTGCATTTGAGTAAATCAGTGTGAGTGTGTTGTTGTTGCTACAGTTCTAGTTTCTGATTTAGCTTTTGTAACCTGTATATGCACAACATCACATTCTCATTTTGCTGCTACAAGTTAGACTAGGTTGTCATAATCTTGTATGCATCCCTGTTATTTTGCCTTGTTTGTGTGAAGATTAATACTTCTTTGGCCATATGTTAATGTGATTCTTGGACCTGCACATAGCATTTTTGTTTTCTGCATAAATCTGGTTCTGAATTCATTTATTCCACTACATCGCATCTATTTTTTCTCTGTAATTTTGAACTTGTAATTGAGTGAATTAATGTGGGCATGCTTGTCGTTGACTTTGTGTGCATCTCTAAATGGTTGATACTTGTGGCACATTAGAGGGATTTATCTTGTCCTTGCATGCTTTGTTCTAATATGCGTTTAGTTGCAAAACCATAATTGGCTGCAAGTCCCAATTATTTCGGACATCTTAACTTTGCACTCATCACGTTTGAAACATTTTGAATTAGTTCTTTGCCTTCACCATTGTGCATGAGCATTTCTTGATTCATTGTTGTCATAGTCTAGGATTTTGCTGCCATTTGGTGTCGCGCATGTTTTAAGCTAGTTCCATTAGTGCTTATATTCCCATTCATTCATTATCATTTGAGATCATGGTAAACCATCTTTGCACCCAAATTTATCTGCTGTAAAAACCTATATCAGTTTCTATCCTACAGTAGTAATTTATCATGGCAAATATGTTCACACACACTAAATCCATTCACGCACACTCATATTTCATTCATGTGCACAATTCAAGTCTAGTTTTAGCATGCACACTGTTGCTGCAGTAATTTTTGTTGCCATTTTCCATTTCCATTGATCATTTTGCATCTATTAAAGCATAAGATCCATTCATTCATGCATATTATCTTATCCTCGTGTCAAGCACGTTTTGTATTAGGTTGCACCAATGTTCATGATCTCAAATCATTCCTAACTTGGTCTAAGATTTGCATATGCATTCCCCACTTACATTTCATCTAAGTTCACCTTCATTCCATTCTAAGATTGCTTTATTCATGATATGTGCGTTCTTATTCTGTTGGAATGGGTTCTGTATGGGTTTTAGTGATTCAGTTTACTTTGGCATTGTATGAGATCATATCCAACATCTTAGATTAAGTGCATTTTGCATTCTACTATTACACATCCAATTCTGCTACCATAGCGTCACATACATCACATATCATGCATTACATTTGTGCATATCTTCTTTTAATTTCAATCATGCATTTAGTTTAGTTTTAATTGAGTTAATTTATGCACTTTTTCTCAACTTGTTTAATTTCCTCCTTTGTTTAGTTTTATTTTCATTTTAGCAAGATTAAATTACGCAAGTTACACTTGATACACACAATTTTCTTGGATTCGATCCTAAGTTATTTTCCCTATACTTCGTTAGGGGGAATAATTTAGGTTTGTTTAACTAAAAAATAACGATTGAAAATTCGAGTTAACAATGATGAGACGTGTGAATCATTCTCTTTTATCACTAATAATACCAAAATGAGTTTTCACAAATTATAAATAGTATTTTATGTAAGAATCTTCCTTGATAATAGTTTATAGTCAACTTTTAAAGACTAGATGATGTGACTTTGTAAGAATGAAAGGACACTTACAATACTTACTATGTGTTTCTAAACTACTTCCATTCTTCTACATGTTCTTCTAATATAATTGCTTTAAGGAGACATTTTGTACCTTCTATATTTTTGTCTTGGAGGACTAGGATCACATCACAATATTTTCTATTATTAAGAACAAAGTGTTTCATGATAATTTTTATCATTTATTATTGACGTAGACGTATGACACTTGTAACATTCCGGTCAAATATTATTAATTTAAATAAAATAAAATAGAAACTAAATACAAAATCGCATTTATGGTAATTCTTTTTCCACAAAATACGGGAAAAATTTAAATCGTTTATTAACTTGTCCGGATTTATAACTTCAAGTTCCAACACCAAAATACAAATCCAATAAACCAATAAAACAATTGTTTACAACTACATAAAAAGTAATACAATAATAAAAATTCCATAAAATAGTTCTCCCATGCTAGTCCCCACTCCGGCTCTATTCCTCACCAGCACCACCTGCAACATCATCTTCTCCTGTGTAAAACATTACACGATCATCGCCAAACACAAGCATATAGGGTGAGCTAACATATACATATATATAAAATCACAATTCAAAATGTACATACACATACATTATAGAAACTCTATTCCCTTATTCCATAAACATGACCACCACCATGTTTATTCACGTTCTACATCTTTAGATGATAACATTAAGATATCCTTTGTTGCCACCATCTAAAGGCCACAACTTGTAGAAACACGTGAGAGAATATCATGCTACAGACCACGCTCCGCAACGCCAGGTGGAGTTCCCAATACAAACCACAATTTGTACTCTCAACACAAGATTAACACATCACTGGCCATAACATGCGAATGCTCAATCAAGTGGAGACCCTCCGTACAAGCCACAACTCACACACTCACAACGGTATCACTCACCGTTCTAAGCCACAACTCAAGGGATACCATTTTGAGCCACAACTCAATGAATGCTCTAGTAAGTCCATCTTTAAGGTATCACCCAAAGCCTTATAAACCACGCACATCCATAACACATAATGCCATTGCCCCTGCATTATCGCCTAGTGTTGCTCTAGAGCCTCCAAGCGAAAGCCAATTGCATACCGCCTGGCGGAACCCCTATACCACCAGGTGCTTTACGCCTCTAATGCCTTTGTCCTTACAAGTATCACCTGGCAAAAGCACCCTCACCGCTAGGCGCCATGCGTCCCAGTGGGGGTCTGGAATTGTAGTTATCGCCTGGCAGTTCCAATATCACCATCAGTCGCTACACCAGTACAACGAGTTTACTAGTTATTTTCCATTACAGCCCTATGTTTCCAATTTCGTGTAAGTACCACAATAGTCTTTTAACCTCTATTACTCAAAGAAGTCCTCTGTACCATTGCATATGTATCCATATATTCAATTCTACCCCTACCAACTATAAAATAGTAGCCAATTTATCTATGTTTTTCCCCAACCAAGTACCATACCTCACAATACCTTTCACCTCCAAGTCACTATAGGTATAGCCAAATATTTCCCTATGAACCCACCTCAATATGTGATCAATCCAATGTCCAATTCAATAACTTAAACTCATAAAGAACATGATCATGCTTCCAATTCAGGTCACATTTAAACTTATCTCTAGCTAATAGCTAACCTTTCCTTCCATTCCATACATAAGTAAATCCAAGTTTACTCTCATTAACCTTCACCATTTCATGTATGAACCCACATTCATCATACCCTTACCTTTTATGATATTTTCCCTGTATGATCTAAAGTAATCACCACAGAATTTGGATCTCGCACTCATTCACGTCACGCACACTTACTGCATATACTACTATGTTGGCGCCTGGCGGCAAACTAGGTGTCATCAGACGGTGCATCCAAACCTCGAATCTCCCAAATTTCATCGGCACCTACATGAACCCTAACCTTAGAATCCCTTCATTTTACCATTTCTCCTTCAATAAGTCACTCTAATTCATTTTCCAACATGTGTTTACATTCAATTCTTACTATTAGATTATCAATTCACTGCCATCACAATTTGCACCATAATTAACCCCAATTTTTCCAACACCCTAAAGCTTCATACATTTTAGTTCAATTAATCCCAAGTACATCTTAATTCGCACAACATCAAAATCGTGCCAACATTGCTCGTATCGCTTGGCGAGTGTTCCTCACCGCCATGAGGTTCATCCAAAAGCCCAAAAATTGGGTTAGACTAATTGCGTCGCCTAATGGTCAATTCATGTCGCTAGGTAGTTCTTCGCAAGAACCCAAAATTATAGGGAAATTCATATGAGTCGTCTGGCGGTCCTTCAAAACTACTAGGCGGTTTCTTAAAATTTTCCAGAAATACGAATGAAAAATAGAGCAACTAGAGGAGAAATATCACAACATATAACACATTACAAAATTATCACAAGTAAACTAAAATCGATTAACAAGTCCCCTAACCTGGATTCCTTACTCAAACTTAAAAATCTTAGAGTCTCTTCTTGATCCGCAATGACCTCCCTTTGCTCCTCCAACAACAACTCTCAATCCTTTCTAAAGTACAACTTTATTGCTCTAAAAATTCCTTACCAAAGGTTCCACATTCTGCCTTTCTCTTTTCTCTCTAGTGTCTCTTCTCTCTCCCTCCCTAAACTCACTTAATTAGGCCTAATTACCTAAAAACGAAAATGCATTAAGAGAGGCGTTAATGGCCATCAAATGCCATTAACAACTGATTTACTTAGCCTTTCCAATTGCTCTCTACGACAGCTAGAGTTTCTGACCATTCTCATCCATGCAAAAAAAAAAAAGAATTTAGTAAAAACAAACCTATTTTGCATCTACCAAGATTTGAACACATAATCATCTAATTTCAAAGCAAGTACACAACTAATTCAGCCAATTCATGTTTCATGATAATTCTTATACATCTAGGAATATATTATCACTCATCATGATCAAACATATTGTCAAAATAACAAACAATTAAAATAATTTACACAAATGACATTCATAAGACCCAAACCCAAATGCTCTCATAATAATCAAGTACTCTCAACCATTTGAACCAGTACTATTCCACGTCACAAAATCCATGATTAAATGCTATAAAGGTTCCCACTACCCGCATTTATTAAATAATTATTTAAATTTCTTGGGTCTTACAACACTTCATGCATATATTATTTATAGGTTAAAATACTTTTTTTAGCTCTTTGGTTCTTATAAAAAATTCAATTAAATTCCTAATTTTTATTGTGCTCAATTTAGTCCTCTAATTTTATTAAGATAATATATTAGATACTTTTCGTTAGATCGGTGTTACATTTTCATTAAAATTAATATATCAAATTACTTCACCTAAAAAGTCTAAATATTCAAATTTATTTTATTGTATTGGTGGAACGATTTGATGTATAAATTATAAAAGAATTTTAATGTCAATCTAACAAGAATAACCTAATTTATTCATTTTAAAAATTAGAGAATTAAATTGAACCAAATAAATATGAGAATATAATTGAATTTTTCATGAAAATTAGAGGAGGAAATTAGGATTTTAACCTTATTTCTATTTGTACATGTACGTTCTTCTTTGACATGTATCTATTTTGATCTTGTTTCACGGTTTTTTCTTAAAGCTTTTCTTACTTTTTTATCAACAACTTGTGTTTGATTAAATATCATCTTTTATTTTTCTTAAATACCTATTTCATATTATATAACTTATATAAAACGTACAAAATTATCTTACTTTCTATTATAAAAATATTGTTAAAAAAAGAAGGCTTTTGAAATTAAGACACATGTATTTTTGAAAGACTTAACTTATCTTTATCTTAATAGGGAGGAGGACTTAACTTTTAACACTCTCGAGTGTGATTTCGACCATAAAGAAGAGGGTGGAGTGCCCTTATTAGAGAGAAAAAGTGCTTCCATTTGGAATATAGCGCGTGTTGCACAAATGAATCAAGGATATATATCATATAAAAAAAAAGGGTTTCATTAAAACCAGTGACACTTTTGGCCATGTGCGAACTCACCAACTCGTAGCATGACTTGTGAGTTTGATGAAATTAGGTCGATTTCAATGATCCAAGTTCAACATTATATTAGTACAAAAATGAGTTAACTTATTTCGGTTACTTGAATGTGGACAATTTTAAGAATTACAATTTCATTATAACAGTTATGGGTGAACCATTTAATTATAGGACATAAATTACTATCACTTTTGCCTATCATTATTGGTATATTAAAAATAATAATAGTAGTAACAATAATAGTAGAATATTTCATATATTAAATTATATAATTAATTTTTGTTCTTGTATAATAATGTAAGATAAATACAAATTCTGAATTTATTGGAATTATCAACCTTAACCATGCGTTCACAAACTTAAATTAAGCCAAATTTGATTTCAAATTTTAAATTAAAATTCGTGTTAAAGTGAGATAAATTAAATTGAACTTATCTTTAATCTTACATATAATGTCTTCTTTATAATTGATAGTATAAGATTTTTAAATGATTTTGCTTAAGACTTAAGCTTAAAAAATAATAAGACAAAACATGTTAAAGAAAATAAATGTAAAATTTAAAAGGAAATACAAATTTTTTTAATTATTATTTGAGATTTAAGTGAAAGAAGATAGACACACTTTTTTAATAGAAGAAAGGAAAAAGCAGCTGAACCTCACTATATATGCTTCGTTATTAGGATATGGACAATTTTTCATTTCTCTTTTCGCAAAATTTCGGATCTCTTCAGTTTCATTGAATCAAAACCCTAATTCCCCCAATTTCACTTTTCAACATCGAAACCTATCTCTCTCGTTCTCGCTCTAAGTTCCTGACCGTTTTCCCGTTCTACAGCTTGATTCTCAGGTTCTTTCTTCTTCTCCTTTTTCTTCTTCTTCTTCTTCATCTTCTTCTTCTGCTTCTCAATTCTCTCCATAGTTTTTTTGCTTTTAATCTCAACCACAATTATAAAATTTTGCCAATTAAACTCTATTATTTGGTTTCAGTTGTTTAAGTTGTATTTTTCTTTTGCTTTCGCAATTGTGGAATTTCGCGATTTGCATTCCGCATTCGGATTTTTGGAATCGGAATTGCCGGGACGTGTTTGGATTTGGTCTGGGTTTGGTTTTGTAGTTGATGGATCCTTGGTCGTGATTTTGCTGTGGATTTTGGCTTGTGTTGCTGATTTTGATTGTGCTGTACTGGGTGCACGTTGGCAATATGTTCTGAAGACTGAAACAACAATAATGGCTTTAATTAGTAGCATTGGATGTGCTTAGCTGATAATATGAATTTTTTTATATTTTTCCTTACTATATGGGTGTGCTTATTCTAATATGAGTATGTTGGTGGTTGAGTTTATGTGCAACTGATTGTATGTGTTGCTGTATCAGATAATGCTATCTTTGTTTCAGGCATCTTACATTTTTAGGTTTCTGCCTTTCATTAGTATAGTACTGAAACTACTGCATTAATTAATTGCTTATCGTTGCTTAAGTTGACTGTAATGATCTTTGTTTAAGTTGGAACATCGTTTTCTTCGTTTTTAATTCTGGATGAACTTTACCGCAATAGGAGTGTGTAATGTTTTTTTCTGCACAGATTGTCTTGTTCTATTCTCATAGTAAAAGGGATTGAAGGTAACTAATAAATAGTTAGTAAGAGTGGAAGGTTAAGTATATGATTTGATTTAGTCTATCCAAATTTACATGGGGGCACGACAAAATAGAATATGAATCAAGTAATTATAATTCTGATTTTATTATTTTTGTTGAAGTTAGTGTTCCTACATGTAGTCCTATTCTGATTGCTAGTTTCCTCATTTCCATCATAATATTCTGTACAAGAGAGGAAGGTCAGGTAATAGACTAGTAATATTGAGTGATTGTAGGACTAAGACTAACTGAAATGGAGCTGGGTTTTCTAAAGCTTAGCTGCAATGAATGTTGATATTTATTGAACTTGACAAGTATGCTGTATTTGTACCTTCCTTTGTTTGGTGACTGACCCGGTATTGTATATCCTTTATGGGGGTGGAAGGTTAGGTATATGGGAATTATGACCTGTTGGAAAATTGATTTATTGCACTTAGGTTTCAAAATAAGTGGAGAAATGGGTCAGTGGATCTTTGTTATTTGTTCTTTATGTTCTGTTGAAAATTTGGATATTATTGTACCTGTACCTGATTGAAGTGCTGTAATTGTATCTGTGTGGAGAGTTATTTATTTGTTAGGAAATCTGCTATTGTTAGGGTGTATGCAAGAATTTGTAGGGGTTATTGCTAGGGAATTGGCCTGATTGGGCCGTAACCAACTGCCAGCTTGGCCATGGGTTAGAATTGGAAGCAAATTCTGTTGTAAGCTATGGAGAAATATTAAACAAGAGGAGAAGAGTATAGAGAAGCAAAGGAATTAGTGTCTGAGGAATGGATGCAACGATTCATGGCCTCTCAAATGTCCTAAGTTACTGTATATTTTGAGTTCAGCTGAGTCAGGTTTTGTTAGATTACGTGATTCCTGAACAGCTGAGTCAGGTTTTGTTGGATTACGTGATTCCTGAACTGTATCAGTTTCCATCCGTTCTGTACTTGATTAAACAAATTGTAGTAACATCTCCTCAGGTTTTCTAGAATCAACTCACCCCTCTTTTTTATCCTTACAATGGCCTCCCTTGTAGGGGGGTGTAAGTGTAATGTTTGAATGTTCCTTAAAAATTTAAGTGGTGCATGTGTAATTAAAATGGGGTGTCAGTGTAATGTTTTAAAAGCAAAGCGGAGGTTTGTGTAGGATTTTAAAATAGTTGGAGTGTTAGTGTAGTTTTAAAATACTTCAGTGGGTGTATGTGGAATTTGCACAACTAATTATCTACTTTGGTTTTGATAAGGGTTACAAAGTGTGGGGAGATCCTTGTATTGTTTTGGTTGTTTTAAAATTTTAATTGTTTTAATTTTTCCTGATTAAAGCACTGTAGTTGCATCTGTATACAATTTGTGGACTAATCACTATTACATTCTATTCATTCAATACTTAGATTGAAACAAATTATTGACTCTTGCTTTTCATCCTTGCTTTTTTAAATGGTAGCAATGCAATTTTCATGCTCTGTAATGTGCTTCTGTAGAGAGCATTATTTTTGGTAATCAAATAGATTTTCAATTGCATGAATCCTCTAGTTCTCATTAAAATTTACAGAGATCATCATGGACATTAATGAAGTTATTCCAGAGAAGCAGTTTGTGCCACAAACATTCAGGGGACAGAAAAGCAGTTTCTTCTGAAGGAAACTTCTTTTAAGGATAACTATAATCCATTTGGTTTTCTAGAATTATATTTTTTTAATTGGTTACTGTCCCTGTTTTCCTTTTCCCTCTGTAGTTTGTTGTAGTTTAAACTGTGTTCTGTTGTCATCCTGTAATCCTTTATGAACTTGATTGTTTGCAAACAGATCCATACCCGTGATGGTATTGATGTTAACAGATTGTTATCTAGTAGATATGATTTATTTATTTATTTTTAATTTTTGTTGTTGCCTATAATATTGTTTCTATAGTAATTTGTTAGTTCACTAGAAAACAATTTAATCTGATTATTTCTCTTTTATGTTTCAGGGACATATTTTCTACTAAAAAGATGTCGCCTTCCAAATCTAAGTCTAAAGATAAAAAGGCTGGCAAAGAAGCTCAGAAGTCTGTTGCCAAGTCTTCTGGATCTGCTAATGCAGTAGCTGGTGTACCAGCTAGTGCATACAACCCTTTATTGGGAACATTCCATACTTTGGAGATGCAACCAGCATCTACTTCCCAAGTACAATCGAATGGTCGTTTTCGGAATATAGATGAGACAGATGAACATCCCGCTGGCTCAGTGATAGCTGGTGTGGAGTATGATTCTGTTTCTAACAATGGTAGTTGGTCTGGTGAGTCTGAGGACCATAAAGAGAAATCTTCTATTCCTCCTGCTCGACTGGAGGCAGTTCCGGGAGCTGATAATGACAAACGAGAGAAAATTCGCCAGAAGAATGAAAAGAAACATCAACGGCAGAAGGAAAGGCGGGCACAAGAGTTGCATGATCGTTGCAGTGGATATATAATGTCAAGGAAACTAGAGGCACTTGCTCAACAGCTTGTGGCAATGGGGTTTTCTCACGAGCGTGCAACAGTAGCATTGATACTGAATGAAGGAAGGGTTGAGGAATCAGTAGCATGGCTGTTTGAAGGTGGTGAAGAAGCAGATAATCATAAAGATGCAAATATAAGTGGGAGTAATTTGAAAATTGATATATCAGATGAACTGGCTCGGATAGCAGACCTAGAAATCAAGTTCAGTTTCTCAAAACAGGAGGTTGAAAGAGCAGTTGTTGCTTGTGAGGGTGATCTTGATAAGGCTGCAGATTCTTTGAGAGAATTGAAGCTGGATCGACCATCTGGTCCACCAAAGCCAGATGAAGTTGGTGATCCTCCTTCATTTGGTAGTAAGCAGACAGGAGTTGTGAATCAGAATGCTAGGTCACAGACTAAACCCATTCTTTCTCCAAAAAAAGATGAAAAGGATTTTAACTATACCAAGCAAGCAATTACTGGAGGGTCAGCTGAATCCAGCAACAGACCTATGCAGCCTCTTAAGAGAATCCAATCCAAGTCTGATTGGGCAAAGCCTCAACAAGCTTCTATACCAGCTGACAAGAGGTGGCCAATTGCAGGATCTAATCCTTCGGTTTCTTACTCGTTGGCATCACCATTGCAAGTGTCACCCACACCTGCTAAGACAGAAGCTTCTTATGCGGCTGTTGGAGGTGATTATAAGAACCCTCAACCTGGTTCAGCTAGGGAGCCAGTAATTGTGATGCAGCGGCCTCAAACTGTTAATACAAAGCAGATTCCAGCTGCCAGCTTGAGTTCTTCTCCTCCTGGAATAGCTGCCAGTTGGTATCCAACTAACAGTGTAGAAGTCATGAGGTCCAATGGCTTTATGTCTCATCCTCCTAGCTCTAAAAGCCTCAGTTCAAACTATTTCAGTTCTAATCAAATGTACCACCAACTTCAGGGTCAGCCTCCTCAACAGTTTGTGGCTGGCAACAGCAGTTCGGTAGATCTGCAAGCAACCAACCGAGGGAGTAGCCTATGGAATGGAACAATGGCTGCGTCTCCAACACTTGCTGCTGCTTCTTCTCTTGGACTCTTTTCTGGGCTAGGATCTGCAGCAACTTCAGGGTCAACTTCTCCAGTAGACTGGAGCACTGGTGGATCAATGCAATTTGATTATACCAACATAGACTGGTCCTTGGATAGAGGCTTATCTCCACCTAGGTCTAATGCATTATTGCTTGGGCTTTCACCTTTTGCAAAGAGTGGTACTCTATACGGCTCAAATGCTTCTGGTGTGGTTCCTCAGCCAGCAATGAGATCATTACCCTCTAATGGTAGCATTGTTCCCTTGCCTGGATTGCAAGATGGTGGAGTATCTCCTGCTGAAACATCAGGTTCTCGGGAATGGAGTTCTCCATTTGAAGGGAAAGATCTTTTTAGTTTACCGAGACAGTTTGTTTCTTCTCCCTCCCTGTAGAGTGGAGGGGAGAAATCAAATGAATAAAAAAAAAGACCAAAAAATGTGTGGATTTGATGTTTGTTCTTATGATGCTATAGTTGATATGATGTTGGTCGTAAGCTTTCTGTGAAAAACAGCCGTCGAATTTCACATGCACTGTACACTTCCCCGTCCCATGCACAATTCACTTTCATACCCAAAACTTTTCACCGTCCAAACCAGACGAGTTATACAAAATCGGATATTTTACTTATACTGCAGCCTCAAGGACACCATATAAACTGGGTAGAGCCGTGGAATGTGTGATAACATCTAAAATATTCCATCACTCCCCAGTTCTGTGGCAGTGGTACATTTTTTTTAAAAGGTTTAATTATTAATTTTATCACTTAATTATTATTATTTTGTGAATTTTATCACTTTATTTTTTTAATTTTACAACTTTTATTTTTTCATGTATTTTATGAAACATCTTATCCCAAAACGGATCAGTAAAGTGAAAATGGAATGTTTGATGGTAGAATTTTGATAGAGATATTTTAAGTGGTCAATTTCGAGAAATGGTAATAGGTCAATATTAATTGTGTAATTAAGCTTTTTAAGCCAAGGGCAATTGTTTTATATAACTGGTTTGGAAACAGATATAGTCACGTTACACATTGGAATAAAAACACTAATAAAATTTTGTGGATGTTCATATAGGATAGATATTTGCATAATGTGGTGTTTTTTCAATAAGTTTTCTTCAATAATATGTTCAATAGAAGATTGTAATGAGTTATTAGTGGCGTATTTTATGTTAATATAGAAGACCTACATATCCGCATACTGTAACATTCAATTTCAATACGATGCCAGATTATCTCAAAAGGTCCAATTGCACATGAGGTACCATAAGGTTAGGAATATTTTGAATTGCAATTACCAAAAATGAATTCTCAATTCCACAACTTTTGAAAGTACAATTTAAAATTAAAAAATGCCTTCAAGACTGTTCAATCCAAAAATCTATTTCTACACAATTATATTCTAAATTGTATAATCTATAATACAATTTAAAATAATAAAAAAATGTATTCTAGACTGGATGAATGAAGAGAAGGTCCTCATTAAAAATATTTATATAAGCAGTCAAATACTAGACACAAACAAATAGTTCATGAACCATTTATCACCTTTTGACAAATATTTCTACATTTATATCGTAAGTTTACTTCCCACCAAAAAGGGATATCAAGGAGAAAATTATCTAAGTATTCTGTGCAGGTAAAATATCAAAAATCAAATTTTCGCCATAAAAACATTCCAATGTTAATTACATTAAGTGGTATAAAAATAAAAAAGATCATCCAACTTTGAAACAGAACTAAGATCATCTTTAACTTGCAACATTATTTTTTTGGTCTCTGAATAATTGCTAATAACCAGGACAAATTATTCGGACATTGTTACTTCTTAGATGCCCCTGCTTAATATTTATTCAATCGATTTTCTCTCTAATTTTATTGTTTCCCAGCAGTTAAATTGCAAAACTTAATTTTTACACCACTGAATGATGCAGGAGAAAAAAATACAAGATAATGCAATTTTGCATTTTTGCATTATTGTCTTCTTATCTTGAAAGACCATATGGTTAAACAGACTCTGAAACAACAGAAGCAGAGGCAGAAGAAGGATTTGAAGCAGGTTCTTGATACCACTGGTTTTCCTCTCTAGTTAGAAAATAGGCATCTGCAAATGAAGGTGAGAAATTCACATCAAAATCAAAATCCATCATAAGCTCATTCTAAAGCACCATCCTAATAAATATAAGTACTTAACATCTTGGTAACATGAAATGCATACACTTGTTGAAATAATTTTACTAAAATAACCTTTTCCCAGTAAATGTATTACTTTTATCTTGTGCAAATACATTAACATTGATATGGTTTAAATTAGAAATAGAAGTAATACTTCATTGAATGCTGAAATAAAATTAACCCTTTCAGTTAATGCACTTAGAGAAATACTTTTAAGGAGACTCCACCAAAAAGGCCATTTTCCTCACCGAAGTGTACTTGCCCCATCAGGACTTCATTCAATAGGGGCATTTGAATTGAAATTAGTTAATTTTTCAAATTAAAATAATATTGAAAGGATTTATATTTCTGACAACTTATATTTTGCAGATCAAATGCATGTTGAACCTCTGCACATTCTTATATGCAATATAAGTAAAATTAAACAATGTGAACTGGTAAATTCATTTCCCACTTTCCAAATCATAAGAAACATAGAATTAATCATTTTTGCTTCTAGATAATGGATATCTGCATATGGAACTAGAGCTTCAATATATCAGACATGGATGTAATTTTCTACCTTTGAAGGTTAATTTATCAAAGCTTACCTGATAAGAACACATCTTTGTATTCATCATCATCATAAACAAATTGTGGAGGATCAGGAGAGCCAATTCCAACAATGGTGCTTCCACTGCATGAGATGTATTCAGACAGCATGTAAGATGATTGCATCTTTTCAAATCATGACTCCATATTCCAACAAAAAGAAAGAGGATCAAGACAAATATTGACCACTTCAGAAGAATGAATACCATTCAGAAAAGGGAAGAGTAAACATCAGTTTACTTTTATGTATAACCTTTGATAGAATTAATTATAATGGAATTGTAGAAAATAGAGAATGAAAAACCTTCTTCTCTCATATTTCTGGATGGAATATACAGCGATATATATATATATATATATATATATATATATATATATATATATATATATATATATATATATATATATATATATATATATATATATATATATAAAAAAAATTAATTTTAATATGAATAAATAACTATTTTTTTTTGGAAAA